>Ga0209633_10001560_pt1 | contig 23287 bp, 19 predicted proteins | sample Cruoilmetagenom1_FD_187290 | JGI IMG/M metagenome (GOLD analysis project Ga0209633, IMG submission 187290) | Oil polluted marine microbial communities from Coal Oil Point, Santa Barbara, California, USA - Sample 1 (SPAdes) (version 2) | ecosystem: Environmental > Aquatic > Marine > Oil seeps ...
AGCCGCAGCTTCCTCTCCTACCCCCGTCATGAATACTTTCGGCGTATCCTCTGCGAACTTGTCGGCGGATGGGTGGAGAATGGAGAGATACCCGACGATACAGAATTGCTGGACTCTATAATTGAGGGAATTTCTTACAGGAATGCCAAAGAATATTTCGGATTCGAATTGTGAGGGAAGGATTCAGAGGACAGGGCTCAGGGAACAGTAAGGATCATCATTCTGTAAAATCGTATCATGATTTGACTGTGTGGAAAAAATCTATGGATCTGGTTATTCTCGTATATAAACTCAGTCGAAAGTTTCCCAAAGACGAAATGTATGGTCTAACAAACCAGATCCGCCGGGCTGTTGTTTCTGTTGTTTCCAATATTGCAGAGGGCCATGCAAGAGATTCAACTGCAGACTTCAAACACTTCTTATCTTACTCCAAGGGTTCTTTGGCAGAAGTGGAAACTCAGTTACTGATAGCACAGCAACTTGAATATGTAACTCAAGAGGAACTTAAAACTGTATTAGAATTAAGAGAGGAAATAAGCAAGATGATATATTCTCTAAGCAATAAACTCACCCTCAACTGACCCCTGACCCCTGAACCCTGACCCCTGACCCCTGACCCCTGTCTTAAAGGAGAAAAAAATGAAACTTGGAAAATACAGCATTGGATGCGGAGATCGTTTCGCTCAGGAAGCCTCAGCCCAGCTTACGGCCTATAAGAAGATAGCCGCCGACGGTGTTAAGGTGGTTCCGGTGTGGAACAAGTCCAACCGAGAACATGAAATAATCGGAACCGAACCACCATCGGTTCGAGATGCCGCCGCCAAAGCGGTTAAGACCGCCGGGTGGACGGGGGAATGGCATGTTGATGCAGACCATATCAACCTGGGCACAGTGGACCGCTATATTGATTCATCCGACTTTTTCACTCTTGATGTGGCCGACGGAATCGGCGGATCTGTGAATGAGGCGGATATTGAAATATTTCTAAAGAAACATATCAACCTTGTGGGAACCCCTCTGAGTATAAAAGGGCTCTCGGATCCCCTGGTAATCGATTCCCACAAGGCGAAGGACATTGCCCGGAACTATCTCCCGGCTGTTAAGGATGCAGGGGAAATCTACCGCCACATACTTAAGTTCAAAGGCGTAGGGAACTTTATCGCCGAAGTATCCATGGACGAAACCGACACCCCCCAGGGCCCCGGGGAACTGCTGCTGATTCTCGCCGCCATTGCCGACGAGGGCATCCCGGCCCAGACCATCGCCCCCCGATTTTCAGGACGGTTCAACAAGGGTGTGGAGTACGTCGGCGAACCGAAAGTATTCGCCTTGGAGTTTGAGGCCGACATTATGGTACTGCGCTATGCTGCCGGAGCCTTCGGACTGCCGGATAACCTGAAACTCAGTGTACATTCAGGCTCGGACAAGTTTGCCATCTATCCGGAAATCAACAGGCTGCTGAAAAAACATGGCTCAGGACTCCATCTGAAAACAGCCGGTACCACCTGGCTGGAAGAAATTATCGGCCTGGCCGAAGCTGGAGGAGCCGGACTTGAACTGGCAAAAACGGTCTATTCCGAGGCGTACCTCCAGAAAGAAGCCCTCTGCAAGCCCTATGCCGAGATAATCAATATTGATTATGCAAAACTTCCTGAACCCCTGGTTGTGGCAGGATGGACTTCCGAAGAATACGTCCGGGCTCTGCGCCACGATGCCTCAGATGAGTTGTACAACATCAACTTGAGACAACTGATTCATGTAGGGTACAAGGTAGCAGCAAAAATGGGCCCAAAGTATCTGGAGGCTCTATCTGAACATCAGGAATCGGTTGCCAGAAACGTCACGTACAATTTATACGAGAGACACTTGAAACCGCTGTTTCTTTAGATTATTCCATCAGCTTCAAGCTGTTTAACATGATCCAGAACTGTATCTTTCAAGCTGGTATAACTCATTCCCAATTCATTAATACTGCGTTTGTTATTTGCGCTGAGGGGATAGCCGACATTGTTTTTAATAAATAACCGGCTTAACCCGATAGTAGGGGCGATTAGCCAAACGAGCCATTTTGGAACAGTTTTTTCAGGTACTTTGAAACGCTTCCCGTATTCATCACTGATTATTTTTGCAATTCGCAGAAGGCTGCCGCTCTCATTTGCGAGGATGTATCGACCGTGAGCCTCTTTCGTAAAGGCTCCCAGGAGATGCCCCCGGGAGATATCCCGGACATCTGAAAAAATAAATTGCAGATTTGGACTTCCACTCTTCAACTCTCCGGATAATATCCGAATCAATGTTCCAATACTGGTTGAATCTTTTCTTTTTGTCAGCGAAGGACCGAGAACAAAACCCGGATGAATAGTTACAAGATCCCAGTCCGACTGATCTTCTGCCATTGCCCAGGCCGCTTTTTCAGCTTCTGTCTTTGAATAACTGTATGCATTATAGTTCAATTTAGAAGTGGTGTTCCAAATCGATTCATCCAGTGCTTCAATGCCATTGTCGGACATTTCTTTGTTGTCTCCGTAAATTGCGGCAAGACTGCTGGTTAGAACGACTCTTTTTACTGACTTAGAACGATTTACAGCTTGAATTACATTACGGGTTCCATTCACAGCAGGATCGAGGAGATTCGCCTTTGGATCCGTTTTATCATCCAGAAAAAAGGGGGATGCTGTGTGCATTACATATTCAGCTCCCTTAACAGCCTCATCATAAGAACCTTCCTGGAGGAGATTAGCTTCAAAAACAAGAAGTTTACCGCTGTTTTGTTTCTCCAAATCCAGTAAATGTTGAAATTTATCTGTCCTTGTCTTATCCCGTACGGTTATTCGAACCTCATGCCCATCTATCAATAAATCCCGAACAATCCAGGAAGCAATATATCCGGTAGCACCGGTAACTGTAATTTTTTTCTTATCCAATATTTCTTTCCTCTAATAAACTCTTGTGAATATTAATCAACTTAATATGATAAAATCAGTATGGATCGTCAATGTTGGAGAAACAGACGAATTATAATCGGTAAATCGATATTACTGTTTATTAATCCGGAATATTGATGTGAATGTCTGACATTATCTAATCCTGTGTGTTACAGCAGAGACGGCAGTAGATTTAACCCTATCAATATGTAATAAAAGATACTGTGGTTGATGAAGCCATAATATACCCGGCGGTGTCCACATCTATGTCCATTAATTTAGTCATAGTAAAGCTGGATATTGCAGTGGGAGAACAAGCTATAAGAACTTGCACATTAAGACCACTGGAATCAGTTTAATTCCGGAATATCATACTCCCCCAGATTCAGGGGGTAGTTTCCGTACTCCCTCACCAGTTTCACGACATAGTCATATCTCTCCCCTGAGACCGAATGGGGCACCGAATGATCAGACTGAAAAATGAACCCTCCGCCTTTCCCCGCGTTGAGCTTTCGAAGGACATAAGCTTTCAGCTCATCCAGAGGAAGATCAGCCCACGCCATCACATCCATATTTCCGCAGAACCCCATGTCATGTCCGTACTCTTTGCGCAGATTGATAACATCCAGCCCGGCCTTTGCTTCTAAGGGATTGTAGGAATCGATACCAATTTCAATATAGTCTTTGTATATTAACCTTGCATCTCCGCAGCCGTGATAGATTACCGGAAGATTATTTTCATGACAGACACGGGTAATCTCTTTAACAACCGGCTTGAAGTACTCCCTCCAGTAATCCGGAGAGAAAAGCATTCCATTCACATAGGCGACATCACCCCAGATTACCATTCCTGAGAGTAGTCCATCGGCTGCTTTTATCTGAGCCTTGGTCATTTCAATAACGAATTCCCCCACTCTTTTAATGAACTTCCCCAACTTTTCTGGATAAAGTCCCATCCAGAGGTACATGTTTTCTGAACCGATAATCCGCCATCCCTGTTCCTGGGATTCACAGATACTGCCGTACACCGGAAAATCGTTGTAAAGGGATTTCACCGTATCAATCCACGCCGGAGAATTCAGGGCGAAACCGTCACCTACACCAGCGATCTGGTTATCACCGGCACTGAAATATCGCCGGTTATCCCAGGGATCGTCAAACTCGAAAGCTTCCATTTTCTCAACTGTGTCTGTGTGAAATTTCTTGAAAGCCGGCATAGTAATAGACAAGTTTTTAAGAATCTCCGCCTCATAACCGGTTCGGACAATTACTTCCTCAGCAGTGTTTTTAAGGAACTCAAAGTTCTTGATATGGGGGTCCATATTCGGCACTGTAGTTATCCAATCAAGGTTGTAATAAGAATATATATCCGTATCTTCCGGGAGGTTGAGTTCCTTCCGCCATCTATCTATAAACTGTCCCCAGAAGAAATCACTCACCGGTATCCTGTCCGCTTCTTCATGGCGGAGTGTTTTATTCATCCTCTCCAGTTTTTTCAGACACTGAGGTGTCCGCTCCAGAATTTCATCAACCGCTCTGGTGCGAATTTCAAACATGCTGGTTCCTTCACCCACCAGAATTTCACGATCGTCATTCTTTTTATTTGCCATAATAATAATCCTCAATTTCTGATAACACTGAAAAAAGGCTATCCCTTACGACAGTTCAGGTCAACGGCAAAAAATAACGGTTGATAAGTAAAAAACATCACTCTGCAGGAATCAGGCCGAGCCCCGACCCCCTGTCTAGATTTTCTCGAAAACCTGCCTGTCCCGGGAATAGTTGAACACCTCACCGGTACCGATAATGTAATACCAGCCGTAGATGTTCAGCTTTCCCTGCCGGTAGCGTTCCTTGACTCCGGGATAGGTGACAAGATGATTCATTTGCTGAACAATGTTAATCTGTTCTGTTATTCGTTCCCGTTTGATATCATCATCCATATCCTGCCGACGAAGGACTGTATCTTTAACCTTGAAGGCCAGATTAAGCCAGTGCCGGGTATGAGGGATAGATTCCAATTCTTCCTCTTTCATCCACAAAGCTCGACATCCTCCACAGTTGGAATGACCGCAGATAATGATATTCTCTACTTTGAGTATATTCAGGGCATACTCTATGGCCGAAGTAGTGGAAAGATATTCACCGGACTGCCGGTAATAAGGTACCAGATTGGCGATGTTTCGCACGACAAAAAGGTCTCCGGGCATGGTCTTTGTAATAAGAGTAGGTATCACCCGGGAATCAGAGCAGCCGATGAAAAGCGTATGAGGGTTCTGTCTACGGCTTAAATCCCGGAACAAAGTTTTATTGTCCTGATAATCCTCAGCGTTAAACGCCTTCACGCCATTGAATAGTTCTTCCAACCCGAACCTCCGATTGTTCCTGTCAGCATTTTTTCACTCAATAGACAAACAGGCAACATAAAATGAATGGTATCAGTAGAACCAGGGCAGAACCCTGGCCCCGGAGCCGCACATGCGGCTCTACTCGCAAGTTCGCTATGCGAACCCGCTGTTCAGTTCCGCGGCAGAGCCGCGGGGTATAAAACCATGCTTTCCCGGCGCTCATTCGGATCAAGGGTCGTACCGCAGGCGTAAGCCGAGGAACGATCCCGACAGAATGAACGAGTTCACTCCTCTCATTTCGCTTGGGAATCAAAGCAGAGGTAAAAGTAGAGTTAACCCTACCGTCAGTGTAAAAAAAGATACCGCCGTTGATAAAGCCACAATATCCCCGGCGGTGTCCGCATCTCTACCCATTGCTTTAGTCATTGCAAAGCTGGATATTGCGGTGGGAGAACCAGCCATAAGGAACAGCACAATAAGACCTCTAGTATCAACTCCCAGCCACATTCCAACCAGCAGGGCCACAAGAGGGTTGAGAATCAGCTTCCCGGTAACTGAGGCAACAACGCCTTTCCAACGCTTATCAAGGCCGTGTATGCTCAAGTTCGCACCGATAGTCAGAAAACCCAGGGGCAGGGCCAGACGGCCGAAGTACTCAAAGCTCTTATCAATAACAACGGGTATCTGCCATCCGCTGAGAGACCAAAGAACGCCAAGTACTACCGACCAGATAAGCGGGATTTTTACAATTGTAACAAGCACACCCTTCAAGGGACTGCCCTCCCCCTTGTATGGAAGAGAAAGAGCAACCGATGCCATCAGGTTATAGAGAGGAAGGAACACGGCAACCAGTCCAAGGCCGAGAATAAAAGCCTCGTTGCCGAGAGCCGACTGCACCAGAGCCAGTCCTACTATTACCACATTACCCCGGAAGGCTCCATGGACTACAGGGCCACGGGAATCAGGGGGAGAGACAAAAAAGGAAACAACAAGAACAACAATCGTCGTTACCAGCGTGGCCGCAAGGTATGAAAGAAAAATGGGAATGCTGCCGAGTTCAGACAGATTGGTAACAGCCAGGCTCCGGATTATTAAAGCCGGAAGGGCCAGTTTAAAAACAATCTGGGATCCAATGGAGACAAAGTTAGCATTGAGTACACCTTTTTTTTTCAACAGGAAACCTGATGAGATAAGAATAAAAAGGGGCACTATAGAAGCTGCCGCCTGGGCTAAATAATTCAAAGAAGCTCCTTACTGGCTAAACTCCGCCGAATGCTCCAAAGCCCCCATCCACAGGAACAACAATTCCCGTAACAAAGCAGGAGGCATCGGCAAGCAGCCATAAAACTGTACTCACCAAGTCTTCAGGGCTTCCGAATCGACCCTGTGGGGTATTATCCAGAATTTTACGCCCTCTGGGGGAAATATCTCCGGTTTCTTTTTCCGTTAATAAAAAGCGGTTCTGTTTGGTGAGAAAAAACCCTGGAGCAATAGCGTTAACCCGGACTCCTGTCTTTGCAAGATATACCGCCATCCACTTTGTTATATTGTCAACCGCGGCCTTCCCTGCAGAATAAGCAGGAGACTTGGTGAGAGGACGGTCCGCGCCCATTGATGAGATGTTGATAATACTGCCATTTTCGGATTTTATCAGATCGGAAAGAAAGACTGTCATCGGCAGAAAGGTTCCCAGGGAGTTCAAGTCGCTGATCTTCCGAAACTCATCGTAGGGGACATCAAGTATTGTCCGAATTTCTGAATCCAGATCGCCTTCCTGCAGCTGTTCGGTTCCGGTTGAAGCTTCCGGGGAGGCACCCCCTGCAGCATTGATGAGGGCATCAACCTTACCGAAATCCTTTATTACTTTATCCCGGGCCGCCTTGCACGATGTTTCATCAAGGACATCACAATGAACAGCAATAGCGGTTCCACCGGATTCAGTGATTTCTGCAACGGCTTCTTCGAGAACTTCTTCTGTCCGGCCAAGAACAGCTACCTTCGCTCCTCCTGATACCAGGGCTTTGGCTGCAGCTCGACCCAGAACACCGCCTCCGCCGGTAATAACAATAGATTTCCCATCAACACCGAACAACATCAGCCTCCTAGAATCTCATCACAGGCTTCTTCCAGAACCCGGGTACCTTCTATAAGGGCCTCTTCACTGATGATAAGAGGAGGCGCAATCTTGATACATTCCCCGGCAATCCCCACTGGGGCAAACATCAGCAGTCCCTTGTGAAAACACTTTTCATTGATATCCTGAGCCGTCTGAGCGTCCGGTTCTTTGGTCCCGGATTTAACCACCTGGATTCCGGCTACAAGGCCCCTGGCATGAAGACATCCGAGTCTGTCGGGATATTTTTTGACGATTCTATCCAATTCCTTTTTAAGTAACTCCCCCAGTACACGGCTCTTTTCAACCAGATTCTCGGAGTGAATAATTTTTAAATTCTCCACTGCGGCAACAACAGGAAGAGGACTGGCCGAATGAGTGGAAGTCATGGAACCAGGTGCATAGAGATCCATCACCTTCTTTCTCCCTATCACGGCAGAGAGGGGGAGAGAGGAAGAAATACCTTTACCACAAACAATCAGATCTGGAGTAACACCGTAATGTTCATAGGTGAACATCTTCCCCGAGCGTCCGAAACCGGCCTGTACTTCATCGTAGATTGAAATAATGTCGTACTCTTTACAGAAATCCTGCATTTTCTGAGCGTACTCCACCGGCAGAAAATCCGGTCCCACACCCTGATAGGATTCGGTTATTATTCCGGCAATTTCATCCCCGGAAATATCGAGTTTTTCAAGACTGCTTAAGAACAGATCGAAACTAGTATCTTCATTCTTGTAGCCGTCAGGAAAGGGAACCTGAGCGAAGGTGTCTCCTTCTCCAACAATCCAGGTTTTCAGCTTGTCCATGCCCCCGGCCAACTGTGAACCCAGGGTTCGTCCGTGAAATGCGTTCTTGAAAGACACTATATAACGCTTGTTCTTCCCATGTTTTTCGATTGCATAAGTTCGGGCCAGTTTGATGGCATTTTCCACAGCTTCACTGCCTGTACTCAGTAGAAAAACCTGGTAGTCCTCAGGATCCGGAGCAAGCGCCTGAAGCATTTCGGTAAGCTCTCCCCTCTTCTCATGGACAAACACATAGCTTGAAATCAAAGGTTTGTCGATGGCCTCTTTCAAGGCGTCCCGAATCTCTTTTCGTCCATGGCCGGCGTTGGTGATAAGCACCCCGGAAGACCAGTCAATCCACCTGTTTCCCCACCGGTCTTCAACAAGAAAACCTTCAGCTTTATCCCAGACAATGGGGGGCTGTCCCATCATACTTTTTGGCTCGGAACAACCGAGTTTCTCAAAAATCGGCAGGGATTCAGGAACGGGAAGTTTCGTGGTTATTCTGCGGTACTTTGTCTCCAGGGTTGGAACCTCAGCGGGGGTTAAATTATAGCTGGCCATTTTTTTCTCCTGTTTTAATCTTTTATTGAATATGGGGATTTTCGCCGTAAATTATTTTTACCGGCAAACCGTCACTCTTAATGGACTTCCGCGTCGCTTCCACCACCAGTTCGTTAATAGAACTGTTTGCAGGAGTTGCTATAATGCCCTTCTCATTGATGCTCTCAATTTCCTTCTGACGTACTGCAAGGCTTTCAGCACCTTCCAGATTTTCAATCTTTGCCATTGAGCTGATGTTTGCCGACACAGAATCATATCCGTAGCCCACGGGCTTATACCCATCTCCTTCCCAGGGTATCAGACGGTAGAAGTCCGGATTGATAAAATTGAACCGGCTTCCGGCAACACCGATTTCATCCAGATAGCTGTGGGAGACCCCCCGAAACTGATCGTTGTGTTTAATAAGACCTCCACGGTCCCTGCCTTCACAATACATCACCATTCCCTGATCGTTACTTCCCGCTCCGTCGTCCGGATAACCCAGACCATTGATGATGGACATTATTGCACCGTTTTCAAACCGGACTCTGCCGTTGGCCCACATGTAGCCTTCGTTACCATTGGGAAACTTATCTTTAATACCGGCCACTGATATTTCCACCGGTTTGAGTCCGGTAATAAAATACACCAGATCGACATAATGACAGCCGATGTAGGTGAAAGGGTCTGTTTTGTCTGTTGTGAACCAGTTCTGAAAGTTTGAGTGCCTGTAAAGATAGGGTTCGATCAGTTTGGCCTCTCCCATTTTAAATTCCCCGAATTGACCATCCCGGTATCGCTTTCGGGCCTCAAGAGAACGGCGGTCGAATCTCTTGTGGTATTCCACGCCTACAAAGAGACCTTTGGAATGGGCCAGATTTTTTATCTCTTCAGCCTGTTCGAACTTCAGAACCAGAGGCTTAACCGAAAGGACATGCTGGTTGGCATTTAAGGCTTCCATAACCACCATGAAGTGAAGCTGGTCGGGCATGGCTACAACCACCCCCTGCCTGGGTTTCATCCCGGCAAGTACTTTTTTGAAAAGATCCGGGTAGTTTTCTTTTTCATCAGCTTCAAATGAAGGATGTGGGGTGAAACTCTGCCCGGAAAACGCTTCTTCAATTTCAGCATTATCCCGAAGGGCCTTCAGCGGGGGGGTATTCAAAGCGCAGATATTGATATCTCCAACGATTCCTGTCCTCTGCAGATGATAGATAGAAGGTAGAATCAGGTCGTTGGTAATCATTCCTCCACCGACGATAGTCATGTCAATTTTATCAGTCATATAATCTCCAATTTATTATATTTTCTTCAACGAATTCCGCTCAACAATCACTGAACGGATTTTTAAGTGCTTCTCTTTCAGATCCTCACCATCAAGGAGGGATTTCAGCATTTTAAAAGCCATTACTCCCCTTCGGTACCCTTCCACTTTTTCGGTTGTTAAAGGGGGATTTGAGTATTGAGACATGGGGATGTTATCAACACCCACAACGCTGATATCATCGGGAACCTTAAGACCTGAGGAACTGACAGCAGCAATAAAGGATAGGGCGATATCATCCTCCGAAGCGATAACAACCGAAGGCTTCTTCTCAAGCTGCAAGAAGTTTATTGCCACCTTTCTACCGGCCTCCATTTTATTGATGTTTGTATATTCAAAATACCATTCAGAACGGAAAACAATTCCCGACTCTTCGAAAGCTCTGAGAATTCCATGCTTACGGTTTGATACCGCCAGAACATCTTTGGAGCTGTCTATCAAACCGATATCCTGATGCCCCATGGAAAGGATATACCGGGTGAAGTTATAGGCATTTTCTTCATTATCGAAAGACACCGAGGGGAATGATTTGTACTCTTCGGAATAGTTCAGCAGAACAATGGGTACATGAGGAGATTCTGAGTTATCCGTTTTTGCCAGGGAGAACAGGGCTTCTTCCTTTTCCTTCAGGCCCATAACAATGATACCGTCTACGCTTTGTTCCCTCAAGATTTTCGGCAGCGCCTGGTTACAGGGTTCAATAATAACGGAGACTCTATAACCAAGCATCTGGGCCGAGGAGCTGATGCCCCTAAGAGTCTCCATCGAAACAAAATCGGAAAAATGATAATCAGGATCCAGATTCAGAATAACACCAATAGATTTCGTACTCCTTCCCCGCAGACTCTGAGCGGCTGTATTAGGGATATACCCGGTATCCTCAATAGCCTTAAGTATTTTTATTTTTTTGGATTCATCAACGAAAGAATTTCCCGTTAATACACGGGAAACAGTGCTTTTAGAGACTCCAGACAGAAGGGCAATATCTGATATTGTTGTGGTTTTCATTTAAATCGTACCATTCTTTACAAGAAATCGATTTCACAATGAGTAATAAAACAGATCCTGTCAATGAGAAGCAACACAAATCCGCTTCTCTGTGGAGATATTTTATCTATTTTCGAGAAATCGATTTCATCATCTGTTGATTGTTCAAACATTCAGAGGCACAATAAACACCATTCAACCTGAACCGGAGATATCAATGAAACAGTTTAAAGTCGTTGTAACCGACGATCGCTACGGAAACTACAAGGAAGAAAACGAAGTTCTTTCAGAACTGGGGATCTCTGTTGAAGTCCATAATTTCACCAATGTGGAAGAGGCCGAAACAACCCTCAAAGATGCTGATGCTGTTATGGTGAATCTCTTCCCCCTGACAAAGGACATTATCGGCTCTATGGAAAAATGTCAGGTGATTGTCCGTTATGGAGTCGGCTACGATAATGTAGATGTTGATGCAGCCACGGCAAAGAAAATCTGGGTGGCCCGGGTTCCCGACTATTCCTTGGAAGATGTTTCAGACCACGCCCTGGCACTGCTGCTAAGCAGCGTTAGAAAAATTGCCTACAAAGACCGGAACATCCGTAAGGGGAAATGGAACCTCCACAAAGACTGGCCGGCATTCCGCATCGCCGGAAAAACCCTCGGTCTCATCGGATTCGGTGCCATCGCCAGAGTGCTGTTTCGTAAAATCTCCGGTTTCGGACTGAAAAAAGTGCTGATATTTGATCCCTATGTCCCGGCCTCTGAAATTAAAAAAGCCGGGGGGACTCCCGCAAAACTGGACGAGGTATTGGAGCAGGCGGATTTCATCTCCATTCATGCACCCCTCACAAAAGAAACCCAGGGAATGATCGGCGAAAAAGAATTTGCTGAGATGAAAGAGAACTGTATCCTGGTAAACACATCAAGAGGACCGCTGATTGATGAGAAGGCTCTCTATCAAGCACTAAATAGCGGTCAGATAGCCGCCGCTGGCATCGATGTATTTAATGCTGAGCCATTAGCAGAAAACAGTCTCTTAAGAAGCCTGGAGAACATTACTCTTACCGATCATGCAGGCTGGTACTCGGAAGAATCCATAGTTGAATTAAAAACTAAGGTGGCTCAAAATGTTCTCTCTGTATTGAAGGGTGGAAAACCGATATATCCTGTTAATGATGTAAGGTAGAGTATCCCATCCACACTCCCCGGGGGATAGCTTCTTATGCTGATTAACTGGCTTCTCATACTCATCGGACTCACAGCCCTGATTGCCGGTGCTGAGGCCCTTGTAAGAGGAGCCAGCGGAATTGCCCTTCTGGCAAGGATGTCCCCGGCTGTAATCGGCCTGACTATTGTTGCCGCAGGAACGTCCATGCCCGAGCTGATGGTATCGGTAAAGGCCTCCCTTTCAGGGAACCCGGGACTGGCCATCGGTAATGTGGTTGGATCCAACCTGCTGAATATCGGTATGGTTCTCGGCTTAACAGCCCTGTTCCGCCCTCTTCGTATACAGGGAAATACAATACGTTTCGAATGGCCGGTACTGATGCTGGCCACCCTGCAGTTCTACCTTCTGGCCCGGGATGGATTTATCGACCGGGTAGAGGGAGTCTTTCTTTTTGGAGTGATGGTTGCCTTCATGGCCTATGCGGTCTGGCTCGGACGCCGGGGTGTTGTTGAAACAGCCGAAGGTGAAAAACTGCCCACTGCTTCATTCAGCCGAAACGGCGCTGCAGCCGGAGTACTCAACATACTGGCAGTAATCCTCGGGGGAAGCCTACTGGCCCTGGGAGCCAATACCCTGGTGAAAGGAGCAGTGGGAGTCGCCGGCGGACTGGGAATTTCAGAAACCATTATCGGTCTTACCATTGTGGCTGTGGGCACCAGCGCCCCGGAGCTCGTTACATCGGTAGTGGCTGCATTACGGGGCCAGAGCGACCTGGCCGTGGGCAATGTTGTAGGATCCAGTATCTTCAACCTGCTGGCCATATTGGGTACTGCAGCTGTTTTCAGCCCGCTGCCGGTTCCCGGGGAAATCATGTCCCGGGACATCTGGTGGCTGATAGGAATTACAGCACTGATGTTCCCGATGATGCTCAGCGGCAAAAAGGTTAACCGCTGGGAGGGTCTTGTTTTACTGACGGCGATTACCGCCTACATCGTGATACTGGTTCTCGGCACCTGATAATCGAATCCAGGCTGTCTGCCGGGATTACCCGTTCATCTTCCCGATGTAAACCGAGTTGGACTCTTCCCGTTCTACCAGTGGGTTGGGAAACGTTACCAGCTCCCCCCACACCTCGTCGAACACCTCGTCCATTATCTCGAGAAACTCATCCTCCGGGGGATCGTCGGACCACAACCCGAAGACACCCCCGGTCTTAAGGTTCTGCGCCATCAGGCGCAAACCATCGGGCTCGTAGAAGCCTCCCCGGAACCCTTCCAGATGCCGCACCGGGGAATGGTCTACATCCAGTAAAATGGCATCAAAACGTCTTCCGGGACTTTCAGGATCGAAACCCCGGCGGGGGTTCATGGCCGTTGAAAAAAAGTCACCCTGAGAGATACGGCTGCGGGGGTCGTCCGCGATTCTCGATCCGATAGGAACCAGACCCTTTCGGTGCCAGTCAATCACCGGCTGGAGAAACTCCACCACCAGAAGAGACCCCGTAGCCGGATGTTCCAGAGCCATCTCAGCGGTATAACCCAGCCCCAGACCGCCTACCACTATATCCGCCGAACGGTCTGTTAACCCGAGGGCATCAAGACCTATCTCAGAGAGAGCCACCTCCCCAACGGTAAAGAGGCTGGACATCAGAAACTCATCGTTAAGCTTCACCTCGAATACATCCAGGCCGCCCAGTTCAAGCATTCTGCGGCGCTGGAGTATTACCTCTCCGATGGGGGTGTATTGAAAGTCAATCTCTTCGAAATTTTGGCTCATGTTATTCCTTTACTCTGCTTCATCAGGGTACAGCACCGCCTGGACATAATTCTCATCCTTAAGATAACGCCGGGCTGTTTCACTCAGCAGCTCGGGGGTGAGTGTGTCATACAATGCCCTGCGTTCCAACATCTCATCAGGATTGATTTCTGTGGATACTGCAAAGGAAATCTGGCCCAGCCACCAGTTGTTCCGTTCCAGATTCTCCGACAAACCCCGTTGCTGGGATGCCGTGACATCTGCGGCGTATTTTGCCTCAGGCGGCGCTTCCCGCCAATCATCAATCAGAGACTTAATCTGAGATGTAAGCTCATCAACACGGTTCGGGGCACAGGAAAAACGGATGATAAAACGGTAGTCACTCACCGGAGCCACATTCAGCTGGGGGTAGACTCCCACCGAATAGCTTCCGCCGGAGGCTTCCCTGATAGACTTGGTAAATTGCATCTGAAGTGCCGATGCCAAAGACTGAAGCCGGTATCGCTCGGTGAAACTGCCATCCCAATCTCCGGTCCACACCTGGGTAACCACACTCAAGGGCTCGGTCCCAGCATTCAGGGAAACATCTTTCACACCCTTGAAGTTTCTCATTCCCCGGTCTATCCACTCCTCCCCGCTTTTACCTGCCGGCAATCCGCCGATCCAGCGCTCCACCATGGGCCTTAACTCTTGAGGATCGAAGTCACCCACAAAAATATAGGTGAAATCCGAAGCATCGGAAAATCGATCGGAGAAAATATCCAGAGCCTTATCGAGATTTACCTCAGAAAGCTTCTCCTGAGTAAGGGGACGGCTTCGAAAATGATCATCGTACAGGGTTTCCCAGAGCAAATCGCTGTAGAGAACCATCGGAGAAGAATCCCGATTCTTCAGAGCTTCCCCGGTTCGAAACATCAGGGAATTCCAGGCAGAAACATCCCGTCTGGGAGCCGTCTGATTCAGATACAAAAGCTGGAGCATGGTTTCAAGATCCCCCGGTGCAGCCCCTCCGGTAAAACCTTCATAGGACTCCTGCATAAAAGGATTTAAAGCGACATTCTTCCCGGCAAGAGCCTTACGGAGATTATCAGCAGAGAAATTCCCCAGCCCCCCCTGACTCACCGCTTCCACGGCAAACTGGGCAGAGATATAATCTTCATCCGCCACCATGGAATATCCGCCCTTACTGTAGGCCTGAAAAAGTATCTCATCATTCTTGAAATCCGTCTTTTTCAGAAGAACAACCGCACCGTTGGAAAGAACCCAGCGTTCCACTCCAGTCCCGGGAATAGCCTCTTTTGCAACGACAGTACCCGTTTCCTGGGGAGTTGCCGCCAGAGGACCGGAAATTTCAATATCTTCCCACTGGGCCACAGGTGAAGACTCAACCCGGTTCAGCACGCTGAAAATCTGTTCTTCTGTAATAGAGTCAATCGCCGGTACAGACGGACCATCAACCAGTATCACCCGGTTTTTATCACTGAGGAGCTGGTCGGTTACCTGGGCAACATCTTCCATCGTCACCTGGGGAAGCAGTGCCTGAACGGCATCCCACTGCCAGTCGATGGAAGGGTATTTATCATCTTTAAGGAAAGCATTAATCAGAGGCTGGACAAGGGTTGAGGATTCAAGATCGTAACGCTGCTTCCAGTAATTCTCATAAGAGCTCAGTACATCACTCTTGGCCCGCTCCAGCTCCGAATCAAGGAATCCATAGGCCTGCACCCGTTCGGCTTCGGAAATCAAAGCTTCCATTCCAGAAAGAACAGAGTCCTCCGACACCCCTGCTGCCAGGCCGCTCAGGGAAGTCTTATCCGTGTAGGAAGTTGTAAAACCATATCCGTAAAGAAACGGTGCATCCTCCCGGCGGGCAATCTCCGACATCCGCTGGTTGAACATCACAGAAAACAGCTGCTCGGCCAGATCCCTCTTGATATCCTCCCGGTAAACGCTCTTTTTCGGCTCGAATTTAGTGTAAATCTGAGCACTGGCCTGCGTCGCCTCAGGGTCGGTTACCACTTTCACCAGAGTGTCATCATGCCCGGGAATGGAATATTCAGTTCTCTCCCTCGGATTCTGCGGATTTGGATGACCTCCAAAGCGCTCTCGAATCAAATCAACCGTTTCATCAGAATTGATATCACCCACAGCAATAACGGCCATCAGATCCGGGCGGTACCAGTCCCTGTAGAATCGTCGGAGAGCCTCCACCGGAGCGTGTTGAATAATATCAGTGTCCCCGATGGGAAGGCGTTCGGCATAGCGCGATCCGGATAACAGCAGCGGGAACTCCTTATCCATCATTCGGGCATCAGCCCCACGGCCGCCCCGCCATTCCTCCAGAACAACACCCCGTTCCTTTTCAAATTCTTCTTCTGTTAAAGAAGCTTTGAAGGCCCACTCTTCAAGAACATTGAGTCCCAGGAGAAACTGCTCTTCATCATCGGTACTCACAGTGAGCTGAAACACCGTCTGATCGAAGGATGTGTAGGCGTTGATATCCGGGCCGAAATCCATTCCGAAAGACTCCAGAATATCAATCAGCTCATTGGCAGGATAACTCTCAGTACCGTTAAAAAGCATATGCTCCAGAAAATGGGCCAACCCCCGCTGATCCTCATCCTCCAGCACCGAACCTGCTCGTATCACCAGCCTCAGCTCCGCCCGGTCAGCAGGTTTCGGATTAGACTGGACATAGTAATGCAGTCCGTTGGGCAGCACTCCGGCCCGGACTTCAGGATCGTTAACGATTACATCGGATTGAGCCCTGGCAGAGAGCAGAGCGGTAAGCACAAAGAAAAGGACAGATATAATAATGAGTCGGGGGTATTTAAAATTCATTCTTCAAATATAGAGAACTTATCCTGAAGGTACAAATGACAGTTTAGTAAGGGTAGTCTCAGGAATGAAAGTTTACCTTGTTCCGCCCGGCATGTTTGGCCCCATAAAGAGCTTTATCCGCCTGATTCACCAGGGTTTCAAGATTTAAACCTGTCGTAACAAGGCTGCCTGCAACACCGAAGCTTCCAGTTATCAGAATTCGTTCTTCACCGCTGACAATCACAGCAGCTTCCAGATCGGCCCTCAATCGTTCAGCGACTTCTGCGGCTCCTTTAGTATCTGACTCAGGAAGAAAGAGAACAAATTCTTCACCGCCGTACCGGCCCACAAGATCGGGCCGGCGGACACCAGCTTTCAGGATTAACCCTACCTCTTTTAATACGGCATCTCCTGCTGCATGACCGAATGTATCATTCACCTTCTTAAAATAATCCAGATCCATATAGATGACTGATCCGTAACGTCTGTGCCGGGACAGCCGGGAAAGCTCCGTATCCGCAGCTTCATTCCAGCTATGACGGTTCAGCAGCCCTGTGAGCATATCTTCCCGGGCCAGTCGCTCAAGCTTTGTTACATCGTGGGCAACAATCAGAACGCCTTCCAGGCTTCCCCTTCGGGAAGGCAATACAGTTCTGTTCACCTCCCAAACCTTATCTTCTACTTTAATCCGTTTCCCCGGTTCAAGTTCTGAATCAAGAAGCGGCATCACCTCACTAACCATCCGCCCAATGGGATCAACACCTTCATGACCGAATGTCTTCAGAGCTGAAGGGTTGGCATCCACAATAAGCTTCTGCCTTGTCAGTACAACCAGAGCATCCGTCATTGTTTCAACTAGCCAGTCCCGGCCGGCCGGAATAAGGTAAAACAGCCCGTAACGGATCACAGCCACAAAGAAGATGGAAGCTGAAAGTATCACAGCAGCGGGAATAATATCCACATCAATAGGAAATAAACCTGTGACATGAACAATGTATGGAATAATGGGAACAAATGTTCCCAGAAGCAGCAGTATTCCCTGCTTTCGTAACAATCTGGTTGCATGAAAAATATAAATTAGAATCAGTATTAAGGAGGAAAGTAATGCTATAACATTGTAACCTGCGAATATCCAATACCAGAGACCTTTACCGAAAGTCATCAGCATATACCCATAATAGCTATCAAAGGTATAACTGCTGTAATAAAGCCCATGGAAACGATTGGTCTGCCGGATCATTAAAAATGTAAAAGAAATCAGAAGCGGTATAATGATATAAAATCTGGAAAAACGGCGGTTGGATCTGACAAAATGAAACACAAAGAGAAAAAGAAAACTTGAAATAAATGATATACCGACATATTCAAATTTAGACCAGAATTTAATGAGCTCTGGAACTGCCCTCGTAATCTCCATTGCATAACCGAAAGCATAAATCGACGATGTGAAACATGTGAGAGCAAAAAAAACAACCATACTGCTTCTACGGCGCAGTATGGAAAGGGTTCCAAGAACCACCAGAGAGATAGAGCCGATGAAAAGAAAATATGCGTACGTCCAAACGGCCCAGTTCATTAGTAATTATACACCGGTAAAGCTGGGAGTGTTCAATAAGAACCTGAGCTTTTCGAATTTAATTAAATCAGGTATCGGATAATTCAGCTGCCGGGTTTCCTTCTCTCGCCGGACTCGGCACTCCGATATATCGCTGTAATAGCTGCCACAGCTTTCCGAGCCTCAATTCCATTCACCAGAGGTTCCCGGCTTTCAGTCAGGGCCTGAACAAAGTCAAGAAGCTGCCGGCGATGACCTTCAAAACCGATGGCCGTTGGATCTCCCGCGCCGCCCGTACCGGCCTCTCCCGCCTCGATGTCTGCGAGAATCCCTTTATCCTCAGGCCGGGATTCCTGAAAATCCCACCGGGTAACCCGGTCATCTTCCAGGACGGCGGAGCCGCCTGTTCCGCTGATTTCGATTCTCTTGGCCCATCCCGGCCAGGACGCTGTGGTTCCAGTGATGGTTCCCAGGGCACCGGAGATATGGAGAACCGAAGCGACGGCAACATCCTCCACTTCCAACCTCTGGTGCCCCAGAGTTGCGGTATAAGCACTTACTTCTGAAATACCACCGGAGAACCACTGGAGAAGATCTACCGCATGGATGGACTGGTTCATCAGAGCACCGCCGCCATCCAGTTTCCAGGTACCCCGCCAACCGGCCTGAGCGTAGTACTCCTCACTGCGGTGCCATTTTACCGAAGCATCAAGCACTGTGAGGCATCCGAAACGGCCATCGTCCAAAGCCTTCCTGATTAATAGAGCACCGTCGGAAAAACGGCTGGGGAATATACCCGCCAGACGAACATTATTCTCCTGTGCCGCGTTGATAATCTGATCGCAGCGATCGGTGGTGATTTCAAGAGGTTTTTCAATAACAAGATGTTTCCCCGACGCAGCGGCAGCCAGAGCCGGTTCCAGATGCAACCCCGATGGCGTGCAGATAATAACGGTATTCACCGCCGGGTCCGAGAGGAGGTGGGTTAACGTATCCCTGGAAATACAGGAATACTCTTTGGCAAAAGCCGCTGAACGATCCGATGATATATCAAAACAGGCAGCCAGGTTGGCTCCCGGGATTTCTGCAATCGCCCTGGCGTGAAACGAGGCGATAACTCCGACACCGACAATCCCGAAACCTATGGAATCCATAATCAAACCTCTTTATTCTTCCTGAAGGGAGCCGTTATCAGATTTTTCAGTCCCAGCATAAGATTCTGGAACCACTTCATCTTACTCAGAATAACCAGAAGGGTAACGAAAAACAGCACCAGACCGATGGGCTGATTGAAAAAGGGCGCCAGATGACCGTCGGAAAGTATCAGGCTGCGCCGGAGATTCTTGTCCAGTATGTCCCCCAGAATAATACCAAGGACGAGAGGCGCCATGGGATAATCCATTTCCCTGAGGAAGTAACCGACGACTCCGAAAAATACCATCACACCGATATCAAAAGTTCGGCTTTGAATGGCAAAAGCCCCGACAACACAGAGAACAAAGATGATGGGCATGAGTTTTTCCCGAGGTACAGCTAGAACCTTTACCAGCCACTTCACCATGGACAATCCCAGTATCAGCATAGCTGCGGATGCGAGAAGAACCATCACCACAACCTCGTAAACAAAAGAAGGAAACTCAATCATGATGAGCGGACCCGGGCGGACACCGTGAATGAACATAGCTGCAAGGAGTACAGCTGCCGGGGCAGATCCGGGTATGGCCAATGTCAGTACGGGAATCATGGCTCCGGCAACGCAGGCGTTATTTCCAGCTTCAGCGGCAATTAAGCCTTCAATCGATCCTTTACCGAATTTCTCCGGGGTTTTACTGGAGCGCTTGGCCATATCGTAGGAAACCCATGCGGCAATATCTTCACCCACACCGGGTATGGCACCGATAAAGGTTCCCACGACACCAGAGCGGACAATAGTCCACTTATTACGCCAGATTTCAACGAATTTGGGAATCACCCGTTCAATCTTGGTGTTGACGACTTCGTAGGCCGACTGCTTCATTACCGTGATAATTTCAGCAAAGCCGAAGACTCCAACCATAGCGGGAAGAAGGGCGATTCCACCGGACATCTCGGATCCCGGTTTGGCGAAACGGATGAAAGCAAAGGAACTCTCCATCCCGATCATGGCGATAAAAAGGCCCAGGAACCCGGCAATCCAGCCCTTGAGGGGATCCTTCGGGGCAGTGAGGTTTCCGCTGATTACGATACCGAAGATGGCAAGCCAGAAAAATTCAAAAGATTTGAACTCCAGTGCAAATCGTCCGATCAACGGGGTGAAGAGGGCCAGAATAATCATTCCGATAAATGTACCGATGAACGATCCGGTTGTAGCAATCCCGATGGCCCGGCCGGCACGCCCCTGTTTGGCCAGGGGATAACCGTCCACTGCTGTGGCCGCGTTGGCAGGGGTTCCGGGGATATTGAGCAGTATGGCGCTGCGACTGCCGCCGTAAATGGCCCCCACATACATACAGATTAAAACGAGAATAGCTTCTGATGTCGGCATCTTGAAGGTTAAGGTTGTAAGCAGGGCAACTCCCATTGTGGCTGTCAGCCCGGGAAGCATCCCAACGATAATTCCGAGTTCAGTAGCCAGGAGCACATAAACAAGTATTTTGAATTGCATGAAGCCAAGTAAAGATTGTCCGAATAATTGCAGTCCTTCCAGCATGAATGAGCCCTCCTATGGCAGATTGACTAGAAACAGGTAACGGAACACAACCCAGATGGAAACGCCGCTGATAACGGATGTCAGCACAGCTTTCCAGATCATTTGTTTCTGTTCTCTCAGAGGTGTTCCTTTTTTATATTCAAAGACCAAAATAAACGCGAATATAAACAAAACAGTCCCTACGGCGTAGGGCAGAAATCCGATAAAGACAAGGGCGTAAAGCAGGCTTAAACCCAGGGTGAGCAGCAGGCGCCGGGTTGAATCTTCTTTCGCCCAGTTTTTAACTGTCTGCCCTGTAATACCCAGTTTATACCCCTTTCTGATGAGGGATCGTATAAGAAGGACAAGTCCCATGAAGCCAATGATGGCACCCAGAAATCCGGGGACAACTCCGGGTACCGAATAGGGGTTGGCATCCATTTCCTCAAAGCGGGGCATGTTAATAGAAGTAACCATTACGGTAATTCCAAAAACAATCAGCAGAATGGACATCAGGAAATCAGCCTTCGGCATGTTGGATTCTTTCATCGTATCCTCTTTTAAAGAGAGGCGGTGCATATGCACCGCCTCTGATTTTTATATCTTACTGATAATTATATCAGGTTAAGAAGCCAATTACGGTTTGGGGATACCGATTGAATCCGGGGAAATTGCCGCAGTTCCGCCTTCATAGTAGTTCCAGGCAATAATCTGCAGGTACGGCATAGCCCGTTTCTTGGCATCGGCACCGAAGGAAGGATTAAATACCGCCCCGCGCTCGGCCGCATAATCAGCCAGCTTCTGGGAATCTTTGATGGTAGTTCCCCAGATTTCCTCAAATGCTGCAAGAACTTCAGCAGGAGCATCAGAGGGAACCCAGATACCAAAGTAATTGGGGGCAGCCTTGAAATCGTTAATCCAATCAGTAATAGCAGGAATCTCGCCATAATCTTTAAGCATTAGAGGCTTGTCATCCAGAACCGCCAGGGCCCGGAGTTTGCCGCCCTTGAGCATATCGGCTTCTTCAACGGCCAGCTGGGTGGTAACTTCAGCTTCACCGGCAACAGTGGCGATAACAGCAGGATTTCCACCATCGTATGTAACATGCTTATACTTGACACCGGTGTATTTAACGATGGCTTCCATGGCGTTGTGTCCCGCAGAAAGCTGACCGGCAGTGGCAACAGGAATCTGACCGGGGTTGGCTTTCATAGCGTCAAGGAGATCGGCAAAAGTCTGGTAGGGGGAATCGACGTTAACTGCGACAACAGAGACATTGGCAACGTTCAGAAAGAGTTCCCAATCGTCAAATGTGGTATCAAGAAGACCTTTCACCTTGTAGGCACCCATATCGGCTGCAGCACCTGCAGTCCAGGTATAGCCGTCATGAGGAGCATCAAGAGCACCCTTGGTTCCCACAGAACCCGAAGCACCCGGTTGATTAACAACAACAACTTTCTGGCCCAGGGGACCTTCCAGTTCACCGGCAACCACACGGGTTACCTGATCGGTGGATCCACCAGCGCCCCAGGGGACGATGATAGTGATGGGCTTTGTGGGTTTCCACGCCTCTGGAACATCCGTTGTGACTGCTTTTTCTTTACCTTTGCACCCAATAAAAATGGATGAGAACGCGATCAATAAAACGATTAATACTGATAACCTTTTCATACTCTCTCCTTAATATGTTTTTATAGTTGCCATTTTAGAATGACTCCCGTTACACTGCAACTGTTTTGTTGGTTTAATTACGATTTAATTTCGGAGGCTGAAAGAAAGTGAAACGCGGAATCTGTAATGAAATGTTCGGCGGGATAGACAAAATAGCCTTTTCAGAATCTCTGAAAATTATCCGTGAAACCGGATTTCAGGGTGTGGAGATTGCCCCTCATACACTGTTCGGAGACTTCAGTGGAGGCATTAAAAGAACTCTGAATGAAATAAAAAGGGAACTTGACGGAGAGGGTGTTGACTTTGCCGGATTTCACTGGCTTCTGGTTGGCCCCGAAGGTCTTTATATCAATTCACCCGAAACCGATATCAGAAAAAAATCCTGGGACCATATCAAGCGCCTGGCAGATCTCGGAGGAGAACTCGGCGGAGGCCCGATGACATTGGGTTCACCTGCTCAGCGTTCGTCCACAGAAGGTGTTGAGGTTCTAAAAACTATGAGATTGTTCGCCGATGGGCTCTCCTCAGCAGCAGGCCATATAGAGGGTACAGGCTGCAGCCTGCTGGTTGAAGCACTGCCCTCGGAGTTCACCGATGTGGTGAATACTCTGGAAGAGGCAAGA
>Ga0209633_10001561_pt1 | contig 23283 bp, 16 predicted proteins | sample Cruoilmetagenom1_FD_187290 | JGI IMG/M metagenome (GOLD analysis project Ga0209633, IMG submission 187290) | Oil polluted marine microbial communities from Coal Oil Point, Santa Barbara, California, USA - Sample 1 (SPAdes) (version 2) | ecosystem: Environmental > Aquatic > Marine > Oil seeps ...
GGTAAAGAGATTGATGGAGATCAAACAGCAGCACGGCGGTGAGGCAATTCTGCCCTATTCCTATGCAGGGAATATGGGAGCTGTCAACAGATTTGCAGGTTTCCCTTTTTTTCATCGCCTGGGAAGTTCACGACTGGATCAGACTATCTGCACCGCTGCGGCCGGGGCGGGATGGCAGAAACAGTGCGGCAATCTGCCGGGGTCACCTCCAGAGAAGGCTCTGGACGCTGATCTGATAATCTGCTGGGGGATTAACTGCAAGGTAACAAATGTCCACTTCTGGCAATATGTGGTCCGGGCAAAAAAAAGAGGCTGCAAAGTTCTGGTTATTGACCCGTATCGTAATGTAACAGCAAAATCAGCTGATATCTATCTGCCTGTAAAACCTGGAGGAGATACGGCTCTGGCCCTTGGCATACTTAAAGTTCTCCTTGAGCGGCACCATGTTGCCCACAAATATCTTGAAGAAGAAACAGAGGGTTTTGCCGAACTTTCAGATTACCTGAAAAAGAGTGACTGGCAGGAGTTTATTGTCCGGAGCGGGGTGGAAAAAGAGCGAATGGTGGAGATGGCGGAACTGTTTTACCATCATCCCAAAACTTTTCTGCGAATAGGAGTAGGTCTTACTCGAAACAACTGCGGCGGAATGGCTGTACGGGCAATCACTTCCCTTGCAGCCGCCCTGGGCTTGTACGGGGCGCGGGAGGGACAGGGGGTTCTCCTGATGAGCGGGGCCTTTCGGGGGGTAAAAGATAAATTAACCTATCCTTCTCTTGCTGGAGAGACCACCAGGAAGGTGAACATGATTCAGCTTGGTCATGCCCTTACTGTGCTTGATCCACCGGTGAAAGCACTCTTTGTCTATAACTGTAACCCTCTAAGCGTATCACCCGACAGTGCTATGGTTAGAAAGGGATTGCTGCGGGAGGATCTTTTTACTGTAGTGCATGAGCAGGTTATGACCCCGACGGCCTGTTATGCAGATCTCCTGCTTCCTGCCACGACCTTTCTGGAAAATAGAGATATCTATACCAGCTATGGACATTTTTACCTTGGTGTTATTGAACCGGCTATTCTACCAGTTGGCGAGGCCAGGTCAAATTTTGATCTCTTTCAGGAACTGGCACTGAAGATGGGTTTTACAGATGCTCCTTTCAATCAGAGTTGTGATGAGAGGATCGCTGATTTTCTTACTGATATGGAGGGAATGCCGACGGACATTTCTCCCTCTAAGGTTCTGAAGGGTGGATATGTTCTTTCCACTCACGTCACCCAGACCGGATCTCTTTCTGCTGATTATAAATTTAAATTTCGGTTTAATTCCGACTTTAGTCCGACTGAACCTCAAATTCCCTGTCTTAAGGAGGGAGGAGAGTTTGATGATGTGGACTTGCAGTCGAGATTTCCTTTTCTGCTGATCACTCCACCCCATATGGATCTGCTTAATTCCACTTTCGGGGAACGATATATTGACAAACCGGGTGAATTGCTCATCCACCCTGAGTGTGCAGCAGACTACGAGATTCTTGATGGGGATTTGGTGATTCTTGAAAATTACAGGGGCTGGACAACACGGCTTGCCAGATTGACTGAAGATACCCAGAGAGGGTTGCTTGTTGCCGAAGGAATTTTCTGGCAGACAGAATCAAGGAGGAATGCGATCAATGATCTGACCTCACAAAAGCTGACTGATATGGGGAGGGGTGCAACCTTCCATGAGTCGAGGGTCAGGTTGGTACGAAGGAGAAACGATTCAGGGTAGATTCAGGTGGTAACGCAATGTTACCACCTGAGATACATTTAAAGGATGGAGAGAAGTTAGTTGCCGGCCATCATCGCCGCAATATCACTGTCAGCGTCGGTAGTCGGTTTTATATCAAAATTTTCCACCAGCACATTAAGTACAGTAGGAGAAACAAAAGCGGGGAGAGTTGGTCCAAGACGGATACCTTTTACTCCCAGGTGGAGCAGGGCTAAAAGCACTGTCACCGCTTTCTGCTCATACCATCCGATATCAAAAGAAATCGGCAGATCATTAATGTCATCAAGTTCGAAGACCTCTTTCAATTTCAGGGCAATGACTGCAAGAGAGTAACTGTCGTTGCACTGTCCTGCATCAAGAACACGGGGAATGCCGCCGATATCTCCAAGGTCAAGTTTGTTGTACCGATATTTTGCACATCCTGCGGTCAGAATTATGGTGTCCTGAGGCAGTTTTTCTGCAACTTCTGTGAAATAAGCCCGTCCTTTTTGTCTGCCGTCACAGCCTGCCATAACAATAAAACGTTTGACAGCGCCTGATTTAACAGCCTCAACCACTTTGTCGGCAAGGGCGAGAACCTGATTGTGGGCAAATCCAGCGACGATCTTCCCTGTTTCGATTTCCTGCGGAGGTTCACAGGTTTTGGCCAGTTCAATAATCTGAGAGAAATCCTTGGCACCGCTGTTGGTTCTGTCAGCGATATGGGTAATGTCCGGATAACCAACAACACCGGTAGAAAAGATTCTGTTTTTATAAGTATGTGATTCTTTAATTGGAATAATACAGTTGGTGGTCATAAGGATCGGACCATTGAAGGTCTCAAAATCCTTATTCTGATGCCACCATGAACCGCCGTAGTTGCCTTTCAGGTGTGAATATTTTTTAAAGGCTGGATAAGATTGAGCCGGCAGCATCTCTCCGTGGGTATATACATCAACTCCGCTCCCTTCAGTCTGGATAAGGAGCTCTTCCATATCTTTCAAATCATGACCGCTGATCAGGATACCGGGGTTAGTGCCTACGCCAAGGTCCACCTCGGTAATTTCAGGATTACCATAGGCTGATGTATTCGCGCCATCAAGAGTGGCCATGGTTGTTACCGCAACCTCTCCTGCTTTCAATACCAGAGCCACCATTTCGTCAACAGTGTGGTCTTCGGTGGTTGAAGCGAGACCTTCGATTACAAAATCAAAAATTTCCTGTTTCTGAGTTCCTAAGACAGCAGCGTGGTCAGCGTAGGCGCCGATACCTTTGAGTCCTATAATTAACAACTCTCTCAGAGATCGCACATCCTCATTTTCGGTGGCAAGGACTCCTACGGTTTTGGCTTTTTCCTGATATGTGGCAAGATCACCTGAAAACCAAAGTGCAGATCCATTAAGCTGAACTTGTTCTTCTGCCTCAGGACTTCCGGTAAAGTATTGCAGGAATTTTTGCATAATAGAGGTTTTTTCCGGCCCGGGATTGAGGGCGTCAAACTGAGATTTGAGTCCCTGCTTGATTTTCTGGGATTTCCCGATCCACTCCTGCAGACTGGCATCATCAAAGTTGGCGTTGGTTATTGTTGTGAAAAGTCCCTGGCAGAGAAAAAGACCTACTGCCGGATCAATTTGTACCCCTGCTTCTTTCAGCCCTTTTGCTATTACGGAAATACCTTTAAGATCAAAGATCAGTAGATCCTGCAGGTTAGCGGTTGCTTCCTCCTTACCACACACTCCTTTGATTGTACAGCCTGTACCTTTTGCAGCTTCCTGACATTGAAAACAAAACATAGTTACCCTCTTTGTTGTTATTGTTATGAGGTTGATTTGAAAACAAAAGAAACTTTCTCAAATATCGAATTATACCAAAGATGGTACAGCAGGAAAAATTCTTTTCCCTTGATATAGATCAATTTCAGCAATTAATAATTGTTTTTACTAACACCTATGAAATGAATTTCACAACAAAGCGTGAAAGTTATGTAACAGGGAGTCGGAAGAGGTGTTGCCAAACGTCCTCGCAGGCTGTGGATCGGAGTCTCGCAGGCTCACTTACCTGTTGTGGCAACATCTCTTCCGGTTCCCTTCGCCCTTGCAGAATGTATGGCTTTCATATAAACAGCCTAGGCAACCTGCAGCCTGTTCTCTCAAGAGAGAAGTAAACTATTGGCAAAGCTTATAACCGGCAAAATAACCTTGGAGAGGATACCGCTGAAGGCCAATACCAGGATAATTATAAAGCCGTAGCGCTCCACCTGTTGATAAGAGCGGGCAAGATCATCGGGAAGAATCCCTGACAGGATACGACTGCCGTCAAGAGGAGGAATGGGAAGGAAGTTAAAAATACAGAGAACCAGATTAATCCAGACTGAGGCAATCAGCATTGCATTAAGGGGAACGAGAATTACTTCAGCAGTCGTTGAATATGGGAGCAGGGAGGCCAGAGCCCATATCAATTTTGTCACAATTGCACTTATTATGGCCAGGCCGAGGTTGGTTGCCGGGCCTGCCAGGGCAACCCAGAGCATATCTTTTCTTGGATTTTTGAAATAATTGGGGTTGACCGGAACCGGTTTTGCCCATCCGAACTTGATGAAGAAAAAAGCGATGGTACCTATTGGGTCGAGATGTTTGAGGGGGTTGAGGGTCAACCTGCCTTCATTTTTGGCGGTAGGGTCTCCCAGACGATAGGCTACATACCCATGGGCGAACTCATGTACTGTAAGGGCAAGAAGGAGCGGTGGTGCAAGAATGATGAGCTGAGCTATAAAATTATTCATGAATTTCAAAGGGGTATAAAAGTAGTGTACGGCTTTTGCCGAGAAGGTTGTCCGAGAATAGTAAGCACTGTTCAGTACGGGGCAAGCCCTTAAACCGGGAAAGTGTTCCTCAGCAGGACAAGTTCTTCGTCTCTGTTGTTTGCAAGACCGTCCAGGCGCCCATTTCGCAGAGTGATCAGGATTTTTTTAAATTGCGGACCGGGTTTGTAACCCAGGTTTACAAGATCCTGTCCTGTTAATTCGGCCTCCATTCCCCTGAGGGTGGTGACATAGAGGGACACTGCTTTTTTGATATGATTGTTGCGGGCAATAGCCATAATGTAGAGCAATCCTTCAATATTAAGCTCCTCTAAAAGAGCAACTATCTGACTGTTTTTCAGTCCGTTGCTGCGGGCAAGCTGGTGTGCTGCTCTGTCACCGTATTCTTTTTGCAGGAGGAGGTAACCGGTAACTTTTGGACTTTCTTCAAATCTCCGGCCAAAAGCTTTCAGTTCCGCCAGGCGTGATCTGCCCATTATGGCAAGGAGGTAGACCATCCAGTTTTGGCAGCTGTCCTCCAGGTAGAGAAGTCGAAACCAGGATATTGCCCTCTGAGCCTGGGTCAGGATATGTGTGAATCTTCGGTCAATTTTGAGATGAGGGCGAAGGTCGGGCCAGAGAAACTTAAAAAGCCCGAACTCAGCCAACCGTTCTATTGCCGGCAGCGGGTTTTCTTCAGAGAAGATAATTTTTAGTTCGGCAAGAAAGCGGGGGTCATGTGTTTTACCGAATAAATCCATATTGACTGCGTTGGCGATGAGCCGTTTTGTATGCGGAGAGATAAGAAATTCCATCCGTTTTTCAAATCGGATTGCACGAAATATTCTGCTCGGATCTTCTACAAAGCTGAGATTATGGAGGACTTTTATCGTTTTTTGTTTGAGGTCATTCTGACAGTTGAAAAAGTCGATCAGTGTTCCGAAATGGTATGGATTTAAGTGGATCGCCATGGCGTTGATGGTAAAATCCCGCCGGTAAAGGTCAAGTTTAATTGAAGAGAGTTCTACCGTCGGCATAGCTGCCGGATACTCATAGTATTCCAACCTGGCTGTTGCTATATCAATCTTGAACCCATTCGGCAGGAGCACCATTGCTGTTTTAAACCGTTCATGGGTCCTGATCCTGCCGCCCAGGTGGTGAGCAAGCTGTTTTGCGTAGAGGATGCCATCTCCCTCAACGACAATATCCAGATCAAGGTTCTGTTTTTTCAACAACAGATCGCGGACAAAACCGCCCACTGCAAATGCGTTATATTTCAACGAATCTGCCACTTCTCCGATGGTCTGGATAAGCTGGATCATCTCCCTGTCGAGACATTCAATAATCTGAGTATTGACGTTTCTTTTTCTTTCCAGGGAAGGATGTTCAGATTCATGAAGGAGATCTTTAGGTAAATGAGCAGGGTCGTTCACCAATCGGTTGAGCAGGTCGGTTCTGGTGATTATACCGATGAGTGTGCTGTTTTCAACAATGGGGATAAGTCGTTGATGATGTTCGATGATCAATTCTTGAATATCGGCAAGGGATGCTTTGAGAGGCAGAGTTTTTATCTCACTGGTCATAAAGTCACTGACAGGGCGCTGACCGAGGTGGTGATGCGCCGCTTTTTCAACTATCTGTCGGGTGATTATGCCATGGATTGGTGATGACTGTTCCACAAATGGGCCTGTGAAATCACAAACGGGAAGTGCTGTGATATTATAGCGAGTGAGAACTTCTTTAGCCTCCGATATGGCGGCCTCTAGGGCAATGGTTATCGCAGGATGTGACATCATCTCACTGGCTATCGGCTGCGGATGAATATGTTTATGCAGGGTATGGATGAGCTTTTCCTGCGCCTGTATAAGGGTAATATCTTTCATTGTTGCAGAGGCTGCAGTGGAGTGTCCGCCACCCCCGAGATCCCGGGCAATATTGCCGACATTTACATCGGCTATCCTGCTGCGGGCGATGAGGTAGATTCTCCCCCCCATGGAAATGACCGCGAAGAGTACATTAATATTCTCCATAGCCATAAAACGCCTGACAATGAGTGCAAATTCATCCATATATTCCGGTAGAGAGTGGGTAACGACGACTACAGGAATATCCTGGATAGTATATTGCTTAGCGGTCTTCATCAGTTCGTGCAGCAGACTGATCTGGACAGAGGTTAACTCGTGGGTTAAAAATTGAGCCACCTGATCCAGCTTCGCCCCTTTTTCTACAAGCCATGCAGCGGCTTTCAGATCTGCCGGAGTGGTGGTAAGGTGGGTTAGAGAACCGGTATCCTCATAGATGCCAAGGGCAAAAAGTGTTGCCTCTTCGGCTGTGATTGCAATCCCTTTCTCTCGTAATATAGTGGTGAGCAGGGTTGTTGTGGAACCATAATCTTCAACTCTTTCTATATCACCAGTCAGGTCACTCGAATTTTGCGGATGGTGATCATAGAGGTGGATCTCCAGACCTGGATTATCAAGACATCCCGCCAACGCTCCCAGCCTTGTTGATGATCTGGTGTCGACAACTATGAGAGTGTCAATAGCCTGCAAATCAACCTGTTTGGTCTTGAGGAAATCAGAGCGGTAGAGCAGGCTCTGGGAGATAAAGTCCCGGACATTGCGCTCCTGTGACCCGGGGAAGGCAAGGATGGCTCCAGGATAGAGTTTCCTGGCTGCAACCATTGATGCCAGGCCGTCAAAATCGGCGTTCAGATGTGTAGTAATCAGGCGCATTATAAAAGCAGATGGAGTTTTTTCCTTAGCCATCTGATATTTAGAGTTTTTACAAAATCGTCAAAGGTGATATCTATTCTGGTTAATGAATAAAGTGTAATTTCCCCTGATCATTGTAGGCCATTCAGGATGTTTTTGCTACAGAGGTGTGATAATTGTATGCTGAATTAGCCACGGGGATGGAACTTTTTATGAATATTTTTCAATCTTTCCTGGTCAATATGGGTATAAATCTGAGTGGTTGCAATGTCTGCATGGCCAAGCATGAGTTGTACTGAGCGCAGATCCGCACCATGACTCAAAAGATGAGTTGCAAAAGAGTGGCGGATCATATGTGGGGAGATATCTTTTTCAATACCGGCTGCAATTGCGGTTTTGCGTATTATCTGCCAGAATCTCAACCTGGTCATACAGCTGCCCTGACGTGTGACAAAAAGGTAGTTGCTCTGCTTGCCCTTTAAGATTAACGGTCTTGCTGTTTCGAGATAGAATTCTATCTTTTCCTTTGCCTGATCTCCAAAGGGAACCAGCCGCTCTTTGTTTCCTTTGCCGAGAACTCGAACAAAACCGGCAGAAATATTGCAGGCTGAAAGGGGGAGGCGGGTAAGCTCAGAGACCCGTAACCCGGTTGAGTAGAGGAGAAACAGCATGGCGCTGTCACGCCGGGTGTGAGGTGACACTTTAGCCGGTGGTGCCAGCAATCGTTTGACCTCGTCGAGAGAAAGGGCTTTAGGCAACGTACGACCACTTTTGGGGAGATCGATTATGGCAAAGGGGTTCTGTTCGACGATATTCCGTTCGGCAAGGAAGGAAAAAAACGTTTTGAGGGCAGAAACACGTCGGGCATTGCTGCGATTTGAAATGGATTTATGTCGGCAATGTTCAAGGAAGGCGTGGATTAAAGAAACATCAACGCTGTTTAGATGCCTTTTCCCCCGGGTTTTTATAAATGCGAGGAAGAAAGTGATATCACCAGAATATGCTTCTATAGTGTTTTCTGCCAGTCGTCTTTCCGAGATGAGATGGTGCAAAAAGAGGTCGCGGGCAGTACTGAACTGCCCGGAAAGTGGCGGTGATATAATATTCCCTCAGCCCTTATCTCTTAGATGCTGCATTATGGTGCAGTGCTAAAAGGATCTTCTCATTCGATTGAATTTGCGGAGCTTTCTACGGGCTTCAGCCTGTTTTCTCCGCTTTTTTACGCTTGGCTTTTCGTAGTACTCTCGGCGCTTTAGTTCTCTTTTAATTCCGTCTATCTGCAACTTTTTTTTCAGCTGCCTGATTGCGTACTCAAGATCTCCTCGAACTTCAACTTCTATCATCTGTGACTCCGTTTAACAAATTAATCAAATGTTTCCCATAAAGATCAGTAGCTTATCGACCTTAGGGAGAATAATGTCAATATCATAACGACAATCTTTTTTATATACTAAACAGCTGGAGCTTTTGTCAATGGATTTTTAAACCAAAGATTGATGATATTTATTCTATGCCTGCGGAAGGAGTAGCAGTGCAGCTCTTCATCTCTTATGTTATGGTGCCTAAATTTATAAGAGTTATTTCGAAGCCATCAGAATTGATTCAATTAATAACGGGGTAAACTGGTATGCAAACACAAAAACTTCATATTGCTTTGGTTGCCGGGGGAACATCAGGGGAGCGCGAGGTGTCACTGAGTGGAGCGGCAGGTGTGGAAAAGGCGCTTGATTCTGAAAAATTTATTGTCAGTCGCTATGATCCGGCAACGGATCTTGCCCTGTTGGCGGCCGATGCACCAAAACTTGATTTTGCCTTTATTCTTCTCCACGGACTCTTTGGTGAGGATGGCACTATGCAGGGTTTTCTTGATCTTCTCAGAGTCCCCTATCAGGGGTCGGGGGTTCTCGGCAGCGCTATTGCAATGGACAAGCATCTGGCAAAAGAACTCTATAAACTGAACGGGTTGCCTGTGGCGGACTGGCAGATTATAGGCTCCGGTGATGAGGTGAATATTGATGCTCTGGTTACCAGGTTTGGTCTGCCGGTTGTCATTAAACCGGTACGGGAGGGTTCAAGCCTGGGCCTGACCCTGGCAGAGACCAGAGAACAACTGATAGACGGTATTGAAAAGGCTCAGAGCCATGATTCCCAGATAATGATTGAAAAATACATAAGTGGGCGGGAACTGACGGTGGGAGTACTTGGCAACGAAGAACTTCGGGGGCTTCCTGTTATTGAGATTGTCCCCGGCGAGGGGTTTTCGTTTTTTGATTATGATGCAAAATATAAAGCTGGAGCATCGGAAGAGATCTGTCCCGCAGAGATAAGTGATGAACTGACTGCTCTGGTGCAGAAGTACGGTGTGGCGGCACATAAGGCACTCAGACTGACGGGGTATAGCAGGACTGATATAATGCTTTCGGAAGATGGGTCACTTTACCTGCTTGAGACCAATACCATACCGGGAATGACACCTACCAGCCTTATGCCGCAGGCGGCAGCGGAATATGGATTGGACTTTCCTGAATTTCTGGAAAAGCTGATAGAACTTGGCCTGCAGACAGACGGTTGAACATATTTAGCCTGTAGACTGTTAGGGGATGTGTAGTTTGTTTTTCCTAAAAGCCTTCAGCCTAAAAGACTAACAGCCTATTCATCTATATTAGGATCCTATCCGGATTATTGAAAATATTAAGCCTGTCCGGACGGGCGTAGGCGGCAAGGGTGGCCCCTGATCTTCTGGCTATGGCCAGACCGAGTGATGACGGTGCCGTGCGGGACATGATTATAGGAATACCGATCCGGGCACATTTCAGAACCATATCGGATGTAAGTCGACCGGTTGTATATATTGCGCTTTGGGCTGTTGCCCGACCTAGCAGGATTGACCCAAGGATTTTATCTACAGCATTGTGGCGGCCAACATCTTCAAAAAACGCCTGCATTTTACCTTTTTGCCACAGAGCACAGCCATGAACGCAATGGGTGTCATGGCCAAGGGTCGAGGTGTGAAGGGCCTGTCGTATAAAGGTGTTGATTTCGGGAAATGTCATTGTGTAATCCTGGAGTGGCTCGAACGCACCTTCCAGCATCTCCTTTGATATTTTTCCAGTACCCCCGCAACCGGAGGTTATTATCACTTCCTTTGGCTCCGTAACTTCAATATCACCATAGACAGCAATCCGTCCTTCGGGACAGACGTAGATTTCCTTTATATCTTCCGGTGTCTTTATATAACCCTGACCAAAAAGAAACCCGGCACCAAACTCTTCAAGCCCGACAGGCAAGACCATCGAAGAGCCGATGGTCTCATCGTTTAGAGCGATAGTGTAAGGGGTCTCTATGGCAAGCTGTTCTTCCTGCTCTACAGCACCATCCGGTGAGATGATTGTTGTGGTATGGGTGAGAGAAAGGGCTGTGCTGCCGGATTGTGAAGTGTTCATATGAATTTTAGAGAAGGTAAAGGGGATTCACTGGTTTTTTTTGTGGGTGTTAACTTAGTGTCTGTCCATAGATGAGATTTTTTCTCTAACACCCATGAAATGAATTTCACAACAAAACATGAAAGGAATGTAACCGGGATTCGGAGGAGTATTGCCAAACGTCCTCGCAGGCTGTGGATCGGAGTCTCGCATACTCGCTTACCTGTTGTGTCAACACTCCTTTGAACCCCTTTTTCTTCCAGACAGCACATGACTTTCATATAAAATAGAGGCACTACCCTAAGAGCTGTTACAGTCTATTTCAAGCAGGAATTGCTTTCTGGTGAATTTAATGATTCGCAAAATCCCTTGTGATTGCAATAGGGTTTGCTTTTAATGTGAATTTTCCTTATCCTGCAATGCAGTATCTGTCTGGGTTTGTGGAACATATAGTGATATGATGCCTGAATCTCACAACCGGAGTGATTCTGTAATGAGAATACGCTTATTCTTTCTGTTCATCAGCACAATTATACTGTTTCCCTCTATCACCCTCAGTACTGATCCAAAGATACTGCGGCCGATTGTATTAGGCCAGTCATGTGCCCTTTCCGGGCCTGCAAAAAATCTTGGTCTGGAGATGCGGGCAGGACTGCTTGCCGCTTTTTCCCAGATAAATGAACATGGTGGAATCCGGGGGCGGGAAATTATTCTGATCAGCAGAGATGATGGTTATGAGCCTGACAGGGCCGTAAAAAATACCAATAGTTTGATCTATGATGACCAGGTTTTCGCTTTGATTGGCGCAGTGGGAACTCCAACTTCCAAGGCTGTTGCTCCGATAATAAATGATTCGAGGATTCCCTTTTTTGCACCCTTTACCGGAGCAGAGTTTTTACGAAACCCTTTTCAAAAATATGTGATCAATGTACGCGCAAGTTATTTTCAGGAGATGGAGAAGCTCGCCTCTTATCTCATTGATCAGAGAAAAGTCAGTAAAATTGCCTGTTTTTATCAAAACGACAGCTATGGTTATGCAGGATTGAAAGGTATTGAAATTGCTCTGGCAAAACGCGGTATGAAATTGGTATCAAAGGGGAGTTATGAGAGAAATACCGTTGCAGTTATGGGCGGGTTGAAGGATATCTGCAAGGGGAAACCGGAGGCGATTGTTCTGGTCGGAGCATATTCCGCCTGCGCTGAATTTATCAAATTGAGTAAAAATAAAAATGGCAGTGGGGTAATATACTGCAATATTTCTTTTGTCGGAACGGAGAGTTTGCAGGAGGTGCTGGGCGGCTATGGTGAAGATGTTATCGTCTCACAGGTTGTTCCTTCCCCCTATGATGTCGAAATTCCGTTGATCCAGGGATTTTTAAAGGCGATGAAGAAGTATCAGCATGATTCTGCCATTAGTTTTACCTCGCTGGAAGGATACATTGCCGGCACCCTCTTTGGTAAAATTGCACTGGCAGTTAAAGGTGAATTTACCCGGAAGAGGTTTGTTGCAACCTTGGAATCTGTAGAGTCTTTCGATCTTGGTGGCGTTGTTTTGCAGTTTGGACCTGATGATCATCAGGGAATGGATGAAATTTATCTTACCAAGATTTATCCTGTTATAGAGAAACTCCATGACGATTTATGATGGTGTCGTAAAAGCTGTGTATTACCAACAATTCGTCATTCCCGCGCTGGAGATAGGCGTAGACTCCGGGGCGTAGTGTTTTTCTCAGGCCCTCAACAATACATATGGTATGTTGAGGTTCTGAGAAAAACCTACAACGAAGGAGATCGGACTTTTTACGACGCCATTATCATTTATAACTCTGAACGAATACTATTAAAGTGACCCCGTGATGCAATTGGTCAAGAAAATCACACTTTCATCCGTTCCCTTCTATACTTCGCTTCTGGTGGTTACTTCCCTTGCAGTTTTTATCGGCATCTTCTGGACTATAAATGAGTACCAGACATATCAGGAGACTATTGAGAATATCAGAGACAATTATCAGCATCAGTATGAAGTGAGGGTAGAGGAGGAACTTGATAAGGTTATAGATTTCATAACTTACAGGCGTTCACAGAACGATATGCTGGTTGAACGGGATATTCGGGAAAGAGTTCAATCCGCCTACACTATCGCCTCACATATTTACAGGTTATATAAGGACGAAAAAAGTGTGGAGGAGTTGCGCTCGATGGTGATTGAACTACTTCGGCCAATTCGGTGGAACAACGGTCGGGGGTACTATTTTGCCGGCAGAGTCAGCAGTGGTACCATTGAACTCTTCGCTGATGAGCCATATTTCGAGAATAAAACAGCAACTGATTTTAAAGAAATAACCGGGCAGGATGTGATTGGTGATATCGTCTCCATTGTAAGAGACAAAGAAGCCGGGCTGTATCGTTACAATCTTGTTAAGCCGAAATTTGCTGGAAAAAGTTTCAGCAAAATTGCTTTTGTTAAATATTTTAAACCTCTCGACTGGTTTATCGGGGCAGGGCTCTATAACAATGATTTAGAGCAAACGCTTCGACAGGATGTTCTGGGTCGGCTGCAGAAGATGAAATTTGGAAAAGATGGAGAGGTATTTGGTTTTCGTTTTGACGGGACTATTATTTTCAATAAAAATCAGCGTATGGTAGGGCGATCGATCAAAGATCTTGCCGGTACTGACAGTATGGCTTACGGGTTGTCATTTTTGGAAACCGGCTTATCCCAAAATGGGGAAGGATATGTATCATACACGGTCAGAAGGCAGTCAGACGGGACCTCTCACCAGAAACTCAGTTTTGTCAAGGCATACGGTGACTGGGACTGGGTGCTTGGAACTTCTATGTTCATGGATGCAATGGAGCAGGCGATTGCTGCTGAGACCCTGACTTATCAGAGAATTACATTTAAAAATGTCTCCATTTTTATTGTACTTTTTTTTATAGCTGTTGCTTTTCTTCTGCTTGGTACCTTCCTCTATTCACTGAAGATTAAAGAGAGCATCAGTCTTTTCATTGATTTTTTCAGGGAAGCTGCTGATTCAAATGTGAAAATCAGAAATGAGAATCTCACCTTCAGGGAGTTTGAGAATCTTGGGCGGTTGGCTAATAGAATGGTGGAAGAGAGGATCAAAAATGAACTGCTTATCCACCGTGATGAATTACGTTTGGATACCTTGTTGCGACTGGGAATGATGGAAAAGTATTCGCTTCAGGAAAAGTACGATTTTGTCCTGCAGCGGATTGTACAGATAACCCGCAGTAAAGAGGGTTATCTGGCACTTGTCAACGATGCGCAAACCCATATCTCAATTCGTTCTCTCATCACATTGTCAGATGAGGATTCTCATAAGTACGATAAGGAGCTGGAGCTTTCAAGTAGCGTGGAGGAGGGTGGTTTGCCGGGAAGGGCTGTTCTACAAAAAACAGCTATTATTTTGAATAGTTATGTGGCTGAGAAAGATGATACCACATATCCATTTCAGACCACTCTCAAACGCCATCTTGATGTGCCTATTTATAATGATGGAAAAATCGTGGTGGTAGCCGGTGTCTGTAATAACAGTGAGGAATATGATAATTTTGATATTCGGCAGATGACAATGTTGCTTGAGGGAATGTGGCTCCATGTTCTTAAAAAATGTTCTGAAGAAGAGCTGGCAAAACTTGAACGCCAGATTATCGCAGTGAGTGAGGAGGAGAGGAGCAAGATAGGCAGAGATCTGCATGATGACCTTGGCTCACACCTGACCGGAGTTGAACTGCTGAGTAAGGTACTGCAGCAAAAGCTTGAAAATGAAGTGCCGGAAATGGCGGAACAACTAAGTTCAATACGCAATCTGATCCGGGATGCAATAGAAAAGACCCGCCGTCTGTCCCAGGGGTTGTATCCTGTACACGTTATTGAGTATGGTTTGGAATCGGCTGTTGAAGAACTGGTTGTCGAGGCAGAACATTTATTTAACGTTAAATGCACCCTCTCCTGTGAAGGTGATGATCAGAAACTTGGCAGCAATACAGCTATTCACCTGCATTACATCGTAAGAGAGGCCGTATTTAATGCTGCCAGGCATGGTAAACCGGAGAATATTGGTATTTTTCTGAAGTTCGGTACAATCGGATTTTCGGTTAAAATCGTAGATGACGGGTACGGCTTCGGGGAAAAACCGGACGAGGCCGGTATGGGCTTTCATACTATGAAATACAGGGCTAAGGCTATTGACGCTGAGCTGACCATCGAATCTGATAAAGTCAGCGGTACAATTGTATCTGTTTCAGGAGAGGTGTTTGAGTGAAATCGAGAATATTAATTGTAGATGATCACCCTATCTTTCGAATGGGGATGGCTGAATTGCTCAACCAGGAAGACGATTTTGAGGTGTGTGCTGTTGCTGAAGATATAGGATCTGCTAGAAAAGCTATAATTGAATATGATCCTAATCTGGCCATTATAGACATTACCCTGGCGGGCGATAATGGCCTTGATCTGGTGAAAGAAATATCCGCCGGAGACAAGTGTATCCACATTCTTGTTCTCTCCATGCACGATGAATCGGTATGGGCGGAAAGAGCAATTCGTGCAGGTGCCAAAGGCTATATCATGAAAAGGGAGGCAAGTGAATCGGTCATTTCTGCCTTGAGAAATATAGTTGACGGGAAAATTCATGTCAGTGCCAGTATGCTGGCCCGCATGCTGGATAAATTTCATGCAAAGCCTGATTCCCCAGGAGCGCCGACTGTTGATCTGTTAACTGACCGGGAAATCGAGGTTTTCAGGTTGATCGGGGCAGGACTTGCAACCCGTGAAGTTGCGGCCAGGATGAATCTAGGCGTCAAAACTGTTGGTACCTACCGGGATCGAATCAAACAGAAACTCTGCATTAAAACCAGTGCAGAACTTTCCCGTCGTGCAGTCCTGTGGACCGAGCGAGAAAGTTTGTAGGTAGATCACCTACAGTAACAAGTGTTATCTCCCTACAAAACAAAAGGGGTTCTGCTGATTTAGTTTTTCCCGGGACTTTCCTATAATGACTTTCGATTACACACTTTTCTGTTTTTTCTCTACTTCTACGCTTTCGCGGTTTGGATGCGACTATCTCTTTAATATGTCACCAGTTTTTGAAGTAAAAAAATGTTGGCGGCAGGGATGAAACCTGCAGTAACGAGCAACGAAGGTTGATATTTCATGAGCAATCATTTTCCAATTTGTCTACTTATCCAAGATAGTGCCACTGAGTCGGAGCTTGTGATGACGGAAGTCAACCTTCATCCCGGCCAAAGTATCTCTCCTGATCAGGGAAGAAATGTTCTTTTAGCCGGAGGCTTTGCGTCTCTTTTTCCTGAAACCGGATTTCCCCTGTCATCAACACTTCAAATCAACAGTGACAGAGGTACATTTTCTAAAGCCAGCCTAGCTCGAATAGCTGCTGCAGAACTTCTGAGAATCAACAGAGTCAGCTATCGAAGCTATAATATTGAAGCTGATAATCGGGTCTGTGTGATTGGAGATAATCAGGAAAAACTCAATAACTTTATTGATACTTATGGCGGTGTTCTTGAAATTGAACCCCTTCTGAATAAAGGCCAGGATCCTGACATTCCAACTGTAATGGAACTGAGTATGGAGGCTCATGGCAGCGGCTTACGGCTGGAATATCTGGTTCGTTTACCGATAAGAAATGATCTTTGTACCTATTGTGGCGCCTGTGGCCCTGTATGTCCTGAAAAATGTATTTCCCCGGGCCTTTTCCTTGACTTCGAAGTCTGTACGTTTTGTAAGGAGTGTGAACCGGTTTGTGAGGTCGGGGCTATAGATGTAAACAGGGTTGAGAACCGGATAATGGAAGTCCCTGCTCTTATTGTCCTTGATGGTGTTGAAGTTGAATTAGAGGAGGGAAGCAGCTCAGTTTATTGTGAAAAGGATCTTGAGAACTATTTTGCTGCGCTTTTCTCTTCTCGAATTGATGAAGTTGTTACCTGTGACAGATCAATCTGTCAATATAGCGGTAGACTCGGAGCCGGGTGTAATCTCTGTTTGACCAGTTGTACATTTGGAGCTGTCAGTCAGGGCACAGAAGGCGTAACTGTCGATGGTTCAAAATGTGAAGAATGCGGGGCTTGTGTTTCTGTCTGTCCGACCGGTGCCATGCAGAACAGACGGTTTGATGACGAGTCTTTTGTTGAATTTTTTCGAAATGTTGACCTTTCAACTGATTCAGTTGTGGTTATCGGTGAGGAACAATCTCTTCATGCGCTGTGGTGGGGAACAAAAGGCAAACGGTTTGACAAAGTGTTCTTTCTTGAATACTCCCAGGTGCAGAGTCTTTCACTGTTCCATTTTATGTTTCTTCTAAAGCTGGGTGCGGGGAAGGTTTTTCTTCTCAGTGATACAAACGGGGGGACAGTGCTGTCCAGACAAGTTGCTCTGGCCAATTCTCTTGTTACCTCACTCTATAACACCACCGAGCGGGTTGTAATTTACAGAACTGAAGAAGTAGAACAATATTTGTCCCGAGATCAGCAAACTGAGGCTCTGGTGAGTAATGATGAACAGGGACTGTTCGTCAACCGGCGCAGAGAACTCTCTGCGGCTTTACAATCCCTTGTGGCAAACAGTGGTAAAATTGCTGATGTACGACCGGGAGACTATATCTCCTTTGCTACACTCACCTGTAACCGTGACAAGTGTACCCAATGTATGGCCTGCCTAAATGACTGCCGTATCCAGGCTCTTTCTGCAGATGAGGAACAGTTGACCCTCAACCATATCGGATCAATGTGTGTTGCCTGCGGGATTTGTGTTCAGGTTTGCCCGGAAGACGCTTTGGAGCTTTCTCCACGGTTCAAGCTCAATTCCCAGTTTTTCAAACCGGTCGAAATGGCAAAGGCTGAACCTATGGCCTGTAAATCCTGCGGCAAGGTGTTTGGTACCAGAAAGAGTTTTGAGCGGGTGATGGCGATACTTTCGCAGAAAGAGACAGTTGATACCAGCCATTTTGAATATTGCGATACCTGCAGGGTCGTGAAACTTTTTGAGTCGGAATAACAATGGATGAATTAAACGAACGGGATCTGTTGTGTGTACGCTTACGATTCCTCGATCTCAGCAAATCTTTTTTCCTAGGGGAGCCGGATGCAGAAAAGATAAGCCGGTGGCGGGGCACATTTTCCGCTCTGGTTCAGGAACAGGTAGGTCCCGGTTTTGACCGTGTGGTTAAGGAGCTGTCTGATGCCTTAAGCGTAACAAGTCTCAAAGAGCTGCAGGATGAATATTACAAATTGTTTGTAGATCCTTTTGACGGTGACCCGGTTAGTACCAATGCCTCCTTTTATTTCGACGGCAGGAGTTTTGGTCAGAGCCTGGTGGAGATTCGGGGCTTGCTTAACGATGCAGGATTGCAGAAGGATGAATCAGTTACTGATCCGGAAGACTCACTGGTTGTGATGCTGGATAGTTTTGCTTCACTGGTCGAAGAAGAGAAGATAAACGGCGGAGAAGCTGTAAAACAATTACAGGGCAGATTGTTAACAGAGTTCCTTGATCCGTTTTCTGAAAAGTTTTGTCAGGCGCTTGAGAAACATCAAGATGCAGAATTTTTTATATTATGTGGCAGGTTTTTAAATGAATATCTGGACCTGGAAAAAGGCTTGGTTATTGCGTAGAGTCCGAAAGTGACAAATTGGTGGGATTTTACTGCAATTAGCCACTCGGGCTTCTTGCTCAGTTTAATTGCTGAACTGGGTTCAAAAAAAGAAAAAGGAGGGGAAATGATGAAAAAAGAACAGGACAATCGGCGTTCATTCCTCAAGCATATGCTGGCCGGTACGGCAGCTGTTGTCGGGACTGCCGCTATTGTTAAACCGGCAAAAGCAAAATCAGCTCCTATGGGGCAGCGGGCGGACGAGGTGTTGTATCATGAGAGTGATAGTTTTGCTAAATATTACAAATCTTTACGATCCTAGCTGGGTAGAGGTTTTTTTGGCTGAACAGTAATCCGGACCATCAAAAATGGTCTACTCAAAAGGAGAAAATTACAATGGCCAGAAGCAAAATCAGAAAATCCTCTGGGACTGGTGTTATGAGTGGGGGTCGCAGAGTGAATATCAATCCTAAGATTGCCAGACGATCTTTCCTTAAATTGTCTGCAGCAACTGCTGCTTTGACTGGTGCGGCAATGACCACCAAGCTTACAGGAAAAGCCGTAGCTGCAGAAAAAAAAGAAGCCTATATCGGCTCTAAAAAAGTCAGGACAATTTGTACCTACTGTTCTGTGGGGTGTGGTATTGAGGCCGAAGTCCATAACGGCGTATGGGTGCGCCAGGAAATAGCCCAGGACCATCCTGTTTCGCTGGGAGCCCACTGTTGTAAGGGTGCCGGTGCTATTGATATGGTAGTCAGCGAAAAACGGCTGAAAACGCCGATGAAACGGGTAAACGGGAAATGGACAAGCATCTCATGGGATACGGCAATTGATGAGATTGGCGCAAAACTACTTGACCTGCGTGAAAAGGATGGACCTGATTCCCTGCATTTTAACGGTAGTGCCAAAGTCTCAAATGAGATGGCCTATCTGCATAGAAAATTTGCTGCATTCTGGGGGACAAACAACGTCGATCACCAGGCTCGTATCTGTCATTCTACAACGGTCGCAGGTGTTGCCAACACATGGGGTTATGGAGCAATGACTAACAGCCTGAATGATATCAGGCATGCGAAGAGTTTGTTCTTTATCGGATCAAACGCCGCGGAGGCACATCCTGTCGGCATGCAGCATATCCTTCACGCAAAAGAGGTGAATAACGCACCGATTATTGTAGTTGATCCTCGGTTTACCAAACTTGCAGCCAAGGGGACTGATTATGTTCGTATTCGTCCAGGTACTGATGTGTCGTATGTTATGGGACTTATCAATGCCATAATCAGAAATGGCTGGGAGGATAAAGAGTTTATTAGAACCCGGGTAGCCGGTTATGAAGAGATGGTTGAGGTTGCCTCTCATTATACTCCGGAAGCAGTAGAAGATGTTACCGGTGTTCCTGCTGCAGAAGTCACCAGGATTGCGCATATAATGGCCAATAATAGACCTGGCACTGTGGTATGGTGTATGGGCGGTACGCAGCATTCAATCGGATCTTCTATGACGAGAGCTTTCTGCATTCTGCAGCTGGTTCTCGGCAACATGGGTAAAAGTGGTGGTGGCACCAATATTTTCAGGGGACATGACAACGTTCAAGGTGCAACTGATATGTGTATTTTGTCCCATAGTCTTCCCGCTTATTACGGACTTTCCGATGGTGCCTGGAAACACTGGTGTCGGGTATGGGACGTAGACTATGACTGGATGGTTGATCGTTTCCCGGCTAAAGAGTGGATGAACAAGAAAGGTTTCACCCTGGCCCGATGGTATGAAGGTGTACTGGGGGAGGTGGAAATAGAGTCACCATCACCAATTAAGGCAATGATTCAATGGGGTTGTGGTTCTAATTCCAACTCTCAGTATAACAGGGTTGTTCAGGCCCTGAACAAGCTCGAATTATTGGTAATAGTTGATCCGTTCCCGACTGTGGCTTCGGCAGTTACTAAAACTGACAATGTTTATATTTTACCCTGCTCCAGTCAGTATGAAACATCGGGTTCAGTAACCTCAACATCGCGTCAGATTCAGTGGCGGAATAAAGTTGTAGACCCCGTTTATGACAGCAAGGATGATTATCAGATAATGGAACTGCTGGTCAATACGCTTGGTTTTGGTGACAAATTCTATAAAAAAATAAAGCAGGTTCCTGAAGATATAACTCTTGAGCTTGGTTCCGGTTCTTTGACCATCGGTTACAATGGCCAGACACCTGAACGTATTAAGAAGCATATGGAAAACTGGCATACATTTGATATTGATGATTTACAGGCAAAAGGCGGTCCATGTGATGGTGAATATTTTGGTATGCCATGGCCATGTTGGACTACAGAGCATCCAGGGACGCCGATACTCTATGATGTATCCAAGCCGGTGGCTGAAGGCGGTTTACCGTTCCGTAACCGTTTTGGTGTCGAGAAAAAATATGATAGCAGTGGACGTACCGAAAACCAGCTGGCTGCAGAAGGGGTTTATAATCCAGGAAGTGAAGTGAAAGGTGGATATCCTGAATTCAAGGACATCGTACCTGGTACAAACTGGAAAACCGACCTCACCCAGAAAACCCTTAGAGAGGCGATTGCGCGGGGTATGGCGCCATTTGGTAACGCCAGAGCTCGATGTGTGGTTTGGAATTTTCCCGACCAGGTACCGATTCATCGTGAACCATTGCATACACCGCGACCGGATTTGATTCCTAAATACCCGACGTATGAAGATAAACCCAATCATTACCGGGTTCATACAAGGTATAAGAGTGAACAGAGTCCTGATCTGGCTAAAAAATATCCGTATGTGATTACTACCGGACGTGTTGTTGAGCATATGGGTGGTGGTGCTGAGACGAGAAGCTCTAAGTATCTTGCTGAACTTCAACCGGAAATGTACGTCGAAATTAATCCGCGCATGGCAAATAATCTCGGAATCCGCAAAGGTGATATGGTGATTATCGAGTCACCAGAAGGTGCTAAAATAAAAGTTAAAGCCAAAATCACCAAGCGTGTTGATGATAAGACTATTTTCTTGCCATTCCATTTTGCCGGTACACTGATGGGCGAGTCCTATGAAAAGGATTATCCTGATGGATATGCACCGTATGCACTCGGTGATCCGGCCAATACCGTCACCAACTATGGATATGACATAGTCACCCAGATGCAGGCTACTAAAGATGGTTTGTGTAAAGTCACCCGTGCTTAATCAGTGCGTGGAGGAGGAGGAATAAAAAATGGCAAGAATGAAATTTTTATGTGACGTTGAACGCTGTATTGATTGCAGTGGTTGCGTTGTCGCCTGCAAAGAAGGGCATCATGTTCCTGTTGGTATCAACCGCCGCCGAGTCATTACCTTAAAAGAGGGGGAACCCGGGGAAAAATCCATCTCGGTTTCTTGTATGCACTGTTCTGATGCACCGTGTATTGCTGTCTGTCCTGTTGATGCAATCTATCAGCGTGAAGACGGTATCGTACTGGTAAGTAAAAAAACCTGTATAGGTTGCGGCTACTGCTTTATGGCCTGTCCATTTGGGGCTCCGCAATTTCCGAAAGGAAATGTGTTTGGTGCCAGGGGTGCAATGGATAAGTGTACTTTCTGCGCCGGAGGCCCTGAAGAAACATTCAGTAAAGAAGAAAATAAACTCTATGGTCAAAACCGGATTGCTGAAGGGAAACCGCCCCTCTGTGCAGGTATGTGTGCGACCAAAGCTCTGCTCGCAGGTGATGCTGATGTTGTAGCTGATGTGTACCGTGAACGTGTTTTTCAGCGTGGATCAGGTGTGAATGCCTGGGGCTGGAGCAGGGCGTATAAAAAGAAATAGTCTTTTTCATAGTCATATTTCTTCCAGCCTCCAGAAAATTTCTGAAGGCTGGGATCTGTGTTTATTCTACAGGAGCAAATTATGCAGAGAAGTATATTATCTGTGTTTCTGCTCACAATTATTCTTGTGGCAGGATTTGGTGTTGAAGCTTCCTCCCGGGAAGGCCAAACTCTCGCGACTCTTTCACCAGGGTCAACGGCAGACTACTATCAATCGATGATGGGTAATATTGCCGGGAGTTGGCAGGAATATGGTCAGCTTTTTACGACACTGCAGGGGCAGTGGTTCTGGATGGTTTTTCTGGCAATTATTACGGTTATTCCCGGAATATTTTTGCTGCATTATCTGCTTATCGGGGCAAAGCACTTTAACCATGATGGCGAGCGGATCTATTTTTTCACTCTTTTAAATCGCATAGTTCATGTTATTGCGGCCATATCATTTTCTCTGCTGGTAATCACAGGGTTGCTGACAATATTCGGCTCGGTTTTTGGAGGAGGTGTTTTTATCCGTACAGCACGGACAGTTCATCTTGTTTCGGCGATAGTTTTTGTTATTCCCTGTTTTTTGATGTTTATCATGTGGTTCAGGGATATGCTGCCGAGAGTATATGATTTCGCATGGATGTTCATCTTGGGAGGCTACCTGAGTAAGGAAAAAAAACCTGTGCCGGCGGGAAAGTTCAACGCCGGACAGAAGATGTACTTCTGGTTCGCCACTCTGGGTGGAGGGGTTATGGCTTATACCGGCTATATAATCTGGGGATTTGGAGCGGATCTGGATACTATTCGTCTTTATACGATTATCCATAATATCTTGGGGGCAATCATAGTTGCATTCTACCTGACCCATGTGTATATGGCGGTTTTTGCTATTGCAGGTTCTCTTGAAAGCATGAAAAGTGGTTATAAGTCTAAAGACGAGGTTGATATTCTCCATAGCAGGTATGAATACAGTTAGTATCGACTATAGAGAACCCTGTATTTCAAAATAATATTTACTGGTTTAGGAGTTAATTGCCGGATGGCAGTTAGCTCCTTTTTTTGGTGTCTCTCCTAGGAGGCTGTCCGAGAATGCCCTTTTGCGCAAACTCTTCAGAATTACCAAAAAATAATGCTCGCAGATAACGTAGACTTCGATATCATATATATGGCTGTGCTTATT
>Ga0209633_10001562_pt1 | contig 23279 bp, 26 predicted proteins | sample Cruoilmetagenom1_FD_187290 | JGI IMG/M metagenome (GOLD analysis project Ga0209633, IMG submission 187290) | Oil polluted marine microbial communities from Coal Oil Point, Santa Barbara, California, USA - Sample 1 (SPAdes) (version 2) | ecosystem: Environmental > Aquatic > Marine > Oil seeps ...
TATATTTTATATTTAAGTCATATTCAAAATATCTCGAAATTCGAGGATTCTCCCAAATTATTGCATAAAAAAAGCCTACCCTAAGGTAAGCTTTTTAAGTTCACTATGTGACCTGGCTGGGGCTCGAGTATTTTTATTAAAGCGTTAGTTATCAACTTATTACAATATAAAAAGTTTAAACAGTCACCGATTAAGGCACCAGTGATCATACTTACCATCAATCAACGTAATTAAATAATATATTTTGATGTCATTTAACAATTTCAAATATATAATGTTTTGGTGAATTTAAAATTTATTTTTTTCTTTCTAGAGTTTGAATCGCATAAATTACTATCCTTTAATTAAAAAAACTATTAAAATATTTATTTATTGTTTTTAAACCTTCAACCATTTAGTTAATATAGGTTAGGCATAATTTTTGATATCAATTACTTATGAATGCCAATTTTTATATAATTAAAAGCTAACAACCTACCCTACAGTGCTGAAGCATTTTGCAATATTAAATTTTTAATTAAAACGGTTGGCTATGGAATTAAAATTGTTATCAAAAGAATTACATAATGAATTGAAAAGTATTCAACAAACTACGTTAAATATTATCAAACAATCAGACCTTTCAATTATACTTTGCCGAAATTTACTATACAAATTCAAGAAACATGTTGCAAAGAACAAGTTTGAGAATGTTAGTTTAGAAATTGGATTTTTTAAGCAAATAAAGCAAGTACCACTATCTAACTTGATTTATTTTTCAGAATTAAGGTCGTTTGAAACTAGATTTCCCAGAGGGAATAATGAGGTGCAAAAAAAGTTTATCAATAGAAAGATAAATAAGCTTAATCGATTTTTTGTTTACAATATGGATTTTGTTCAATATATTGAGCAGGATAAGGTTTATCAAGATGACCGTTACTTTATTAGAGCCTATTTTAACAAATTAAATGTTACACAATCTAAATATTATTTTCGCGACCCCGATTTTAGTACTTCACATGACTTACTTTTGGCTAAAGTAATGGCAAACAAAAATCTTATTGTTTATCTTGAAGCAAGATTTAAAAATATTGGACGCCTCAATGGAACTAAAGTAAAAAGTCCGGTAAAAATATTTCAATGGACTGCTTCCAAATCTGCTATGGTAGAGCTTATGTATGCGCTCGATGAATATAAAGCCATAAATAATGGTAAATCCAGTCTTAAAGAAACAGCTACCATGCTAGAACATTTCTTTAATTTTGATTTAGGAGATTTTTATAAGGTTTATTCAGAGATTAAATCCAGAAAAATAAGTCGGACAAAATTCTTAGATGACCTTTCTAGTGGACTCTCAAACAGAATGGATAAAGATGATGATTAATTCCAATTAAATGCTAAATTTTCACCTGACCTCCGGTGAACAGGTGATTTTATTTCTTCAATACTATTCAAATTTGCACAAAACAAGTCAAATTTAAAGAGTGTTTATATTGTACAGGTTACAAAAATAAAGCTCTTTGTAAAACGAATAGTTATGCCAGCAAGTATTGTTACACTAGAAGATCTTGATGCTTTTAAAGCGGAAGTTCTAAAAGAAATCGAAAACCTTTTAATACACTATGATAGAGTTACCATAGATAAATGGATTAAGTCTAGTATAGTTATGGATAAGTTGGGTATAAGCCCTGGAACACTTCAAAATTTACGTATTAATGGAACCTTGCCATTTTCCAAATTAGGTGGTATTATCTATTACGATGAAGAAAAGATAAATGAAATATTACTTGATAATTATAATAACGTTAAAAGCTAAAGTTATGAAGATAGCATCATACAATATTCAAAATATATTTCATAGAGATACATATTTGGTAAAGCAGTATGCAGAAGAAAATATGGAATTATGGACACAAGAGTTTGAAAACCTATTGATAAAACGTAGATCAAATGAAAAGGACTATGAAAGGATGCGGGAATTATCTATCCTGTTGGGTTTTCAAAAACCTGTATACGAACCCTATCTAAGTATGAGAAGAAAGTCTGGGAGACTTCATATTCAAAAAGGTAATTTTTCCAGAGAATACAAAGCGAATCATTTGACAGATTGGAATGGGTGGATTAAATTAAATTCTATACCAATAAATGATATAGCGATTCAAAATAAAGCCAATGTAATAAATGACGTTGATCCTGACATTTTATTATTACAGGAGGTAGAGGATAGAGCTTCTTTAGTTGAGTTTAATAAAGAGTTTCTTTCAAACGATGACACAGTAAAATATCAGCAAATCATCTTTTTAGAAACAAATGATAAGTACGGTAGGGGAATGGGAATAATAGCCAAGAAAGGGTATGAAATAAAATCCATAAAAACACATATCAATGAGTTGGATAAAAACGGAAATTCTCTTTTTGATTTCGATTTCCAGGAATACGAAATAAAAACCCCGTCACGTCAGACTATACAGTTATTAGCTACTCACTTGATTGAAGATACTCTAGGCTCTGAAGAATTAAACAGTAAAAGAAAAATACAGTCTGATAAAATTGCGGAAGTATATAAAAAGCTTCAGGAGACAAATAATCTTATAGCCGTCATTGGAACGCTCAATGCGCCTAATTATAGTGATTCTATTTCACCTTTGCTAAAAGATACGGACTTAAAGGATGTAACCAAACATACTTCTTTTACCATTGATTTAGATAAAAGTTCAAACACACTCCATTCGAACGCATATAAAATGGGTGTAAACACTAAACAAAGAGATTATTTATTACTGTCATCAAATCTTTTTAAAGCTGTAAAAAGTAGTGGACGGAATAGAAAAGGAGTTTGGCAAAAAGAGCAACCTCAACGGACTATATACAGATCAATTCAAAAAGAGATACATGCGGCTAGTCAGCATCCTTTAGTTTGGGGAGAATTTTGATTTTAGGTGTTTCTATTCATTTTACATCATATCCAAATGTATCACATTCTATATAAATTTTCAAAACAGTATCACTTTCTGCATAATTTCCAGCGCTATAGTATTTCCAATCTTTAGGGTTATTGAATTTGTATTTTCCACACATTTTATTCTTTCCTTACTACACTCGGCATGAGTGTGACGTTTCTTTTTCCAAAATTTTTGAAATAAAGATATATTTCTAAAACTCCTACCAATAAATCTTCCACATAAAAAATAAAAGTTCTTCAGAATACGATACTGGTTAATTCCTTTTAAGTTCATTTATGATTCCATTTAAACCTAATTCAAATCCTTTAAAATAACTTCCATTTCGTCTTTTCGGAATCACATTCTCATTAATAATTGCACTACAAGTACTATCAGAAAGAACATATTTCAAATCTTCACTCTAAGAAATTACAATTTGTTTTTAAAGAAGGGTTTACTTTTATTATAACCAATTCTTGTAAATTAATTTATTAACAAAATATTATTAAGAGCTTTGACTTCCTATTTTAGATTAGCTTGTTTACTAATTTTACTGTCAGTTAAAAATATGATAGTTGTATTAGTTCTTTTTTTAAAATCATTTCATTTAAAATAAAAAATTCATAATCACAATTTTTCTGCACCAATTATTCCTAAAAAATTATCCTTAATGCTGGATACGGAGTCTTTTTTAATATCAAATTTCATTTCAAAAACACCAAAATTTTTAAACCAACAATAACGTGAACTATTTTTAAAATCAAAATTTCTAGGATTAAAGATTTCAGAACTATTGGAGTTTTTTATTAAGCTCGAGTCAATATATTTTGTTATTTTGTAATAATCCTGATAATCATTAATTATGATATAATTTGACAATGAGTCTTGATTAAATTTTTTACCAAATTCATCATGAATTGTAGAAACTAAATAGCAATATTCACCTACAATTTCATCTTCATTTTTAACATGAATCAATTTTAAATATTTATTGAAAACAATTTTATCAATTTGCGATGATAGTATATTTTTCTTATTTTGTATATAATAATAAATCGAATCACTATTTTTTAAGACGTATTCTTTTCCTTTATCAATTAACAAAATGTAATTGTGATAGTTAGGATGTTTAACTCTTAAAATATTAATCAAACTGTATTTTTTATTCTCTTTGATTGTTTCTTCATGAAATTCTTTTTCATAACTTTTTGGTAAGACACCTATGTAATAGTTATAATTCAGTTTCGACACTTTGAAAGATTTACTATTGTAATAAAGGTCAAATCTAGGATTATTTATGTTTCTTATTAGATAGTAATAAATAGTGTGAACTATTAAAATTGACAAAACAATTATAAATATTTTTTTTATTGCCCCCATAATGAATTTTTTACAATTTCAAGTTGAGAAGTTTCAAGAATAAATGGATCAACACTTCCAAATAAATCTCCACCTCCATATTTCCAATACATTAATCCTGAACTTGTATGGCCAAAAGAAAAAATTGCATGTCCAAGTTCGTGTGCTGCTGTATTTGCTAATCTATTGTGATTTAAATCATAAGTTCTTCCTAAAATTTTTCCGCCACCATAAACAATAGCAGAATTTGATCCTTTTTTAGCATAACCTGCAACACCCCTATCTATTGGAGCCCCTACTACATAATAACCTCTTACTAAAACTCCAGCTGTTAGTCTACCGGCTAGTGCAGCTTTTATAGATTTCCAAAAACTATATCTCGTAACAGTTATATTTTTTGAAAAACCATTTTTTATTAATGCTGTTTTTAGGGCTTTATTAAATTCTTCTATATCGAATTTTTTACCTCCTGTTGAATACTCAGTAAAAATTATTCCTCCTTTCTTTTGTTGAGATTGTACAAATAAATGATCCGCATGATTTAATCCGGCACTTATCATTCCATTTCTAAAACCATCCCAAAAGTTTCCACCGACTGCTACACTCGCTGCGCCACCCGTAACTGCCCCTGAGAGTGTTATTCCGCCAGCTTTTAAATATGGGTTTTTTATACCAGTTACCCTATTTCCTATACCTTCTGCAACGATAGACGCGGTTCCTCCTGAAACAAAACCACTTAGATAATCGCCTCCTGTCAAGCCATTCATTACACCTCCTAAATGAGCATGAGCAAAGGTTTGAAATGCAAATTTACCAAAACCTGACAATTGGCCTGCTGTATTTCCTATAATTGAAGACATTGCACCTCCAACAAAACCACTTATTGCAGCTATACCTGCATTTTGAAAAAATGGTTGATTATTTATGGTATTAATAATGCCATTTGTTGTTACTGCTATTGCAGCTCCAATTAATCCTTTAACTAATAACGCAACTAAAAAAGGATTATTTCCATCTAAATCAACATAAACTAATGGATTATTATTTGCATAACTATATCTGTTAAGATTTTGACTATCATAAGCGTTCTGAACAAAACTATCTGGTGCTAAAAAACGGTGTAGGTTGGCATCATATAACCTAGCATTCATATTGATTAAATCAACACTTGCTAAGTGTTCATGACCTGTATATCCTCTTTCTAAAATCGTTAATTGGTCTAAACTATTACCGTTTTGGTCTTTTATCATTGTCACTTTACCCCAAGCGTCAAAATGGCGTTTTTCAATGAGCATACTTTGTGAGTTACTGATGGCAATAATACTGCCTAAGTAGTCTCTATGCAAATATAAGAATTCTGTAGAACTGCCATTGCTTTTATAGACAATGGGAGCAGAATATGCATCACCACCTAAATAGGTCATAAATTCGGTTTGGTTGTTGCTTATGTTTTTTGTGATTTCTGTGGTACCATCCGCAGCATAGAGTTTAGTTTTATAATGTATTTCCTCAAGTGTGTATTTTTTAAACTGTACTGTACTTCGTTGCTGAAAAATATTGTATTCAAAATAAATATCTTCTCTTGTACTTCTATCTGTATTGGCTGAAATATTTACAGGTGATTTAAATGCATTGTAGGTAATGTTTTGTATATCCTTACCATCATCATAAAGAGGAGTACCCGACAGATCTATAGATGTATTTTGGTAAGGCTTGCTTGCGTTGGCATAAGCAAAACTTCCAACAGGATTATATGTAATTCTACCTTTGCCATCATAGACTTGTGTTTTTTGCTGTCCTTGAGTATTGGTATATTGTACAAGTCTGTTTAAATTATCATATTGAAAGGTTTCGTTATGGTTGTATAGATTACTACTCCTACTATTTAAGACGCCTCGCTGGACATTAAAATCAAAATTTAAATCAATCAAATTGGTATTGTCTTTTTCAGAATGTATTCTAGTAGGTAAACCATAATCGTCGTAAGAATTAGATTCAATAATACCATTGCCATAAGCAGCATTGGTAATCTGGCCTCGTTGATTTACAGTATTTATTTTCCACAACTCACCTTGGTCTGCATTATTTAGTATTTTGTAAAGGCTGCCATTTTTATACACATTTTTGGTGGTAATATCGCTTATCTTATTATCAGATAAATTTCTTGCTTTATAACGTTCGGTATTGGTACGCCCTAGACCGTCAAAAGTAAATGTACGTTCAAAAACAGCATTAGCATTACTTTCAATGGTTTTATTCATGCGTTTATAATTATCATATAGATAGATATAAGTAGTATTTTGATTGGTATTGATACTTTTGAGCAATTTTGTTGCAGAGTCGTAATTATAATTAGATTGTAAATTGGTATAATCGCCTTGTACTATTTTTTGTGTCAATTTACCATTAGAATCAAGCACAAAAGTAGTTTCACCTATGGGTGTAATTTCTTTGGTGGTTTCACCAAAAGCATTATACTCATATTGATATATACCTGCAGAAGGGTCTGTTAACTTTATTTTTCTGCCCCAACCATCATATTGCATACTAGTAACAATACCATCAAAAGATGACTGTTTTAAATTACCATTGGCATAATACAAATAATTAATTGTTCCTCCATCATCGGTCATTCTTGTGACCTGATCTAAACTATTTTTAACAGTCGTTATTGTTTTATACCCATCAGCTGCAGTAGCGCTCAATCCATTATAAGAAATATTGGTTGTTTTTCCGGTGGCAGTTTCTGTTTGTATCAACCTGCCATAAACATCATAAAATGAGGTGTTAAATTGAGATGCACTACCATTATAAGGCTCACTAACACTCGTTTTACGGTCATAAATATCATAAGTAGTTTGTACATAATCCCATTTTTGTGCAAAACCATAAGAACCTACTAGAATTTCCCGACCCAGATCATCAAACTTTTTATAACTTTTAGAGCCATCTGGAGCATTGATAGTAAACTGGGTAAAAATGCCTGAACGGGAGTAAATTATATTGGTTTGATTGCCCAAATAATCTGTTTCTTTAATACTTTTACCCCAAGTATCATATTGATATTGTGTAACAAGTCCATAAGGATTAGTTCCTTCTAGTAAATAGCCGTTGGTATTGTATAGATATTGGGTTTGCAGACCTTCTACATCTGTGTCTTTGGTTAAAAACCTACCTGTATTATCATATTCGTAAGAATTTATTCTGAAGGTTCCTCCCGCCGTAACTGTCTTACGTTCAATATTACCAAAAGCGTCATAGATATAACTATCTGTAATAAAATTTGTATTATGACCCTTATACTTTTTCTGGGTAAGCAACATAGTACTGTTATATCGGTATTGTTCTTCTGTTGTAAAGGTATCTCCATTACCACTAGTTTGTACATTTTTATTTTGAACCCTACCTATATAATATGGATTGATTAACGATGAACCTCCGTTAGGATTATGCTCATATTCTAATGTTGTAATTTTTGTTTGTTGAGTAGTACCCCCTTCTTTTAAAACAATTGTACTAGTTAAGGGGTTGTTATAACCATCATAGGTAATTGTTGATGATACAGAGGTGTTTTGTAAACCGTTATAACTGGTAGAGGAATTATTGGTCAGTTTAAAAACCTTTCTAGATGACAAATTACTTGTATAATTGTTCAAGGTTTTACTCATAAAATCGCTTGGTGTATTTTGAAAATTATACCGTAGACCATAAGAGCTATACGATTCATAAACAGCCCCTCTTTTAGAGATGTCATGTTTGGTAACATTTGAAATAGGGTTGAAATCATCATTATACCAATTAGAACGATATAAACTTTTAAACCCAAGAAAACCGAGGCCTTCAACATTAGAAACGGCTCCGTAATACGCATAGATTTGTTTGCTATACTGATCTTTGCTTTCTTTTTCTAACTTTGAAACTACTTGCAGAGAAGGTACATTTTCAACATCCATATAAGGGTAAATTTCATTATATGTTGGGTTATATAGTTGTATTTCATCCGGATTATTTTCTTGAACCAAAGGTTTATAGTTTATGGTTTCAACCACCCCATTACCAGTTGTAACTTGTCGCAATAATACATCTTGTCGATGGTCTTTACTATGTTTAAAATGATGAATTTTTGAACCATTCATCAATGCAAATTCTAAATTTTGATTAAGATTATTTTGATTTAAGAAAATTGGAAGAGGCGTTTTTCCGACTCCAATATCTCCATTGTCTCCTAATGCCTCAAATATTTTATTAAAAGAAATGGTATTTGGATTTACAGTTATATTTTCAAGTAATTTGAAATTAGTAAAATGAGAACCGGCTTGTCTAGGTTCGTAAGCTCTATTGTTAACATAAATAATATCAGTTTTTCCATCACTATTAATATCATTAGGAATATAATAAAAATCTTGTCTGCCATTGCTTCCTAAAATCTTTGGAAGAGCATAATAAACTCCTATAGGGCTAATTTTCTTTTGAAACCCAATACCGTTAGAAAAATAAAATGCCCAGCTATCTTGATTTACAGCCCTAGGTATTACCACATCCATTTTACCATCACCATTAAAATCGCCTAACAAATGTGGTTTATTAGCATCAATATCTGTATCTGAGGTAATACTTGCCAATATTATTAATTGATTATTATTATCTAACGAATACACTATCATTTTATCTTCTTGAATGACAAAGAAATCAGATTTACCATCACCGTTAAAATCACCTACCTGAATATCGTAATCAGTGCTAAGATCAGGTAAATTTTCACTTAATTCTCCAGCCAGGTTCCAAAAATTAGAGGTTTTATTTCTATTTAAATCAATAAAATAGGCCTTTTTAGAAAACACTTTGTTTGTCCAGCCTCCTCCCCACAAAATTGAACAACGTATATCTAATGAAGTATCTAAAGCAATAACATCAGTTAATCCGTCTCCATTAAAATCTCCTGAAAGCATTTTTTTTGGAAATACTCCGCCGCCAGTACAAAAACTTAATATCGGGTCATAAACCGGAAAATCATTAATAGTTTTATCATATTGATGATAAATAGGGTAGGTTGAACCTTTACTATATATACTGAATTTATATTGATTTCCTATTTTTTTGACTACTGACCATCCTTGTTGACTCATTAATTTACTATTATGATTTAACCAGCTCACAGGAAAAATATTTTCAAATTCCCCTACGTTATGAATATCAGCATCATTTGATCCACCATTTGCAATATCAGTAAAAAGCCAATATTCTTTTTTTGCTTGTGAACCAGTTGTTGGATATGCGATAACATCCATTTTGGCATCACCATTAAAATCACCCGAAATATAACTTGTATTTAATGCATTGGTATTGGTTAAACCTAAATTTGTTGTCGTTGGGTTAAATAAATCATTATTATTAGTATCATCATAAGTAAAAAGAGTTGGGTTATAACTTTTAGAATTATCACCACTTTTTTCTGTAATTTTTGTTAACCTTTCATAACCTAAACTGGTGGTGTTATGCTCCAATAAGTAGTTTCTAAAACCACTACTCCCACTTATAACCTTAATTTCACTTAAAATTTCGGTGTTTTTAAAACTTGTTCCATTTATGTAAGCCTGCTCAGACCTGTTTCTTGTATTGTAAACAAAATGTATTCGATTCAGACCAATACTGCTACCTCCTTTTTTTCCATAATTAATATTTTGTATTAATAAAGAATTGAATAATTTAATATAAGAATATTTAATTCTTAAATCTTGAGGGTTTTTCCATTCGTTAATACTCCATAAATTTTTGGTTCTTGAAGACAAAGTTCCCCCAAATGTTGATACCGTTCCATCAGGATAAAAAACTTTAAAAGATTGAGGTCCATAATTAGAACCATCAGGATGTGTACCATAAGATACTACTTTTAAAGTACTAAAATTTTCAGTTTCATAAACGGCTCCATCGGTTCCATAGGTTCCACTTTTTAAAATTAGTCGTTGCCCATCGAGTGCAAACCTGTCATAGCTGTCAAAATCAACACCATCAATAAAATTATCATGAAATTTAGTTGAAGATATTCTAGTAATTGCAGAAACCCCTGAAATATTCCAACCATAACCTGCCACTCCGTTTCCGCCTTGGCTGTTATAGCCTAATGCTATTTGAGGGGCAATACCATTTATTCCTGGTGCTACAGCTATAGGTATTTGGTAGGTTGCACCTCCGGTTAAAGAAACTGAAAGTTGTCCTGCTGTAATTCCTACCTCTTGAGAATTTCCGGTGGGTTGCCCTGCTGTTTTACTTGTATAATTTTGGCTAAAAAGGTTTAAAACTGAAAATACACTATAAAGTAAAATTATCTTTTTCATATGGTTTTGGTTTTTAGTTTTTGTAATTAATGGAGATAATTAAATTAGAGTAATCTATTAACTATTAACTATCTTTTTTTTGATTTTTAAACTCTTATGTCACTTCTTAAGTATTTTAAAAGAATCTTGTTTTCCATTGCTAAAAGTTATATTTATTATATAGACTCCTGTAGCAACGTCATGGAATGATAAAATTAACTCTTGACCCTTTTGGGAAGGGCTAAAGTTTTTAATAAGTTTCCCGCTCATATTAAATACAAAAACGGAAGTAACATTAGAGTTTATACTCTTTGCCCATGTTATAGTAAGATTATTTTCTACAGGGTTAGGGTAATATTCTAATAAACTTATTTCTTCCTGTTTTTCTTCTACAAAAGTTTCGGCAACTTCTGCAATTTGATTTGCAGATTTAGAAATGGCAAAAGACCTTTTTATCTGATTGCCAGCATTATCATAAGCAAAATGAATTGTACCTGATGCACCTGGTGGAGTACATGGTGGGCAAGGGAAAGGAAATTGAGCAACGGCGGTAAAACTTAGAAGGAAAAGTGTCAAGAACAAAAAGTAAGTTTTTTTCATAATTTTTTATATTTATAATTGTTTGATGGTATATATTTATAGTTGCTATAGCATGAAATTATTTGTAATTTGAAAAAAAATCAATAGCGAAAAAGAGTATTTTTAAAACACTTGAAAACCATGAGTTTTCGATTTTTTCTTAAAGTTTTTTTATGTGTCATATTTTTTCGTATAAAGGATTCATTTTTTTATAAACAGTTTAGTTTAGCGGCATTTAGTGTTACTAAAACCCCTTTGGAATAAGTTCTCTAATAGAACATTTTAACTCTAAAAAGTACGCCTCTGTGTTAACTGAAGAGTCTACTGACGGGTTGCGCATAAAAATCTCCAGCAATAATTGGTTAAAAACTCATTAATCTGTAAAAAACTTTTTTTAATTTCATCTAATAAACTTTTATTTAATAAATAATTTCTTTTTTACCTAATGTAATTTTTTCAGTAAAAAAGAATAATACTACCAAAAGTATAAGATTATTTAATTATTAATAGCTATTAGTCCTTACAAAAAGTAAGGTATATCCATTAAATTTTGCTTGGTTTTAATTTTTGATTTTATCTATAAAAAGTTAAGATATTTTTATGCAGCTGAAATTATTAGATAAGCAATAGAATTTTGCCAAAGGCTCTAATTACAATTAAATGAATCCTTTCTTTTTAGCCTTTAATAACAAATTTTTATCATTAGAGGTTCTAACATCAAAGGCCTTTTTGAGATGCCGTTTTCTTTTTTCTATACCTGCAATAGAAAGAGGTAGAATTTTAGGCAGGTCTTTCATTCGAGTACCCAATGAAAGTTCATAGAGTAATTCGCGATCAACTTTGTCTAGAAAAAAATCAGTGTTAACTTGTTTTCGGAGTAAATCAAGAATCGTTTTACTATAATAAGGAGGGTTATCAATTACAGTCAAAATAGCTTCTTTGATTTTATCTGATGTGATGTCATTTTTAATTAGAAAACCATCAGGATTTATATTTTTTAATAAATTATGAATTCTAAAATTATCGTTTAATGAAGTGGAAATGATTATTTTGGAATCGGGTAGTAATTCATTTATTTTAATCCCTAAATCTTCACCCGAAAAAAGTTTATTGTTCGCAGAAGGGGGCAAGCTAATATCTAAAAAGATAATGTCAATTTTATTCTCTTCGGTAGCCTTTTTAAGTTTATAATAAGCCATATCACAATCAACAGCCGTATCAATTTTAAAACCTAATTGTTTACTAGTTGAACTGATATGTTGTAAAACATTTTTATAAGCTTCTAAAACAAATGGATGATCTTCAATAATTAAAACATTATATTTCCGCATCATAAATATATATTTTGCTAGAATTGAACTTTTTGAATTATTTTCTAAAGTTTTCTAAGACGACTAAATTGGGTTCAATTTGAAGTAAAGTAAATCTAAAACTCAGATTTGATTACTTCAATAACAAACTGTCCGTTTTCATTAATTAAACCTTGTTTGATGACTCCATTATCTTCCCAAGTCGCAAGCATTAAACCATTATTATAATCTTTTAATTGTTTAAATTTAAAACCAAGAATTATATTACCATTTATATCAATTATGCCAAAATAAAAACATTATAAATTTATTTTTTTGATATGATTTATTCAGAAAGTCCTTTTGCACTATCTGGTTGTAACAATCCACGAGAATCAATTTTACTAAAATAATCTTTAAGTTCTAAAAAGTAAGCTTCTCTATTTACAGGCGAGTCTATAGATGGATTGCACATGAAAAAGCCCCAACAGTAATTTGTTAAAAATTCATCAATACAACCATCGTAAGAAAGGTTTTTGTAATCCTTAAATACTTTTATATAATTTATTTTATATGGTTTTTCATTTGGATTATTTATAATTTTTTTTACCTTAACTTTCATGAGCTCTAGCTCAATTCCCGAAGCTGTTAAGAATGTATTACACACTAGATTATCATAATATATTACTGCCATAATTATTTTACTCTAAATTAAAAAATTTATGCTCTTTGTGATAAAGTTTTCTCAAAAAACTATTGAAACAGCTTAGTCTTTTGCATTCCAATTTTAATTCTTTTCTTATTCTATCTCCCTAACTATTTCCAAAAAAATTCCAAAACGCTTTTTTTTCTCTTGGTAAACCATCAACTAATTTGTTTTTTTTAAAATGTTTTTGAATTTTATTATAGTCGATTTCATCTATCTCCATAAAATCATCCCATCTTTCGCATTCTTCATTAAATTTTTTGACATTTCTAAACTTGCCTATTCCATATTTTACATCTTTAGTAATTTTAAGCTGTATTAAAGAAATGTTGTAAATTGAAATAGCTTCCTTTCCAAATAAAACATAGGTAAATGGATTTATTTTCATAGTTATTTTCTCCCCCTTTAATGTTTAAATTAGGTTTTGTATTTCAAACTAATTGTATTAGATTTGATTTGCTCTACCTAGTATTATTGCGACTAGACAAATATACATCTAATTTTAGATATACAAAATATTTTATATCTAAAATTAGATATTAATTAAAAAATAGTTCTATTAAGAATGGAAACAATCGGTCAAAGATTAAAGTATGCATTGGATATTAGAGATAAAACAAAAGGTGGTGTAGCTAAAAAAATTGGTGTTCATGCAAGCACAATTGATAACTATTTAAAAAGTAAAGTTAAAAATCCCAGTTTCGTCATTTTAGAAAAAACAGCAAGTTATTTAGATATCAACCCCGATTGGCTCATATTGGGTCTAGGTAATATGGATGATAAACAAGAAATTAATGGTACAATACCTGATTTTAAAAACTTAAGCACCAACAGTAAACTTGATCAAATTTATTCCTTGTTGTTAGAACTTAAAAAGGGTCAAAATATTTTAAGTGAGGTATTGATTTCTATTACTGAAAAAAATTAAAAACTATTTATATTTTCAATTAATTTAATCAATTTTTTGCTGAGTTTTTCTCTTTTAACTTTACTTATAAGATATGATTTTGTTACTTTTTTGTCACTCTCATTCATATTTCTACTTTCTCTTTTAAAATGCAATATTTCTTCAAGCAATTTGATAATCATTTCCTTTTTGTTTTAAGATAAAAATAGTTTAAAGTCACTGTAAGAGTTACAGCAATTGTAATGTATATTTTGAAATCAAAATCATTAAATGATGATTTTTTCATATCTAAAATATAGATTAGTAATTGGTAAGTATTCATTAAGATGGGCACTAAAAGGGCGAACCTATATTGTTTTCCTTTGGCTTCTATGAACCAACCAATAAAACCAATCAATCCAAAGATGTTGGTTAGTACTACATAAACAAAAACCCGTAAGGCTTTATAACCTGATGCAGGAAATGAAAGCTCACGGGATACTGTGTCATGTAAATACGGTAAAGTAGATAACAATATTATAAAAACAGAAATGATTCCGTTTTTATATGTCATCGTTATCAATTTCGTCTTTTCCGATTTTTGCGTCATCTTGTTCATTTTTTTGAATGTCTGCACTCTCGTCAGCATCACAGCTAACCGATAATGTCATTAAAAAAAAACATGCAACAACTCCAACAAATAGTACTCGTAAATTTTTCATAATACTTATAATTTTAGATTAATATTAATCTAAAATAAGTATATATTTTAACTAAATACTATACTGCTTTGCAAATAATTTTTTCAGCTATTTAGAATGTTGCTAATTTATAAAAAAAGTTAGATTAAAAAAGTATTTTTTGTAAAAAAGCCTTATGACATAAGGGTTACGGGAAAACCGTAATTTTGATGCGGGAAAACCGTAATTCAATTTTAAGGGAAAATTAGGGAATGAAATTAGCTAAAAACATCAACTTTTTTTATATATTGAGAATCTAATTTTACTAACCATTAAGTATCTAAAAATAGATAAGATTTTTCCAGTTTTAAAATCAGAGATATAAAATCTGTTTGTGAAATTAGGGCAGAAGTTGGTTAATAGAAAATCAAAATTAATATTAATTGAGTTGAAATAAAATTAGAGTTTTATCTACAGATTTTTTATTAGCTAACTTTTTTGTACAATTTTCCATGTCCTTTTTTGGATATCTAACCCTAAACTTATTGATTGTTTGAAATAATTTAGGTTTTCAATTTTTTGAAGAAATAGAAAATTTCTTTAAAAATAGTTGTGATAATTTCCTTTATAATAATTACAATGTTAAAAAATACTTCTTTCATATCACTATATTTTAATAGACATAAGAATTGCCAATGCCACTGCATTTTTATTTTCTTTATTTATTAAATAATTCGCTTCATCCTTATTAGACAAAAAGCCCAGTTCAATAAGGATGGCAGGACAGGTATTGACCGTTTGTCTTAGCACCTGAAAATTTGCTTTTTTAACTCCACGAATTTTATAGCCTAACTTTTCATTTAATTGCTCCATAATATAAACCGCTATTTTAACGGACTGCCTTTGGGCATGTACACTATTATGTATATATACTTCAATGCCTTTAGCATTTGGATTGTTAGCATTGTTGCCATGTAAGGATATAAATATATCAGAGCGTAATAGGTTTACCAACTTTGCTCTATCAGATAAGGAAATTAACGTATCGGTATATCTTGTCAAATAAATATCATACCTGTTATTTAATCCCATCTTATTCCATTTTAGTATTTCCTTTGCTATTTCCAATACCAGATCCTTTTCTTGATGACCATTTATGGCTATTGCTCCAGAATCGATTCCACCGTGTCCTGGATCAATAATGATTACCTTTTTTCTTTTTAATATTTCTTGACCGGAACAGATACAAAAAGGGATCATTCCCATCACAAAAAGAACCGTCCACATTTTTTTTATAGCTTCCATAAATTTTTGTTTTATTGCACAATATTCAATGATTATTCTAAAACGTTAGATATTTATTAAAAATAAACGTGATAATTCGTTAATATTTAAATATTTTTCTCTTTAATCTCCATTTCTCTATAGATTTCGTAAAAAATTTACACATCAGTGGCTTGATCGGTCACAAAAAAAAGAACATTTATGAAAAACACACTAAAAATTACGTGGGCTATGCTTCTTATGAGCATCCCCACATTTGCGCAAACAATTGGAGGGATTGAAGATTCTGTAAATGATGTTTCTGATACCATCAGAGCAATTTTCCCACTGCTACTAGGAGTTATTTTTTTGATAGGCTTCTTATTCAATGCAGGGCATTTCTTTGGAGAGAACGCAGACCTTAAAAAAGGTATTACCAGAGTATTGGTCTTTGTCCTTATTGCCGGAGCAGTCGTAGGCATTTTTACTTATCTCATCGGAATCGTAGTCTAGGCCTCACCCTCATTGAGGGTTTTTGTAAAAAACAAATATGTAAAATGAAAAAGTTTGAAGTATATAAAAACATGCGTAAAAGAGCGATGATATGGGGACTCCCCATATCACTCTTTGCCTTGATGATGATTTCAGTTATCGGTTCTTTATTATTTATCATTTTCTCCTTTAGCTTTTTAGTCATCATTTCTGTATTTGTCTTTAACGCAATTCTGTATGTTGCCTTAACGCACACCACAAGGAATCCTGCCTTACTACACTTTACAAAAGTGTTTCCACAAACGATCAGTAATAAAAAACAAAGCAATCTGAATTATGAAGAAAATTAATCTATCCGCATATCATCCTATTTTAGATATCAGAGACCATATTGTGTTTGCCAATAATGGGAACGTAGTGTTATGCTATAAGGTCGACCTTTCTGAGATCTACTCTCTGTCCGAATCGGACTTTGAAGATATTCACGGGGCTTGGTTTCAAGCCTTTAAATCGTTACCAGAGGCAACGGTCATTCACAAACAAGACATCTACCAAAAGGCATCATATGATGCCATTAATATGCCTAACAGAAGTTTTCTGGAGAAAGCAACACATGACTATTTTAAAGGTCGTGAATATATACAGCATAGTTGCTACCTATTTTTTATACTACCCTATAATAAGGTATTAAATGCTTCGAAGTTTACCAATCCTTTTCGTAAAGTAGAAAAAGGAATCCATAAACAATTAGACCATAATGTACAGGAATTTATCACTTTAGTCGGTGATGCCATTTCTTTTATCAATAATAGTAGAAAGGTGACATTGTCACCTCTAAGTACAAGTGAAATACTTAATGTAGGCTATGCCTACTTCAATGGCTTCAACGAAGGTTTTGATACCGATATCCAATTAAATAAAAAGAGCATAGATATTGGTAACCATCATTTCGATGTATTGGCAGTAAATAGCGAATTGTGTTTTGGTGATGTCGTACAAAGTAGTAAGACCAATGATAAATTTACTTCGGATGATTTTGTATTTCATCAGGGGCTTGTTGACGGATTAGGATTAAACCTTAATGAAAATCACATCATCAATCAAATCATCTATTTGGATGATAAACATAAATGGCGAAAACGATTAGAGAAAAAAATCGAGGAGCTTAAGAAAAGTTCCAATTTCGGTACACAAAATAAAGTCATCTTAAAAAAGATTGAAGCGATTGTTAGTCAAATTAATGAGGATGATTCGTCCAGAATTATAAGAGGGCATTTAAACATTGTATTTTGGACTCGGGAAGCCCGAGAGCTAGAAAGAATTGCTTCCAAAATTAAGACAGAGTTTAAAGAACTGGATATTGTTCCGTATTATCCAAAAGGTGAAGAAAGGAAAAACTACTTTTTAAACTCTTATTGCTGTTTTGCTTCCAATTTTTCTAACGAAGATTTATATGTTACTGACTTAAAACATGCACTTTGTTTATATATTAATAACACTAATTATAAGTCAGATGCCACTGGTATCATTTTTCAGGACAGGCAACATAATATTCCGGTATTAAAAGATGTATGGGATGAACAAAAGAAGCGTATCAAGGCTCGGAACTTTGCCATTTTTGCGCCTACGGGTGAAGGTAAATCTTTTTTAGCCAATAATATTTTACGACAGTATTTTGAAAATGATGTCCGTTTGGTGATTATAGATTTGGGCGGTTCGTATGCCAAATTTGCCAAGCTCTATCCTGATGACCATATCATATTGCGTTATGAACAGGGAAAAAATTTAGGTATCAACCCTTTTTACATTTCAAGGATAGAAGATTTAACACCTGAACGTTTAGAAGACCTTTCTGTTTTTATACTAGAATTATTAGCATCTGGTGAGGAATCTACTAAAGCCGAAGAAGTGGCAGTTAAGAAGGTGTTACGTTATTATTATAATACAATAAATGGGAATTATTCCCTGGCTTCTTTATATCAGTTTGTAGATGATAAAAAAGATACACTTATTCAAGAGTTAAAAATTCAGGAACAACATTTTAACCTCTATGACTTTTTACACATTCTTTCGGAATATGTGGATGAAGGCTTATATAGCTTCTTATTCAATGTAAGCGAAGACCAAACCTATAAGATAGAAGACAAGAGATTGATTGTTTTTGAATTGGATGAAGTAAAAGATAATAAGGAAATCTTATCGGTCATGTTGAAACTGATTAAGTCAGCGATTCATCGTACTATTTGGAGAAACAAAGCCGAAAGAGGAATTATCCTCTTTGATGAGTTCGCCAAACAACTGAAATTTAAAAATGTACTCGAAAGCGTAGAGTTTTACTACCAAGCTATCAGAAAACAAAACGGAGCGATTGGCATTATTCTACAATCTATCAATCAACTCCCTGACAATTCTACTTCCGCAAGTATTTTGGAAAATACGCAGGTCATATACAGCCTACGCAATGAAAAAGGTTATTCCGAATTACAAAACAGGTTAAACCTCTCTAGCCATGATTTGAATCAATTAAAATCTATAAGAAACAACCTTATCGGAGAGCGAAAGTATACAGAAATGTTTATCAAAATCGGTAAGGAGAGCAACATTTTTCGCTTGGAAGTACCCAAAGAAGTCTATGCCGCTTACCTCACTGACGGTAGAGAGAGTGAGGCCATTATGCAACTCTATGAAGAACATCAAGATATGGAGAAAGCCATCAAAGAATTTATTAAGCAGTCATAGACTGCATTTAGTATTAAACAATTATTAACTCGCTTGCCTTTGGGCAGGCCCTAAAACAAAAATTATGAAACACACAATTAAGAAAGTAACATTATCAGTACTATTTGTAGTACTAATTGGAAGTAGCGTCTCTGCTCAGGGGATGCCAGTTTATGACAATACCAATTTTATTTCTTTTATGAAATCACTGTTGGAATCGGGAAAACAGACCTCGCAGTTATTGAAGACCGTAAAATTTTTAAAAAAGCAAAAGGAAAATATTGATAAGGTCAATAATGTGATAAAACAACTCAAAGCAGTTAAAGAATTGGCTAAGAACAATCAAAAGCTTTTTGATATGGTACAAGTCGATTTACGGGAGATTCTCAATTCTCCATTTATTAAACCGGAAGAAGTAACTCGTATTTCAGACTCCTTTAATGCTATTATTGAAAATTCCATAGAGAGTTTAGATTATATCGACCAGATACTTTCTAGTGATAATCTGAAAATGACGGACGGTGAACGTGCCGAGATTCTTAAAAATAAAGAATTGGAATCTAAAGAAATGGTGGCTGAGATAGAGGCAAAGACCAGACGTTATCGTGAGATAATTGCCTTTCGGGAAATGCAAAATAAAATTAACAATAGAGAAACAAATTATTAGATCATGCAAGCAAGTATTTTTTTAGGCATAGGGTTAGAATATATTGATGCGGTATTTACGACCATCAAAAACAGCGATTTTTCTCAGTATACTATTGTGGGGATGAAAACACTAGCTATTCTATTTTTTCTGATTAACATCCTAAAAAAATACAATGAAGGTGTTGCTAATAACGAGGGGTATACCTGGGGGCTGACACCTTCAGAACTGGCAAAGAATTTTGCAGTTATCATATTAGTGATTTTTTCAACACAGGTATTGGGAGTCTTTGACAGTATATTAGTTGCTATTGAATCTCAATACAGGGACACGGCTCCTGCACTCCTCCCGTTACAAATGCAAGATATTGACATTGAACAGGATGTGGGTGCATTGGAAGCCGCCAAGAAAGCGTTGGCCATGTTATATGAAGCGTTGGTAACACCTTTATATGGATTAAAAGTACTATCCTTTATTATCGCCATGTTTTTGTGGTTATTGGACTTGTTTATCTATCCATTGTTTTTGGCAGAACGCTTTTTCCTATTAGGGATTATGCAAGCCTTTTTTCCATTGGTAATTAGCCTAGCAGTATTTGAAAAGTTTAGAACATTGGCATATAATTTCTTTAAACTCTATGCAGGTGTATATATGTTAGTGCCTGCCTTTTTCCTGGTCAATGTATTTATCAATAACCTTTATACGGAGATTAATACCAATTTTTGGTCTAGCCTCTTTGGCACGGATTGGGGAGAACAAACTTTTGCAGGGGTTATTGAATTAGGGTCTATCGGCTTTATCGTATTACTGAAATTCAAGTTATATCGTAGAGCGACCTCTTTTGTCTTTAAACTCTTTAGTGCTTAAGACACATTTAACAATTAAAAAATCATAACAAATAGATGAAAACACCATATAAAAATATTTATAACGTACTGAAGCTAAATCGCTTTATAGTATTAGCAGTTGTTATTGGAGCTGTACTGACCTCTGTTATTTCCGTTTTGTTGGTGCTAAAACTCCATAAAGAAACGGTTAATAGTGCCTTTGTGGTTAATACCGATGGTAGTGTGATTCCTTTACGACTCGTTTCACAGCAAGAAAACTTGATAGTAGAAGTATTGGCACATTTAGATTTATTTCATAGGTACTTCTATCATATAGATGCCAGTAATTATGAAAAACACTTAGAAAAAGCTCTTTGGCTAGGTAATAGTTCTGTGGATGCTTTGTATAGACAAAAAAAAGCGGATGGGGTTTATAACCGATTGTTACAATACTCCTTAGTACAAAAAGTAATCAGTATTGATTCAAAGATTGACATACAAAAAGAGCCTTATGAGTTCGAGACGAAAATAATTTTTGAAATCAATCGAGGTACGGTCATTGACCGCTATGAGTTAACAACTACGGGTAATTTGATTCATGTAGATAGAAATTTTCCAAAGAATACACACGGATTACTGATTACCAACTTTTTTGAAAACACACTTAAAAAACTAGATTATGAAGATTGAAAAAAATAAAATCGTATTTATTATCATTATTGCATGTGTGGTACTTTTTATAGGTGCTTACTCAATTATGGTATTGGGTGGTAATGAAGAACCAACCATTGAAAATAATCAAATTCCGGTTCCTGAATTAAAAGATGAGCAAAAGCAGTATGAATCTAAATTGGATGCACTCAATGATTTGAAAGAAGTCAGGCAAACCAATGCACCAAGTATTTATGATGAGCGACTTTTAGATTCCACAGGAGTTTATGACCCCGATTTACTGGATAAGAAAAAGATGGAAATCGTTGACAGTATCTATCGTCATGGACGGATTAACTATTCTGATAGAACCTATCGAAACTTTAAAACAGATTCTGTTAAACCACAAGTTAAAATAGAAAGGGATACGGTTATTGAACAAAAAGAAAAGAATATAGTTACAAAAGAACTTGCCTTAGAACAACAGCTTTTTTTTGCTTCCAATCCATTAGAAAATGAAAAATTAAATCCTGATACAACAGATGATGTAATTTATATACGTGTAGATGGTACACAAACAGTAAAAAGGAATTATCGTTTACAAATGCGATTGACAAAAGATGCACTAATTAATAATGTAGTTTTTCCAAAAAACACAGCTATTTATGGCTTTATCAGTTTTAAACCTAATCGGGCAATGATAAGCATTGAAAATATCAATAATCATTCAGTAAAGCTAGCAGCTTTTGACTTGCAAGATGGTAGTGAGGGGATTTATATCGAAAATAGTTTTCGGGCAGAAGCCAGACAAGAAGTAGTTGGTGATCTTGTTGATGATATTAATATTGCAGGAGTCCCCCAAGTGAGTGGTGTCAAGAAAATTTTTCAACGTAATAACAAAAATGTAAAAGTTACAATTGCAAATAATTATAAACTCATATTAAAAGTCCATAATGGACAATACTAAAAAATAACATTATGAAAACAATTATAATCACACTCGTAAGTCTTTGCTTTACTTTGATAGCTGAGGCAAATAATAATCAAGCATTAGATACTATTCGCGCAAATGAAAAAATGACCACAGCCTTATTTTTTCCTTCGCCTATTAGACAAGGCATCACAGGTTCAGATAATTTTATATTTACCTATAATCATGAATATGAGCAGAATCTTGGATTGTTGAAGGCTACTTCTGGAAATATAAGTAATCTGTTAGTTATTACCACCGACGGAAAAGTATACTCCTTCATTGTTAAGTATGCAGATAAATTGAAGAAAAAGAACTATTTCTTATCAAGTTCAGAAAGCATTGGTGATGAAAAATGGCAATCGTCAAAAATTTTAATTAAAGCGGATCAGATAGAGGGAAAAACGATATTATCAGACGATATTGATACCGAAATTACCTCTCATACAATGGGACAACATTTTTCAAAGAGATCTGCCGCTTTATTAAAATTACCGGAGCGAAAAAACAAGGTAAAGCGTAAAAAAGAAATTTCACTGGCAATTAAAAATAAGGTATATCATAAGGCTCATGTGTATATTCAATTTGAAATAAAGAATAATTCAGGAATAGATTTTGACATCAATTATCTAAAACTATATAAGGTAAGTGGAAATAAAAATCGTAAAGCCTCTTATCAGGAACTTGATTTAAAGCCTGTTCTTATGTATAATTTACCGGACAAGATAAGACATGGAGAAACAAAAAGGTTTGTTTATGTACTACCTAAATTTACCTTAGATAAAAATGAAAAAGTTTTGGTAAAATTAAAGGAACAACAGAGTAGAATGTTGGAATTGAAATTCAAATAAGAAGCTGTATATCGAAGTCTATACAGAATAACAGAAAAGCTTGAATCTTTTGATTTGTACTTTTTTTTGTAATGATATTATTAAATTTATAAGATGAAAGACTATAAAAGATATGATACGATATTTT
>Ga0209633_10001563_pt1 | contig 23273 bp, 22 predicted proteins | sample Cruoilmetagenom1_FD_187290 | JGI IMG/M metagenome (GOLD analysis project Ga0209633, IMG submission 187290) | Oil polluted marine microbial communities from Coal Oil Point, Santa Barbara, California, USA - Sample 1 (SPAdes) (version 2) | ecosystem: Environmental > Aquatic > Marine > Oil seeps ...
GCTTTATAACTCACTAACATGGCTTGCTTTTTTTGCAGGATTCGACGCAGTTGTCTTCCACTTTATCCCTGCAGCACTGGTTACCATTATCAATATTTAGGCAGCAGCACTGATTATCCGTACACGTTTCACTACCGCAAGTATTTTGAGCTACTTCTATACCTATCCCAGAATCAGGAAAAACATTAAAATCTACATCAAGAAATGTAACTAATTGTGGCTGAGTAGACTCTGCCTGTACATTATTTACATATACAAATCCGCCTGCCAGTAACACAATCAAAACCGCGTTTAGTATTAGTGCTTTCATTAAGTTTGTCATATTAATTTCCTCCTATTAATGAGTATAAGTACTAAATGTTGGGAGTCAATGTTATTTTCTCAGTCAATCAGTGCACATGTGGAGTTAATACTTTCTATATATAATCAGAAGCAAATTCCCAAGAAATGGAATCTAATAAGTGAAACTTAAATTATCGGATATAATATAAGATTTTTAGAATTGAGGGAGAAAAATTGCAGTCCATAATTTCAGTCCAGAATCTAAACAAAACCTATGCCACCGGGCTTAGGGCATTAAGCAATATCAACCTTGATATACACGAGGGGGAAATCTTTGCACTCCTTGGACCTAACGGAGCTGGGAAGACCACACTGATAAGCATAATCTGCGGGATTGTGAATCCGACTGAGGGAACTGTACTTGCGGATGGACACGATATTCTTTCAGATTACAGAGCAGCAAGAGCCAAGATTGGACTAGTGCCCCAGGAATTAACTACCGATGTATTCGAATCAGTGATTGCTACCATGAACTTTAGTAGAGGCCTATTTGGGAAACCACCCGACCCTGATTATATAGAGAAAGTGCTCCGGGATCTTTCACTTTGGGATAAAAAAGACTCTAAAATCATAACACTTTCAGGCGGCATGAAACGACGCGTACTGATTGCAAAGGCTTTATCGCATGAACCCAAGATACTATTTCTCGATGAACCCTCCGCCGGTGTGGATGTAGAACTCAGGCGTGATATGTGGGAAATGGTTAGGAAATTAAGAGAGGATGGAGTAACTATAATCCTCACGACTCACTACATCGAAGAAGCTGAAGAAATGGCGGACCGTGTGGGTGTAATCAATCATGGCGAGATAATATTGGTTGAAGACAAAGCTCAGCTAATGCAGAAACTGGGCAAGAAACAGATAAGACTTGAGCTTCTTCATTCCTTGGAAGCTATTCCTGAAACACTCTCAGGACATCCGCTTGAATTATCTTCAGATGGAAAAGAGCTGATCTATACATACGACACACGAAGTGATGAAACTGGGATTGCAGTACTACTTAAAAGTCTAAATGAGCATGGAATAGACTTCAGAGACCTTCATACGAGAGAAAGCACATTAGAAGAAATATTTGTCAATCTGGTGACTAAAAAGAAATGAATATATATGCAATAAAAGCAATTTATAGGTTTGAGATGGCGCGCATGTGGCGAACCTTGATGCAGAGCATAGCATCACCAATAATATCTACTTCACTATATTTTGTGGTGTTTGGAGCGGCCATTGGATCACGAATGGGAGAGATTGAGGGAGTAAATTACGGCGCGTTTATAATCCCGGGTCTTATAATGTTATCCCTTATGACAGAAAGCATCTCAAATGCTTCTTTTGGTATCTATATGCCAAAATTCTCAGGAACAATTTTTGAAGTCCTGTCTGCCCCCGTCTCGTATATCGAGATTTTAATCGGTTACGTGGGTGCTGCCGCTACTAAATCAGTAATACTAGGAGTTTTAATTCTAGTAACAGCAAGGTTGTTTGTACCTTATGACATTGAGCATCCTTTCTGGATGTTTGGATTTCTAATTCTTACTGCCATTACTTTCAGTTTGTTCGGATTTATAATTGGTGTTTGGGCAGATGGATTTGAGAAGTTACAGATCATACCACTTATGATAGTAACACCGCTGACCTTTCTTGGCGGCACATTTTATTCAATTAAAATGCTCCCGCCTATTTGGCAGACCATAACCCTGTTTAATCCGGTTGTTTATTTAGTCAGTTGTTTCAGATGGAGCTTCTACGGAGTGGCGGATGTAAATGTAGTTGTCAGCTTCGGAATGACAGTACTATTTCTTGTACTGTGTATAGCAATAGTCTGGTGGATATTTAAAACTGGGTACAAACTAAAAACCTAAATATCTAACTCAAATTAATTATATACTTGGATTTCGTTATAGAGGGCGTCTCTTTCTACAGGAATGAAGCCGGCGTTCTTAATCATGTTAATCATGAAGTCGCGTGTGTGGCCTAGTTCAGAAGGAGCACCTGCGTCATGAATAATTTTCTCTTTCATAATTGTGCCGTCTGCATCACTGCATCCGTAATGAAGAGCAACCTGAGCCATCTTCTCACCCAGTGTAATCCAGTAGGACTTAATATGCGGAAAGTTATCAAGAAAGAGCCTTGCGAGGGCATGAACCTTAAGATCATATGAACCCGCAAAGAATTTCACATCTTTTTTCATACCGGTGTTTTCTGGTTGAAAAAGAACCGGTATAAAAGCAAAAAATCCAGGAAATTCGTCTTCAACTCTTCTTAGCCTATCTAGATGATCAACAACATGAAACGGTTCTTCTATGTGTCCGTAAAGGATTGTAGCATTTGTGGGAATTCCAAGACGATGAGCAATGCCGTGTATCTCTTCCCATCTTGTAGCAATTGTTTTAGGGGCACAAATCTTTTTGCGAATATCGGGGTGAAGTATTTCTGCTCCTCCACCGGTTAAAGCATCAAGTCCGTTTTCTCTAAGTGTCTCGAGAACGTACTCTATGTTCTTACCTGTAAGCTCTGTAAACCAGTCGATCTCTACAGCGGTAAAAGCTTTTACATGCGTTTCAGGATAATTGTCTTTTACGAGTTTGAGAATGTCTAAGTAGTTTTGAAAATTCCAATCGGGATGAAGTCCGCCTACAATATGAACTTCTCTGATATCATCACTTAACATGGATAAAATTTGCTCATGCGAAAGCTCATAAGCATTGGCAGATTTCTTCGTTACTCCAAAAGCGCAAAACCTGCATGAGATAGCACAAATATTAGAAGGATTAACATGCCTGTTAACAACAAAATACACTTTATCCCCTACCCTTTGACGTTTTACGTAATCTGCAAGCATGCCAACTGTATTTAAATCCTCAGTACCCATTACAGTCATACCGTCTTCAAAAGTCAGCCTCTCGCCTTTTTCTACTTTATCGATTATTGGGAAAAGTTCTTTATCAAAACAAAGTTTTTCTACGTCTGCCAGTATTCTTTCCATCTATTTGCTACCGTCTCCTTGATATCCTCGGACATTTCGATCACCTTAGGATACCAGCTTTTTGTTGTTGCATCTATCCCCATCCTTCCGCCGTAAACAACAGCAGAGCCTTTAAGCTCTGTGTGCTCAAAAATCACATCCAGATAAGGATCAAAGCGTGTAAATATACCCCATATCAATTCAGTAGTATTATGAACATCAATATCAGGGCTGACTATAGCAATAATACGAACACCTTCATAGCCCTTTGTTTTAAAAAGTTTCTGAATCATCTCTTTTGGTTTTTTATCGATCTTTATTGCTAGTATGCCGCCAGGTAAAAGTTTCCAGTCCATAATCTCCTTATGCTTTGATCTTGGGTCGGGGACTTTTGTTGGAACCGGTTTTTTCTTTCTTCCGATACTAGGCTTTCTTACAGCATTTATACCCATTTTACTACCTACGTTGAACTTACCACTTGTAAAATCAAGCGTATCTAATGGCGCCCATGGAATCATAAGAAAATCTTCATTTGGTTCAAAGTTATCTCCAATCTCTCTAAGCACAGAGTCCCAGTCTCTAGGGTTTACATCACTTGAAACAATTATCATCACTTTTGTAAGAACTAACTGCCCTGTTCCCCAAAGCGCAAGCATAGCTTTAATTCCATTTTTTGGATATCGCTCATCCACAGATACAACTAGCAAGTTATGAAAACCTGCTTCGGGATAAGCCCACATATCTCTTACTTCAGGGTGAATTATCCGAGTCAGCGGTGAGAACATATCACCCGCAGCCATTCCCAAGAAAACATCTTCCATTGGGGGTTTGCCTACAATTGTGGCTGGGAAAATTGGGTTAATACGGTGAGTAATTCGGCTTAAATTAAATATTGGAAAATCTGCTTCCATAGAGTAGTGACCAAAGTGATCCCCAAAAGGACCTTCCTCTCTAAGTACATTTTGAGGAACTGTACCCTCAATAACAAACTCGGCATTTCCGGGAACTGTTAAGTTTATGCTCTTTGCAGGAACCATTGGTATAGGCTTTCCTCTTAGGAAACTTGCGAAAGCTATTTCATCCATTCCCTCAGGAAGTGGCGCAATAGCGGAGAAAATCATTTTGGGATCGCCTCCAAGAACAACCGCAACCTCTAGATCTTTTCCTAGCTTTGCAGCTTCGTGATAATGGGCTGCTCCGCCTTTATGTGCATGCCAATGCATACCTGTGGTCTTTTCATCATAGACCTGCATTCTGTATATTCCAAGATTTCGTTTGTTTGTAACCGGGTCTTGTGTCAAAACCAAGCCAAGCGTTATGAAACGGCCGCCGTCTAGGGGCCAGCATTTTATTATAGGAAGTTTTGTTAAATTGGGCCGCTCTTCGATTTCTTGAGAGAATCCCCATTTAGCCTTCTTGGTCCTCATGGATAGAAGGTCATATGCTCTTGGCAAAACTGAAAAAAATGATTTTAGTGAAGGTGGATTCAATTTATGGAACAAGTCTACTAATTCTTCTCCCACCTCTCTTGGTTTTCTACCCAGTGCTAATTCGACCCTTTCTTCAGTGCCGAACAAATTTATAGCTAGAGGAAATGAGGCGCCTTTTACATTCTCGAATATTAGTGCCGGTCCGCCTTCTTTAACAGTTCTATCGGCAATTTCAGCAATCTCTAAATCGGGATCAACTTCGGCTTTGATATGTTTAACATCGCCAATTTTTTCTAAGTATGTTATAAATTCTCTAAGATCGTAAAACTGTTTTTTAGCCATTATTTAGTCTCTATATATAAATGAGGATATGTCTTGAAACAACTTAGTATAAATGGAATTAGGAATTATTCTCGGAGAACTTAGGCAACAAATGAAATCTGATAGACATTTACTCTAACTCTTCATGTCTCCAGCCGTTTCCAGTGTCAACTCCAACCAGATTCAATACTTTATCAACATAACCTTCTATTATCTTCTCTACGCTTTCAGCACCCATGTAATGAGGTGGACAGATAGGAGTGATGATAGCCCCTTCTCTGGAAAGCTTGAGAGCATTTTCTAATGCTATCGAACTCAGAGGAGTTTCTCTTAAAGCTATAACGAGCCTTCTTCTTTCTTTAAGAGCCACCTGTGCAATTCTTGTTATGAGAGTATCAGCAATGCCGTTTGCGATCTTTGCTAGTGTAGATATTGAACAAGGAACAATAACTAGGGTATCAAAATGATTACTTCCTGAAGAAAATGGCGCCCCTAAATCGTTATCACTGTATATATCATCTACCCAAGGACGGAGTTCCTCAGCTTTAAGTCCAAGCTCATCTTGCAAAACTCTCTTACCCCATTTGCTTGCAATTAAAAACTTATGCCCCGGGCACCTGCGTAGAAAATCCACGCCATATGCAACCCCTGAAGCCCCCGTAAAGCCTACGATTGTTCTCATAACTACGGTAAGTATATCCCAGAGAGCACAAAAAGGAAGATTGCTATGCCTACTAATATATTTATCTTAAAGAACGCTAGATCAACATTTTCAGCCTTTCTGTGTTCCAAGAATAATAATACTCCTATAAGAATTAAGAATAAGCCTGAGACTATAGATTTAAATATAAAGAAGTATAGAAACGCGATGAAGAAAAAAGCGCTTTGGTGAAGCGCGCTTGAAACTCTAAGAGCTATATCATGTCCATAAACCGAAACCATCGAATATATGCCAGCTCTTTTATCAAATTCTTCGTCTAAAGTGGCATAAATTATATCAAATCCAGACACCCAACATAAGGTAAAGAGTGAAAGTACTACTGCCGGCAGAATTCCCTCAAGCGAACATGTAACGGCCACCCAGCCACCAATGGGAGCTAGCGCCAAACCAAGACCCACTCCGAAATGACAAAGTGCAGTAAATCGTTTCATGAGCGGATAGAGAACAAATACAGCAAGCGGTATAGGTGATAAATAGAGAACCAAATCACAGATTAAATAGGCGGAAACAAAATATAGAAGAAGACCTAGTACCGTGATAAGATAAGCCTTAGTTAAACTTATTTTTCCTGACGGCAGCTCTCTATCTTCTGTTCTGGGATTAAGTGCGTCTATCCTCCGGTCCAAAATCCTATTAATAGCTAACGCAGCAGTCCTTGCTCCAGTTCCTGCAAGAACGATTAAAAGTAGTAGCTTCCAGTCAGGTAGTCCCTTAGCTGCAAGAAAAGTTCCTGCAAAAATAAGCGGTAAAGAAAAGAGCGTATGCTCGAATTTTACAAAGTTTGCGTAGTTCTTTAATCTGCTCATAGGAGTTCTGGATTTTACCTAATAATCGATTGATTTACTTTACTTTTACTTGTTCTTCTATAGAATAACCAACTAATTCACTTGGGGTAATTAGACATGTCAAGACCTGAGCTTGCTCAAAGAATTTCCGAAGATTTATTACAAGGAAATATCGAAAGTATCAGGGAAGCTTTATCCAACGTACACCCTTCAGAAATAGCCTCCATACTTCAGAATTTTGATCCAGATGATCATACAAAAATTTTAGAAGCACTAGATAACGAAACAGCGTCAGAGGTGATTCTTGAGCTAGATCCTGAGCAAAGAGAAGACATCCTTGAGGATTTTGACGAGGAGAAGATCGCCGATATTGCTGATGAAATGGATTCAGACGATGCTGCAGATTTACTTGGAGAGCTGCCAGAACAGACTGCACAAAGTGTTCTTGACAAGATGGACCCTGAGGAAGCAAAAGATGTTAAACCGCTTCTAAAATACCCCGAGGATACAGCGGGCGGTATTATGCAGACTGAGCTTGTTAAGGTCAGTCAGAATTCAACGGTCCAAGATACCATTAACTGGATTAGGTTAATAGCAAAAGAAGTTGAAGATTTTCAATTGGTATTTGTAACAGATAAACAAGATAAGCTCTTAGGTCAGATTTCACTAACCAAGTTAATACTTGCTACACCGAACACTAATGTAACAGCAGTAATGGAACCGATAGAAGTAACAACAACTCCATATATTGACCAGGAAGAAGTTGCTAAAATATTTCAGAAATATGACATATTATCATTACCTGTGGTCGACAGCAGTGGAGTACTTTTAGGTAGAATCACAGCAGACGATGTATTGGATGTTATCAGTGAAGAGGCGTCCGAGGATTTGTTTCAGATGGCCGGTGTCGGCGATAGCCTTCATCCAATTTATACACCCACAAGGACAAGAATACAACTACGTGCGCCATGGCTTCTCCTAACTCTTATAGGCGAACTATTTATAGCATTCATTATTGTGTACGCATTTCAGCCCACACTTGAAAAAGTCGCAATATTAGCCGCATTCATGCCCGCAATAATGGCAACTGGCGGGAACGTCGGGCTCCAAACCACGACAATTATTATTAGAAGTCTCGGTATGGGAACGATCAATGTAAAGCAGATGTTTAAGTTAGTAATTTCTGAAATGAAGGTAGGACTTTCTTTGGGATTAATATGTGGAATCATTGCAGCCCTTATAGGTGCTTTAATTAGCTATAACCAGCCTGAAGTAACTAGGCTTGCTCTGGCAGTATTTATCGCAATGGTTTCCGCAACTCTTGCTACATCATTTATAGGTGTTGCAGCCCCTCTTGTTCTTCACAAACTGGATTTTGACCCAGCTGCCGCTTCAGGCCCGTTCCTTACTATGTTTAATGACATATTCGGTTCAGTGTTCTACCTTTTTATAGCAATGCTGATTTTGTAAACAATTATGGCTAAAGAATATAATATACTTTTCTCCATAGGAACTATGTACTCATTTAGTTTATAATTTTCATTATGAATAAAATTCGAATCCGCCCACGCTATACATTCATTGTTCCAATAAAAAAGGAAGAGGTCCTGGCAAAATTAAGGGAATCATTAAATAATATGCCTTCGGGGATTGACGGCAAGTTTGTAAAGCCCTTGGTTGTCCTATCCATTGATGAAGAAAATCGACACTTCTGGTCTCCCGAGTTAAGCCTGGATATAGAGCGAAAAGAAGAAAGTACTGAAATAAGATGCACTTTGGGGCCGCGTTCTGCACTTTGGACAATGTTTGCCGCATTTTACGGATTTGCGGTTCTAGTCGGGATAGCCGGATTAGTGCTCGGACTTTGTCAGTGGTGGCTGGAACTAAATCCTTACGGCTTCTGGCTTGTTGCAGTCTCCATAATTCTTTTAGCAACCGCATATGGAATTGCGTTGACTGGCCAAAAACTCGCATATGAGCAAATGCTTGCGCTCAGAAACTTTATAAAAAATACTTTAAAAAAAGAGCATTCCACAGAACAATGAATTATAGCTAAAGCTTTACTTTTAAGGAATAATATCAATTCTATGAACTCCACTGAAGCTCTCCTACTACGTAAATTCCCATATCGTGACTCTGACTATATAGTGAACCTATTTACCAAAGACTTGGGCAAAATTAGTGGGATCGCTAGAAATGCAAAAAACAGCATGAAGCGGTTTGGAGCACGGCTTGAACCTTTTGTGCATTTTAGCGTTAGTTTCAAAGAAACCGGAAGGGAATTTAAGTCGATTCAAGATACAGAGACAATTCAAGTATTTCCGGAATTTGCCCAGAATATTGAGCTCTTTTCACTCGGCAATTTAATTCTAGAAACTACAGATGTCTTAATCCCTAAAGAATCTCCGAACGAAGAACTTTTTAAATTACTTATTGAAACCCTCAGCAAACTGAATTCTAATGAAAGTCCATTACCCGTAGTTTTACACTTTCAGCTTCATGCACTTTCAATTTCGGGTTATGAACCAAATATACACACATGCGCAAAGTGCGAAGAACCTATAGTGGGAGATTCATATTTTAGTATAAATGGAGGCGGAGCAGTATGCTTTAGCTGTGCGGGGGACAAAAAAAATGGTCTAATTTTTAATAAAGATTTTATATTTGATCCTGTTTTAATGGAGTCAGACCTTGAAAAAGTTCTAAAATATATAAAACTCTTTATTAAATTCACAGAACGACACACGGAAAAAGAACTCAAGTCTGGCAAGTTCATAGAGGAGCTCAAATTATGATAAAGATTCCGGGATTTTTGGGAAGCGCAGTTTCATCAGGGGTTAAAAAGAAAGGCAAGAAAGATCTTGCTCTTATCTATTCTGAAGTTCCCGCCAAAGCTGCCGCAGTTTTTACTACTAATATTGTAAAAGCACCTCCTGTGATTCTGGGGATGGATAGAATAAAAAGCGGTTATTGCCAGGCTGTACTTGTTAACAGCGGTGTAGCTAATGCATTTACCGGGACATTGGGGCTTAAAGATTCTGTTGTTACATCTAAACATGCAGCTGACCGTTTAGGCATTGCTGAGGGTTTAGTTATACCTTCGTCAACGGGAGTTATCGGTGGACGGCTTCCAATAGATAAAATGAAGAAGGCCATGCCAAAACTAGTAAAAGAGCTTCGTGAAGATGGGTTCCTGGATTTTGCAGATGGAATTATGACGACTGATGCATTTCCGAAGTATGCAGTAAAGCAAATATCTATAGGAAGAAAGAAAGGAACAATCGCCGTTATCGGAAAAGGCGCCGGCATGATAGCGCCGAACATGGCAACTATGCTGGCTTATATCCTTACAGATTTCAATGTTGGGAAAAGGGCTTTATCTAAAGCGCTTAAAAATTCAGTTAAGAACTCATTTAATAGGATCATAGTCGACGGTGACACGTCTACTAATGATACAGTGCTAATATTAGCTAACGGAAAACTTGGCAATCAATTGATCAAGGAAAGCGGGGCGGAATATAACAAATTTGAGAAGGCGCTTACCGAGGCAGCTTCAGAAGTTGCAGAAATGATAGTTCGAGACGGCGAAGGGGGGACTAAAGTTGCCAAGATAATAGTTAAAGGCGCTAGGACAGAAAAAGACGCGGATAAAATAGCGCGCACTCTGGGCACTTCTCTTCTTGTAAAGACCGCTTTTTTTGGTGAAGACCCAAACTGGGGCAGGATAGTAGCCGCCGCCGGTCGGGCAGGAGTGAATTTTGATCCCAATAAAATAGATTTATTTTTTGATGATCATAAAGTCCTTAGCAACTCAAAAAAAGTAATGAATGAGAAAAAAGCGCAAAGTGTTCTTAAAAAACCCAAGTTTGAAGTAACGCTTAATATAAAAAGCGGAAAGGCAAGCTCATTTGTAATCGCAAGTGATATCACATTTGAGTACGTCAAGATAAACTCCCACTACAGAACCTAAGATATTCAGCAAAGGCACAGGTCTCTTGCGCTTCCAAAGTGTATCAAAATCTGATATCTGACACCAACTCCAAAAGAATTTTCAATAATATAAGCAAACTAATCTTGGCATAGAATTTGCAATATATTGCATTAGATAGTGAAGTCAGTTCGGAAGTTTCAAGCTTCTAATCCAAATACTATATTTGTTGAAGGAGATCGCTCATGAAGAATAAGCATGTAATTATATTTGAAGCCAGAGGAGGCACTGACAAAGGGCCCTACGGTTACCGTGAAGATTCAAGGCCTATAGCAGAATCACTTAAAAAGAGAGGATGGACTGCTGAAATCATCTTTTACTCTGATGAGGATAGAGGAGAAATATATAAATACACGGTTGAGAATGCATGTGCTTATATAAGCAGGGTAAATCCTGGTTTCCTTAAAGATGAAACCGGTTATTTTCAGATGCTGAGTGAGCTTGTAAAGAGAGGCATAAAAGGGCTTCCACACCCTCATGTAATGATTTATTATGGTGCTAAGAATGCAATTGAAAAATTAAAAGGTACCGCACTTGTGCCTGAGGATGTATACACATATTACGATTTTGAAGAATTCAAGAATAGTTTCCCAAAAACCTTAGAAACAAAAACAAGGATATTGAAGCAAAATAGGGGTTCAACCGGAGAGGGAATTTGGAGGGTAGAATTAGAATCAGATAACGGTAACGCGCGGAAGTCTGACGAACCCATAACGTATGAGACCATGGTTAAGTGCACCGAGGCAAAGGACAATCACGTCGAGATTATGAAGCTAGGTGAATTTATTGACTATTGCGTGCAGTACTTAGATGGTGATAGCGGAATGCTGCTGGACATGCCTTACCTGGAGAGGATTAAAGAGGGTGAGATAAGGGTTTTCATGTTAAGGAATAAAGTTGTCAATATTGTTCACAAAAAGCCAGTTGATCGTCCCGATGCTTTTTCGGCTACTTTGTTTTCCGGAGCGACATATACGTACGATAGTCCCGATAACTGGCCTGAGCTTGTAGAACTTATCGAAAAGAATATAAATGTAATTATTGAACGTCTTGGAAACTATGACATGCCTTTGATATGGACCGCCGACTTTATATTAGATACGGACGAAGATGGCAACGATATTTATGTCTTAGGTGAAATTAACGCTTCTTGTGTCGGATTCAGCACACACCTGGAATTAGGCGAGCAGGTTGCAGATGAGATAATTATGTTAATGGAAGCTGAAGATATTGTTCACCATAGTTTCATGCCTTTTAAAAGTTAGCCACAACAGGGCGGAGAAACTAAGTAAAGACAAGTTCGTTGGTAATTGCAAACGATATAAGGTTTGACTACGGAGAGATAAATCCCCGTAATAGGACGTAGGGAACTACTTCCTGGAATCAATACCAATTATTTCCTGTAAAGAAGATATCCCTTCACGATCCAGATATGCAACTATCCCGCGGTTTATTTTACCTGCAACAGCAGGGCCCTCTCCTCTTATTGCGGTAACTAACTGAAGAGCTTTAGCGCCGGCTTTGATTTTTTCAATTGCGGACTCAGCATTGTTAATCCCACCAACACCTATGATATCGAGTTCATCTCCAGCATTCCTGTAAATGTGAGAGATAATATCAGTTGTCATTTTTCTGTAGTCCTCATCATCACCACTTAGACCACCCGGACTGTTTTTCCACCTTGCGCCGTATTTTCCCTTTAGATCAGAGTTAATCGTAGTATTGGAAGCAATGATTCCAGTAACTGAATGATCTATGGCAACTTGTAAAAGTTCGTCAATTGCATCATATGTAAGATCAGGGGCAATTTTAACAAAAAGTGGCTTCCTTTCACCACACTCATCCATTGCTTGGTTCACAGCCTCAATTAATTGAACAATGTATTCTTTGTCCTGAAGTTTTCTAAGTCCTGGCGTGTTTGGGGAACTTACATTTATAGCAAAGTAATCAGCATACTCATACATTCTTTTAGTAACTGTTGCATAACTTCTGGGCGCATCTTTATGTTCAACTTCTTTATTTAATCCGAGGCTTATACCAATAGGGATATTCGTATTCTTATATCTATCCAGATTTTTAGCAACGATATCCATCCCCGGGCTGTTAAACCCAAGCCAGTTAATTGCAACACCAGAGGAGATCATAAATAGACGTGGCTGGGGGTTTCCGGGTTGTCCATATTCTGTAACCGAGCCAACTTCTACAGAGGCAAATCCAAGATGCCATAGTCCTAAGACCGCGCGTCCTTTTTTATCCCACCCAGCACCAACGATTAAAGGGTTCTCTAATTCAAGACCACCTAGATTTACATTAAGTCTCTTATCTTCGAACCTGTCATGTTTATCAGCAAAAAATTCTAGGAGTTTAAGTGTTATTGGGGATAATTCAGCTAAATGTAGTGATTCACGAGCCAGGTCGTGGAAAGTTTCGGAGTCGCACTTATTTAAGATAGGTTGTATGATTTCTTTATACATTGAATCTAAATAATATTATATCACCATCTTTTACAATATAGTCCTTACCTTCAGATCTCATTTTTCCTGTATCTTTCAAAACAGATTCTGATCCTGCTTTAATAAAGTCCTCATAACTTGCTGTTTCGGCTCTGATGAATCCTCTCTCAAAATCAGAGTGTATCACCCCGGCAGCTTGTGGGGCTTTTGCATCTTTGCTCACTGTCCAAGCTCTAACCTCTGTAGGTCCCTGAGTGAAGTATGTGATAAGACCAAGCTTCCTGTAAGCCTCTTTGATGAGTCTGTCCATGCCAGAGCTTTGAAGTCCGAGGTCTTCTAAAAACATTTTCTTTTCATCATATGGAAGCTCAGCAATTTCAGCCTCTATCTGTGCTGATAAAACTATTACGTCCGAACCCTCTTTCTCAGCGTACTCTTTTACTCTGGCGACTTCCTCATTACCTGAAGAATCAGCGATATCATCTTCAGAAACATTACATACATACATAACAGGTATCGCACTAAGAAGATACATTTCCCTAATCACATCAAATGATTGTTCATTGGTCTGAAAACTTATTGCCTTATTCCCATCTTCAACAAACTTTCTGAGATTAGATACCGCCTCTAGTTTGTCCTTCGTAGCCTTATCACCGCTTCTAGCTTGAGAGCTTAATTTATGTTCTCGTTTTTCTATTGTTTCTAAATCTTTAAGAAGGAGTTCATCTTCTATGATATGAATATCTCTCATAGCATCGGGAGATCCTTCCACGTGCATAACGTTGTCGTCCTTGAAACATCTAACCGTATGTAGAATAAGATCTACTTCTCTTATACTCGCAAGAAAAGCGTTACCCCTCCCCTTACCTTCAGATGCTCCTTTAACCAGACCTGCGATGTCTACAACTTCTAGAAACGTTGGAGTAATTTTCTCTGGTTTGACTAGTTCGGCTAATTTGTGAAGCCTATCATCAGCGATTGGAATTATTCCGACATTATCGTCAATTGTACAAAAGGGGAAATTACCGACTTCCGCCCCTGCATTTGTGAGTGCATTAAAAAGTGTAGACTTCCCTACATTAGGAAGCCCAACTATTCCACATCGTAGTCCCATATCTCTAGTTATTTCCTGTAATAAATCAATTTTGATTGGTAAGCTAGTACCTGACTTATGCTACCCAAAGAGGAATTTCAGTCAAGCAGTCTTTGAGTTGGAGCAGTAGATTTGTCGGGTTAAAACACGTATTGTGTTTCATGAACTTCTTCACCTAAAAGCATTCCATAAAATTTACTGTTACCATATAATTTTTTACGATAAAGTAATGGAAATCTTCTTTATTTGAAAGGCATGACTTTCTTAAATATTATTGCAACAAAAATACGATGACAACATTATTAACGGTAAGAAAGATAAGATTGGGAGAAGAGGTTGAGGTCTGCAATCTAGTAGCCAGATCTTTTAATGAATTTATAGCTCCTGAGTTTTCTGAGGAAGGTATTGAAGAATTTTTTAAATACTCAAATCCCAGGGAGTTTAAAAAACGCTCTGAATCAGGTTACTTCTCAATGGTTGCAAAATCTCAGAATAAGCTGGCAGGAATGATAGAAGTAAAAGGTAATAGCCACATATCAATGCTGTATGTTGAGAAAGCTTTTCACAAAAAAGGTGTGGCAAAAGAGCTTATCAGAATAGCGTTGGAAAAGGTTTTTTCTAACAACATCAATCATGACAATATTACTGTAAATTCCTCAAGATACGCTGTACCCTTTTACGAAAGACTTGGGTTTCTTCAATTTGAAGAAGAAAAATCAATTTACAGCGTAATTCATATCCCAATGATAGTTAAATATTCGAAGCTAAAGGAATTGCTATGACGAAAACATCTCTTGATAAGAAATCTAGCGTTAATGAAATAAAAGAGCGTTTTGATAATGATGTTGAGCGCTTTTCTGATCTGGAAACCGCGCAGCAGGCAGTTGTTGACGCTCCTGTAATGCTTGAGCTAATCTCTAAGCTTGCAACAAGTATAAAGCCGGATGCAAAGAATATCCTTGATATCGGGTGTGGCGCAGGGAACAACACGATTTCAATATTGAGAGAGCAATCTGGATTAAACTGTGACCTCGTAGACATCAGTTTGCCGATGCTTAAGAAGGCTAAAGATCGTATATCTAAGGAACAAGCGGGTGAAGTCAGAATCTTCCATGGTGACTTCAGAAATATAGACCTACCCCCTTCCCATTACGAGCTTATAGTTGCGGCAGCAGTGCTCCATCATTTAAGAGACGACTCAGATTGGGAGAAGTGCTTTCAAAATATATACGATCTTCTTAAACCCAGAGGAGCATTTTTTGTTAGCGATATGGTTTCTCATCAGCACAGCGCGATTCATAATGAAATGTGGAACAGGTATGGAGATTATTTAGAATCTATCGCGGGTATCAACTATAGAGAAAAAGTATTTGAATATATAGAGGTAGAGGATTCTCCAAGAAGCCTATCCTACCAGATGGAACTAATGAAGAAAGTTGGATTTACAAAGGTTGACGTGCTCCATAAAAATTCATGCTTCGCCGCTTTTGTGGGTATTAAATAAGGATTATTTTAACCTCTATATATAAAGGGTGAATAACACTGTACATAATGAAATATATTGGGAATAATTAACGTATTAGGAGGTTAACATGAACGATCAACAAAGTGCAGGTGCATTATTATTTGTTTTAGGTATCGCAATTTTTGCGGTTCTGTCTATATATCTAACATTCAGTTAAGAAGATTTTTATCTTAGAGATTTTAGTCAATCCTAACTAGAATATATCTTTTATATCTTCTCTCTTTTTAATCATTTTAATATTCTTGCCATCTACTAAAATTACTGCTGGTTGGGCATATATGAAGGTGCTTGACTGAGGAAGATTATAAGCCCCGACATTTTTTACAATGAGATGGTCACCAGCGTTTAATTTAGGGAGTTTGGTTTTAGAGATAATATCCGTCTGAAGACAAAGTGGGCCATAAACTATAGTTTCCTCAATATTGTTATCTGTTCTCTCCTCAAGCTGCTTCAGGCGTCTGAGCTCACTCACCCCCAGACCACCATACTTCTTCTTCCAGTTGTAGAATGTAGGCTCTGCTACTCCTATCTTACGGCATAACTCGGATACCTTTGTACCAGTCTCTGCCTGTCTTAATGCAAACGCTATTTGCTGTTCGGTGAACCTAGACTCCCTCATGGCAAAATACCTCCTGATAAATAATGTTATTTTGCCAGATTCCTCTATTTTTAACTGGTCCAGTTACCAGGGAGAAGGTCACATCATATCTTTCAGTTTTTATGTACCAGACCAAGTCTCTCAGGAAACCACTTATATAAAGCCGGAAGTACCAGCAAAGTCAGGATTGTGGATGATATAATTCCACCAATCACTACCGTTGCCAGTGGGCGCTGCACTTCTGATCCAGCCCCAACATTAAGTGCCATTGGCACAAAGCCTAGACTCGCCACCAATGCAGTCATAAGTACTGGTCGCAAACGTGCCATTGCTCCTTCAAGAATAGCTTCCTCACGCGGTTTACCTTGCTCTTCAAGATCGCGGATAAAGGACAACATTACCACACCGTTAAGCACTGCAACACCGGAAAGTGCGATAAAGCCAACTCCAGCGGAAATTGAGAACGAGATATCTCGTAAGAACAATGCCGCAATCCCTCCGGTCAGCGCAAGCGGCACACCAGAGAATATTATGAATGCTAAACGTGCCGAGCTAAATGCCATAAACAACAAGCCAAAAATCAATAACAATGCCAACGGAACCACGATCATTAAACGACGTTTAGCAGAGATAAGCTGCTCAAATGTCCCTCCATATTCCATCCAGTACCCCGAAGGAGTATTAACACGCTGCTCAATACGCTCTTTAGCCTCTTCAACAAAACCACCTAAATCCCGGTCACGCACATTGGCGGTAATCACCACACGTCGTTTACCATTCTCACGGCTGATCTGATTTGGGCCATAAGCGACTTCTAATTTGGCTACTTCTTTCAGAGGCACATAACCAATTGTGTTATCGTCCTCATTAAAAGTTGATAGTGGAATTGGTAAATCCTCCAGCACTTCGATATTAGTGCGAAGGTGTTCTGGTAAGCGCACCACAATGTCAAAGCGGCGATCCCCTTCAAAAAGCTTTCCGGCTTCACGGCCGCCCATTGCTATTTGTACTATGTCCTGAACATCAGACATATTAATTCCATAACGATCTAACGCCGCACGATTGGGCAGGATCGACAGAACAGGAAGCCCGGTTGCTTGCTCGATTCTTACATCCGAACCACCAGGAATGCTTTTGAGTTCTTTTTCCACCTGTTCAGCAACATTTAGCATAACATCTAAATCATCACCGAAAATCTTAACAGCCAAATCAGTTCGCACTCCCGAAATAAGTTCGTTAAAGCGCATCTGTATCGGTTGAGTAAATTCGTAGTTATTGCCAGGAACTGTTTTGGCAACTTGTTCCATTTCCTCTACTAATTTTACCTTGGTTTTAGATGGATCAGGCCATTCCTTACGCGGTTTTAACATTATAAAAGTATCGGCAACACTTGGCGGCATTGGATCAGTTGCTACTTCTGGGGTGCCGAGTTTTCCAAAAACCTCCCTAATTTCAGGAAAATCTTCCTTCAATCGTTTTTCCAGCATTGATTGCATTCCAATTGCCTGAGTGAGGCTTGTGCCAGGTATACGCAACGCATGTAATGCGATATCCCCTTCATCAAGGTTTGGTATAAACTCCGCGCCCATTCGTGATGCACCTAAGAGACTCAACACAACCAGCACTATAGCAGTTGTAATTACAGTAAGCGGACGACGAAGGCTCCAGCGTAAGGCGGGCTCATAGCCTCGTTTTATGCCACGAATTACTTTGCTTTCTTTCTCTTTCACCTTACCTGTAATGAATAGCGCAACTGCAGCTGGTACAAAAGTAAGAGATAAAATCAATGCAGAAAGTAAGGCCATTACAACTGTAAATGCCATTGGATGAAACATTTTACCTTCCACTCCAGTCAGGGAGAAGATTGGCAAATATACAACAGTAATAATTATCACTCCGAAAATACTGGGCTTAATCACCTCAGTTGTTGCTTCTGCTGTGAGTTTGAAACGTTCTTCCTGGGTCAGCAATCTTCCGAGTTGACTCTGTGCTATACCAAATCTCCTAATACAGTTTTCCATGATAATCACAGCGCCATCAACGATCAACCCAAAATCCAGTGCGCCTAAGCTCATCAGATTTCCTGAAACTCTGTTTTCAACCATACCTGTAATAGTCATCAACATGGATATCGGAATGACCATTGCAGTAATCAGTGCCGCACGAAAATTCCCCAGGAGAAGAAACAAAATTACAATAACGAATAGCGCACCTTCCAAAAGATTTTTCTCAACGGTAGAAATAGTACGGTTTACAAGATCTGTTCTGTCATAAACCGGCTGGGCGACAACACCTGTAGGGAGGCTTTTATTCACTTCAATTAGTTTTTTAGCTACGCGCTCAGATACTTCACGGCTGTTTTCACCAATAAGCATCATTGCCGTGCCAAGCACTACCTCTTCACCATTCTGTGTTGCCGCTCCCGTGCGAAGTGGCGAACCAAGCTCAACATCCGCAAGCTGGCCTATACGAATAGTGAGTTCATCTTTTTTTGTGACAATGATATTACGTATATCATCGAGATTCTTTACCTGTCCAGGTACACGAATTAGATATTGTTCACCATTTCGTTCAATGTAACCTGCACCAACATTTTCATTATTACGCTCAAGAGCATTAATCACGTCGTGAACGGTAAGACCATAAGCTAACAAGCGATCGGGATACGGCTTAACATGAAATTGCTTTTTATAACCACCAATAGAGTTGACCTCGATCACGCCTTTGAGATTTCGAAGTTGCGGCAAGATGACCCATTCCTGTAAAGTCAGCAGATCCATAGGTGTATAGTGCGTGCCGTCTTCTTTTTTTGCATTCTGATCTGCTTCGACTATATACATGAAAACCTCGCCGAGCCCTGTGGCAATTGGACCCATTTCCGGTTCCAACCCTTGAGGCAATTCGCTTTTAATTTCCCCTAATCGCTCTCCAATCAGCTGACGTGCGAAATAAATATCTGTACCTTCTTCAAACACTACCGTCACCTGGCTAAGGCCATAACGGGATAGAGAACGTGTGTAGTCCAATTTGGGAAGTCCAGTCAAAGCAGTTTCTATGGGAAAAGTGACACGCTGCTCCATTTCTAATGGTGAATAGCCTGCAGTCTCAGTGTTGATCTGCACCTGCACATTGGTAATGTCCGGCACAGCATCAATTGAGAGTCTATTAAAATTATATACCCCCAGCGCCATCAGTCCGAGGACCAGAATTATGACCAGCCAGCGGCGCTGGATCGAGAAATGAATAATATGCTCAAGTATAGATAGATTAGTTTGTCCGATTTGTGTTTCTGTCTTATTAGATCTATCAGTGGTCATGACTTGCCCCCGATTTTTCTATGTCTGCTTTGATCAGAAAGCTGTTCTCACTAACGTACTCTGTATCCGGTTTCAAGCCACTTAAAACTTCCACCATTTCACCATCACTCATACCGAGTTCGAGCATACGGACTTCGTAGGTATTACCAACTTTCGCAAAAACTACAGTAAAATCACGAAAACTCTGTAAAGCAGAAGTCTTAACTGCTAGCGGTACTTGTTTTTCATCAATTAAAACATCACCTTTGACTGTCATACCTGGCCGCCAGTGACCTTGGCCGTTATCCAAAGGTACAATGGCAAGTACTGTTTGGCTATTTGCATCAGCTGTGGGTAATAGCATTTTTAGAGGTGCTTTTGTCATGTTAGGTTCCCCATCTCGGAGACCAGCAAGCTCATATACACTCACTATCTGGTCTGACTGAATGTTAGGCAGATCAGTTGGGAATACATGAAATTCGGCCCAAACTTCAGATAAATCAGCTATTGTAAATAATGGCTTATCTCCAGCAACATCACCAACGTTGGTATTTCGTTCCATAATGATGCCATCAACGGGAGATACCACATTAAAGGTATTCAGACTTTGATTACTTTCTACCTTCGCTAGTACATCACCTTTTTTGACCTTCTGTCCCCACATGGCTTTTACACTTTTGACAATGCCTGGGAAACGGGCGCGGACTTGGGCTGTGCTGTTTCGATTGAGAGTAATTCGGCCAGTCAGACGTGCATATTTACCAATAGTCGCACCACCTGCTTTTTCAGTTTTAACTCCTGCCTCTTGCGCAGCCTTTTTACTTATTTCAGTGCGGCCTTCATAAGATTCAAATTCCCAGTTATATGTTCGCCCTTTATAACTCGCCCCCATTTTTATATCAAAAGAATGTGGTTCTTTAACAACACCATCACCAAGTAGTACATCCTTATCAGGTTTGAAGGTAAATCGGTTGATCTCACCATCCAGGCGGTGAAGTTCGATAGTGAGATTTACGAGTGTGGGATCTACCGGTTTCTCGTTATCATAAGCATAGACGCGAAATTGCGGTGGGACTCCCTGCTCAAAAATAGTAAGTTCAATTGAGAAATTACCATCTCGAAATAGCTTCCCACCTTTTGGTCCTCTTTCTTGTTCCTCTGTTTCATTCTCAGTTCGGCTTTCTGCATAGGTTGTCAACACTATTGTTGATTGTGCTAGTGTCGCAATAAAAATGGCACTTACAACAATCAAATATATTAGTCTTTTATTCATCTCTCTTTCCCTCCACCGTATTTTGTGAGACTTCCTGAATTAGTGATTTGTATGTACCCGTCAGGAAGTCGATTTGTGCTTTAGCTTGGTAAAGCTCCAGTATATTGTCTAAGTATTCGGATTGCACTCTATTTAGTGTGCGCTGTGCATCGAGCAAATCTAAAAATGCAAATGCCCCAAGACTGTATCCTTCATCTGCTTGATCATAGGCTTTTTTTGCAGTTGGAATTATGTCGTCTTTATAGTGGCGTACTATATCCAATTCCGCATAAAATAATTCCCAAGCCTGTATTGCGGACTGATGAAGAGATAGTTCTGCAGCGCGCGCTTTTGCGTCTGCACGGGCTACATTGGCACGGGCGCTTTTTATAGCACCTTGATTGCGATCAAACAAAGGTAAGGGGAATGATAATGTAGCAACCAATGCAGTATCATCATTATCAAAGAATTGCCTCACTCCAAGACCTACAGTGGGATCAGGCACACCAGTTGCTTTGGCGAGATCTAGAGAAGACCGCGCCTTCATTTTTGCAAATCCCTGAATCCGCGACTGTGGGGCTGACTTCAAGGCATTGATTACAGCTTGATGATCCCTAAGTTTTGGTAAAGCAGATATATCCACATCAATATCAAGATCATCACTTTTCTCTAGTCCTAATAGACGGCCCAAGTCATTGCGAGCGATATTATGTTCTTCCTCAACATGGTGCTTCTCGATTTCTGCCTCGATCCTTTCGATATCTGCCTTAGAAAGCTGAATATCAGGTGAGACTGCAGCATTAACTCGTTTTTTTACAATCTCATGAGTTTGGTTTGCGAGTTGCAAACGATTATCCGCAAGGGCAATACGTTGTTTAGCAATGGCCATTCGAATAAAGGCATATTCAGTTTCCGACAGCAACTTCAAAGCTTCAACCATAGCTTCTTCTTGGACGATTTTATAGCCAAAATCTGCAACCTCAGTTCGAATCCGTCTTTTTCCGGCAAGTTCTATCTTTTGCTCAAGCCCGAGCGTTACTTCAGTTCTTTCAAACCCTTTTCGCTGATCGCTACCGCCAAAGTTTTCTATTTCAAAAACAGTATTAGGATTTGGCAGAAGCGAGGCTTGAAAACGGTCCCCAGCTGCAGCCTCAATTTGTGACAATGCCGCTTTATATGATGGGTTATTTTGTAAAGCCTGCCTTAGTGCTGCTTGTTTATCCAAAGTCTGAGCTAAGCTGCATATTGGACTACTTAAAAGCAATACAAATATTGAGATACATAGTACTCTTTTTATCATAATTATATCCTCTTAAATTTATGGTTTGATTTGTATAAAAAGGTCAATACAGAGCGTTACCTATAGCTATGCATACAGAAATGCTTTGCGTAGTAAACACGGTAACGACGCTCTGGATTTATGATCTAAATCAGCAAGCGTAGCGTGGTGAGATATAAGGATTGAAAGTCTTGCAGGAAAACGTAACCACTAGGTGGGCCACGTTTTTGATGAGATGTTACTTGATATGGGCTATTCGTAAATATTTCTACAGCAATGTCATAATCAAAATCCTGATCTGATATTAGTGTAGAGACCAAGATATCCTGATCTGTATTTTTCAAATCTATATGTAGAAAATCTTTATAGTATGAGGCTAAATCAATAGGGGCATTATGATTAAAATTGTCATGTTCATGAAAATTATCAAATTGGGTTCCGTTATGATCAAACGAATCTACATGATGTACAGTGTGAGCATCATACAATACATGCACTGCACTATGCGGCGCAAGCGGCAAAAAAGCTGGAAGTAAAAGTGCTAAAACCAAAAATGTAAAAATAAAATTTCTCATCATAATAAAAGTAACTGTAAAGGATAATAATCTCAATATCCATATTTCGTCATTAGCTATAGTGACAAATCCACTGACATTTGATTAATAGGATGTGAATATATATACCGCTTATTAAATACGATGGTGGTTATTACTAAGGAATTACTAAGAAATATACGAAGTTAAACTGAAACAGTACGATTCAGAATTACAGATTATAGATGATAAGTTAAAAAGAGTTGATAAAGTAGATAAAGATTTCTATATCACTGTGGATTATATACTTAAGCTTGCCCAGCACAGTAGTGAATTATTCAAACGTTCGGAATATGAAGAAAGAAGGGTTCTTATAAATACAGTACTTCTGAACGCTACCTGGGATGGTGTAAGTCTTTGTTATGATTACAAAGAACCATTTAATTTACTAGCAGAAATGAACAACAGTCCGGTATGGGGTGCGTGACCGGATTTGAACCGGCGACCCCTGGGACCACAACCCAGTGCTCTAACCAACCTGAGCTACACGCACCACAGATCTTTTTTTGAAGTTAAATGCCTGTCTGGAAAAAGCATTTAACATATCAGTTTAAATGCAAATTACAACCGCATAACAGGTTTTACTGAATATTATCATGGAGATATCTAATCAAGTCCGTTGTTGTAACAATACC
>Ga0209633_10001564_pt1 | contig 23273 bp, 11 predicted proteins | sample Cruoilmetagenom1_FD_187290 | JGI IMG/M metagenome (GOLD analysis project Ga0209633, IMG submission 187290) | Oil polluted marine microbial communities from Coal Oil Point, Santa Barbara, California, USA - Sample 1 (SPAdes) (version 2) | ecosystem: Environmental > Aquatic > Marine > Oil seeps ...
ATCTTCAATCATTTGCGCTAACATTTTCCAATGTTTTATTTGCACATTTGACGAGTCAATGGGATCATCAAAAGAAGTAGCATTTATCTCTTTATCAATTAATTTCAATTCAGGAATATATTCTCTAATTTTAGAAAAATCAAAAGGAATTAACGCGCCCGTATCGTTGTCTTTTTGCATCCCAATTGTACCACCGGAATATATAATTAAAATTTTATTTTGATGTTTACTCATACTTCATTTTATTAAAAACAAATGTAATAATATACAATGAATAAAAAAATGATTTAATGCCTTACAATAATCATTTAGATAAATCCCTAATAAATCTTTAAGTAAACAATAAAAATAGTAATGATTGATAAAATAATTTTGAATACTCATTGTTTAAGTTAATTTTTTTATATATTTGCAAAAATAAAACAATAATAAATATGTCAGGAATTTTAGATTTACTACAAGGTCCTATGGGACAAATGATTTTACAAGGTGCCAGTTCTCAAGTAGGACAAGACACCAACAAGACACAATCCGCTATAAGTACAGCCATTCCTATGCTAATGGGTGCTTTAAAGAAAAACGCTTCCAATCCGGATACTGCTTCAGGTTTATTAGAAGCACTTCAAAGTGGCAAACACAACGGTGGAATTTTAGATAACATTTCTGATATTTTTGGTGGCGGAAACGTAAATGAAGATGTTGTACAAGACGGCGATAAAATTCTAGGTCACGTATTGGGTGACAAAAAAGAAAATGTAGCTGAAGCACTTGGACAAAAAAGCGGACTAGATTTAGGTTCGGCTATGAATATTTTAAAAATGGCAGCCCCCATCGTTATGGGTATGATTGGCAAACAAACCAGTCAATCAAATGTTTCCAATTCTACAGATTTGACCAATATCATTGGCAACATGATTGGCGGAGACAAGCAAGCTAATAAAGAAAGTAGTTTTATAGAAAAAATGTTAGACTCAGACGGTGACGGTAGCGTTGTCGATGATTTACTTAATTTAGGGAAGAAATTTTTATAATTTTTTTCCTTCAGCAACAACAGATATAAAACCACTCTTTTGAGTGGTTTTTTTAATTAAAAAATTATATATAGTCCTAAAAATTGCATTTACTAATTGAATTTAAGTAATTACTTTTTATTTATTTAAAAAATAAATAAAAACTATATTACCCATTAATTATAATAAAAGTAAACACTGTGATTCAAAAATATCAGAAAAAACCCAATAGGTTTTTTGTGTATCTTTGCCACAAATATTTAATACCCTATGGACATTCAAAAAATTAGAAATTTTTCTATCATTGCACACATCGACCATGGCAAAAGCACGTTAGCAGATCGTTTATTGGAATATACTGGTGCCATTACTGATCGCGAAAAAAAAGATCAGGTTTTGGATGATATGGAATTAGAACGCGAAAGAGGTATTACCATTAAAAGTCACGCCGTCCAAATGGACCATATCAATAAAGGAGAACACTATAAATTAAATTTAATTGACACCCCCGGACATGTCGATTTTTCATATGAAGTTTCTCGTGCCATTGCAGCTTGTGAAGGAGCTTTGCTTATTGTTGATGCAGCCCAAGGCATACAAGCACAAACAATTTCTAATTTATATCTGGCATTAGAAAACGATTTGGAAATCATTCCCATTCTAAACAAAGTAGATTTGCCTAGCGCAAAACCACTTGAAGTAACCGATGAAATTGTAGAATTACTTGGCTGTGAAGTAGATGACGTTATTTGGGCAAGTGCCAAAACAGGTGAAGGAATCGATAAAATTGTCGATGCCATTATCCAAAAAATTCCAGCACCAAAAGGAAATAAAAATGCGCCTTTGCGGGCCCTAATCTTTGATTCTGTTTACAATCCTTATCGAGGTGTCGAAGTTTATTTTAGAATATTTGACGGTCAAATAAAAAAAGGACAAAAAGTAAAATTCGTAGCGACTGAACACGATTATAATGCTGATGAAATTGGTTTCTTAGAATTAAAACAACGTCCCACAAAAACCATCAATGCCGGTAACGTTGGCTATCTGGTTTCCGGAATAAAAGATGCCAGAGAGGTAAAAGTTGGTGATACTATTACCGATTTTGAAAATCCAACGCAAAGTATCATTGAAGGTTTTGAAGATGTAAAACCTATGGTTTTTGCAGGTGTTTATCCCGTTGAAACAGATGAATACGAAGAATTGCGAAACGCCATGGAAAAACTACAGCTCAACGATGCCAGTTTGACCTTTGAACCGGAATCATCTGCAGCACTTGGTTTTGGATTTAGAGCCGGATTTTTAGGTATGTTACATTTGGAAATTATTCAAGAAAGACTTGAGCGGGAATTTGACATGAATGTAATTACAACCGTTCCTAACGTTTCATATCATGCCTACACCAAAAAATACGTTAACAAACCAATTATTGTTAATAATCCTTCTGAACTTCCCGACCCCTCTTCTTTAGACAGGGTTGAAGAACCTTATATTAAAGCGAGCATCATTACAAAATCGGATTTTATTGGCACCATTATGACTTTGGCTTTGGAAAAACGTGGTGAAATCACCAATCAAGTTTACCTAACACAAGACCGAGTTGAATTGAGTTTTGATATGCCCTTGGCAGAAATTGTTTTTGATTTTTACGATAGATTAAAAACGGTTTCAAAAGGATACGCTTCTTTTGACTATCATCCTATTGGAATGCGTACCTCAAAATTAGTCAAAGTTGATATTTTGCTCAACGGACAAGCCGTAGATGCTCTTTCAGCATTGATTCACGCTGACAACGCATATAATATTGGCAAAAAAATTGTGCATAAACTACGTGGACTTATTCCACGTCAACAATTTGATATTCCCGTTCAAGCAGCAATTGGCGCCAAAATTATTGCTCGTGAAACAATAAAAGCCTTGCGTAAAGATGTAACTGCCAAATGTTATGGTGGTGATATTTCTCGTAAACGAAAACTACTTGAAAAACAAAAGAAAGGTAAAAAACGTATGCGCCAAGTTGGAAATGTACAAATACCCCAATCTGCTTTTATGGCTGTTTTAAAATTAAATGATTAGTAAAAAATAAAATTTTGCACAAAAAAACCTCATAAACAATAGTTTGTGAGGTTTTTTGTACTCGGAGCGGGACTTGAACCCGCACGGACATTACTGTCCATTGGATTTTAAGTCCAACGTGTCTACCAATTCCACCATCCGAGCAACAATGGATTTACTCAATAAAAAAGAGCGAAAGACGGGATTCGAACCCGCGACATCCACCTTGGCAAGGTGGTGCTCTACCAGCTGAGCTACTTTCGCTTGCGATTGCGGTTGCAAATATACTAACAAAAAATTATTTTGCAAGTATTTTTTATAAAAAAATCATATTTTTTTTTACGTATTCATTTTCACTACTTTGCAATTAAAATATCTCAATTAACCCAAATATATTTAGATAAATTAAAGCTAAATAAGAAATTGAGACAAACTAAATAATATAAATCTCATCATTCATTCATCATTTCTGCAAACTTTGTACTTTCATCTATAGGCTGTCTATCCTTATTTGCCTTGATATAAAGAGAAAAATATAAAGGCGTATTTTTTTGCTTAAGTGTATGCATAATATCATCAGGCAAAATGGTAAATCTATTAAATTTTTCATGCACCTGCCAATCAACATTTCCAAAAGTAAGATAAATCAATTCTGAGCAAAACAGATTTTTACTATTTTCAACATCAAAATTAAAATCATAGGATTTTCCCAACTGACTAAAAGCATTTTGATACATTTGCTTTTGTAATAAAGGTGTCATTTTATCAAAATCTTTATATGCTACAATTGCCACAGCATCAACATTCATAAAATCACTCAAATTGGTAAGATGTGTACCAGATCGATTGGTTTCTAATATGCAATTTCCTGCTAAAATCTGATTGTGATACAACTTGATGAAAGGTGAATTCCATAGCCCCATTTGTTTTAGTTCTGATGCCGTTCCCAACCATATTGCAACATGTCCAAAATAACCAGGAATAAACTTATCTGTCAGGCAAAATTCTGTTTTTTCAAGCAAGATATCCATTGGTTTAAGTTTCTTTTTTACAACATTTATGACAGAATCATTTTGATACAAATACCCTTTTCTAAAATGGAACATCCCAATAAAATTACCAAAAACACCACTTAAATTCTGTGTTACAAAACGCGTCGTATTAAATAAAGCATCTTGACTATATAAGTACCTTAACTTCCTATAATCTCTTTTAAACTTGCTTTTATTGTATTTCTTTTCATCTATAGATTTATGTGTTTTTTTATCTAAAACGAAATAATCTGCATTATTTGTCAATCTAATATGCTTCTTTATATCATTATAATACATTCTTCCCAACAATTTTTTTGATAGTTTTTTTAACCTATTTCGCTTTGAAGTGTAAGCTATATCTTTAATATTAAATATTCTTCTTATTTTTTTATTCTCTATAAGTGTATCGTAATTCAAATTGAAAAAATAAAGTCTCCGCAACATCGCCATTAACTTATAATTTCTGATAAAATTCACATTATTAACTTTAAGAATTTTATCAAATTTCAAAATCATAAAATCATATAAATTATTATAACACAAGAATATATTAAATGATTTATTTAAATATTGAATATCATTGCCACTAATCGTTTTCTTTAAAGAAATTCTATTATTTATACGCTTCAAATGACCTTGATTAAAATCACTAAAGTCACTAAAAGATTTAAAGATAAAAGCGTGGAGATTGGCTAAATTTAAACTGTCTTTTTTAGAATTATCATATGTATAAAAAAAACTAGTAAGCACCGCTTGTACAGAATCTATTTCAGCATTAACGGATTCTATAAATAACAAATTATTTTGTTGATCAATGATTTCATTATGTTTTAGACTTTGAGAAAAAACAGAAATCTGAAAAAACAAAAAAAACAATATTAAAATACGACCTTGAATTTTCAAACAAAAAAAACATCGCACTAATAAAACTGAGGAAAACATTAAAAAAATTTTTAACAACAAAATCATTGACTTTGAATGTAGCATAAATAATTGAATTATAACCTGATTAATACTTATATTTTTAGGATTGTCTAAAATAAAACAAGATATTTGCACACATCTAAGCAACTGGGCACATCGAAACAAAAATAAACTAAAAAAAAAGCAATAATTGTTTTGTGTATTTGATAAAACTTATTATTTTTGCCATTCCAAAAAGTAATGGTCCGTTCGTCTAGGGGTTAGGACGCCAGGTTTTCATCCTGGTAACAGGGGTTCGATTCCCCTACGGACTACAAAATTCTCAATTTGAGTAGTTTAACATAACTTTGGTCCGTTCGTCTAGGGGTTAGGACGCCAGGTTTTCATCCTGGTAACAGGGGTTCGATTCCCCTACGGACTACAAAAGATGAAAGTCAAAAGTTGACTTTCTTTTTAAAAAAATAAATTATATATAGATTATGGCACATCACAAGTCAGCATTAAAAAGAATCAGACAAGATCAAAAGAAAAGAATGCACAATAGATTTTATCACAAATCTACAAGAACGGCTATCAAAAATTTAAGAGCAATGACCGACAAGGCCACTGCAGAGAAATTTTTGCCTACCGTTATTTCTATGATTGACAAATTAGCCAAAAGAAATATTATTCACAATAACAAAGCTGCTAATTTAAAATCAAAGTTAATGAAATTCGTTAGCAAATTAAGCTAACAAGCATTCAATTTATTTCTTTAAATTCTTTGGTATTGTAATATCAAAGAGGATATAAAAATATTAAAGGGGGAAGTCAAATGACTTCCCCCTTTAAATGTTTTCAACAAAATCTAAATATTATTTTTGATAAGTTTGAATTTTATTTTCTAGTTTTCTTATGTCTGTTTTTAAAGACTTAATTTTTTTCTCCATTTTATGAATATCAGACTTTTTATCTGTTATTTTCTTTTGCCATTTTTCTATTTTTTTGACTTTTTTAATATCTTGTGTTAATTGCTTTTCTTGTTTATTTAAACTTTTTTCTTGCTTTTTTAAAGCTTTTTGCTTTGATTCTAAATCTTTAGACGAAGGTGTAGCTGACAAAACAATTGAAGATTTTTTTGCATTACTTTTCTGTTTTTTGCCTAACATATCTCTTTTCTTTTTGGCCTCTGCGCGTTTTTTCATCATGCGTTCTCTTCTTTCTTTTCTAGCTTTTTCCATTTTCGGATCAGGAATTACATTAGCTACAAAATAAGCACGCTCCATTCCTTTAAGCGTATTTGCATAAATTGTTAAAACTTTATGTTGTTTATTAATCTTGCTTCTTGTGTTAAACTTAACAGTAAAAGCACTTTTTTCACCCGGCATTATAGGTTCTTTTTTCCAGTTGGACGGAACTGTACAACCACAACTTGCTTTTATTCTTTTAATCACTAATGGCACTTCACCTGTATTGGTGAAATGGTAAACAAATTTTACAATATCACCTTCATTAAGTGTACCAAAATCATGATTGGTTTCTTCAAAGCTTATTACAGCATAATCTTTTTGAATGTTTGTTGTTTTAACTTGGGCTTTCATTCCATACGTCAACAAAAGCATTACGACTAAAATTAAATTATTTTTCATTATTTATGTTTTTAAAATTAATATGTTTTTAACCAAAAACAATACCAATTTCAGCAGAAATTGGTATTGATATTATAAATATTTTATACAAATGTACAAAAAAGTATTAAAATAAATAATCAATTAGTCTTTATTCATAAAAGAATATCTATAATCTGTAGGCGGATTAAAATTCTCTTTTATTGAACGTACAGACATCCAACGAATTAAATTCCACATACTTCCCGCTTTATCATTAGTACCGGAACCGCGTGCACCACCAAAAGGTTGTTGGTTTACAACCGCACCTGTTGGTTTGTCATTAATATAAAAATTTCCGGCAGCATTTTTTAATTTTTCTGAAGCATAATCAATTATATATCTATCTTTTGCAAAAATAGCGCCAGTCAAAGCGTAAGGTGAAGTCGCATCCAATACACTCAAACTCTCTTTCCAATCTGCATCTTCATATACATATATAGTTAATACGGGTCCAAAAAGTTCTTCTTCCATCGTAACATAGTGTGGATCTTTTGCCAGAATAACGGTAGGTTCTATAAAGTACCCCACTGATTTATCATAATTGCCACCAATAATCACTTCAGCATCGGCATCTTTTTTAGCATCAGCTATATAACCAGTTATTTTATTGAAAGCACCCTCGCTTATAACAGCGGTTTCAAAATTAGTCATATCATCTGGCACGCCCATCTTGATGCTTTCTACTTGTTTTTTCAGTGTTTCAAACACTGCATCCCATTTACTTCTTGGAATATAAGCTCTCGATGCTGCCGAACATTTTTGTCCTTGATACTCAAATGCACCGCGTGTCAAAGCAGTTGCTACTGCAACAGGATTGGCATCTTTGTACATCCAAACAAAATCTTTTCCGCCTGTTTCACCCACAATTCTAGGATAACTTCTATATTTTGCTATATTTTCACCCACTTTTTTCCATAAATATTGAAAAATTTCGGTAGAACCCGTAAAATGAATCCCTGAAAAATGAGGACTCTCCAAAATTACTTCTGTAATCATTGAAGCACTTCCCGACACCATATTAATAACGCCATCGGGCAAACCGGCTTCAATTAAAATTTCCATAATCAATTTAGCCGAATACATAGAAGTTGATGATGGTTTCCAAACAACCACATTTCCTGCCATAGCAGGAGAAGTTGGTAAATTACCGGCTATTGATGTGAAATTAAAAGGTGTTACCGCATACACAAAACCTTCTAAGGCTCTATATTCCATACGATTCCAAACCTCTTTAGACGAATCGGGTTGTTCACTATAAATTCGTTGCAAATATTGCGCATTAAATCGCCAAAAATCTGCCAATTCTGCCACGGCATCTATTTCAGCCTGAAAAACAGTTTTTGACTGACCAATCATAGTCGCAGCATTCATTCTGGCCCGATATGGACCGGTTAATAAATCTGCTGCTTTCAAGAATATTGAAATTCTATCTTGCCAAGGCATTGCTGCCCATTTGTCACGCGCTTCCAAAGCCGCATCAATTGCTTGTTGCACATGTTCTTTGCCTGCCTTTTGAAAATGACCCACAACATGCTTATGATCATGTGGCGGTGTAATTTCTTTGGTTTTTTTCGTAAAAATTTCATTTCCTCCTATATAAAGAGGCACTTCCATCTCTGAATTCCATAATTGCTTGTATGCTTCTAACACTTCTGCCCTTTCGGACGTGCCGGGTGCATAAGATAAGATGGGTTCATTGATAACTTTATCTGTTTTAAAAAATCCTGTAGCCATTTTTTTGCTTTTTTAATTATTTCGAAACAAAGTTAATGAAAAAAAAACACATTTCTTATGATTAAAATGTTAGAAATTTATTAAAATTTAGTTTGATTTTTCACACAAATAATTAATATTTGAAAACCAAAATTTCATTAATTTTGATATAAAAAACACCAATAAAAATCTTATCACAACATTAAAAACACTTAAAATTTAGGGTGTTTCATTTTAAATCTATATCGCAACAACAACAAAAATTACAACTTGCTTGTTACCAACTTAAAAAAAATAAAAATATTCGTTTTTATTCAAAATATTGTTTTTAACTTTGCCTTAAAAATATGGCAATGAAGTACTTAAAATTTGACAAAGAACAACTCATCAATTTATCTTATTCACTTACCCATGAATTGCTTCGAACCAATAGAAGTGGTTCATTTGCCTCAACCAGCCTAATTGGTTGTAACACACGTAAATACCACGGGCTACTTATCACACCACAAAGCCTAATAGATGACGAAATGCATGTCTTAGTATCAAGTATTGACCCCACTATTATACAACAAGATGCCGAATTTCATTTAGGCATACATCAATATCCCAAGGGTGTTTTTGCGCCCAAAGGTCATAAATATGCCAGGAAAATGGTCATCGATAGTATTCCTAAAACAACTTATAGAGTCGGAGGTGTCATTTTTACACAAGAACAATTGTTTATTTCTAACGCTGATCGCATTCTTACAAGATACACTATTGAAGACTGTAATTCTCCGGTAAAATTACGACTACAAGCATTTTTAGCATTCAGACAAAGACATCATTTAAGTAAAGCAAATAATTTTGTAGATAAATCTTATAAAAAATCAAAAAATGGTGTACAATTTAAAATGTATCAAGGTTACACACCGGTGCATTTTCAATTCTCAAAAAAAGTTGAATACGTACATGCACCAGATTGGTACTATAATATTGAATATTCCGAAGAAAAACGAAGAGGATATGATTATCTCGAAGACCTTTATGTTCCCGGTTATTTTGAAATGTCTCTAAAAAAAGGAGAAAGCATTATTTTATCTGCCGGAACCGAAGAAATTAATCCCACCGGTCTCAAAAGAATGTTTGCAGCAGAAGCCGAACGTCGCGTACATCGCAATGATTTTAAAAACAATCTGATTAATGCAGCTGAACAATTCGTTCAAAAAAGAAATCGCAAAACACAAATAGTGGCGGGATACCCTTGGTTTGGTATATGGGGACGCGATACATTTATTGCACTTCCCGGATTGAGTTTGAGCATTGATAAACCTGAACTTTCCAAACAGGTATTGGACAGCATGAGCAAAAGTTTACAAGGTGGTTTATTCCCCAATATTGGTGAAAAAGATAATGCCGCTTTTAATTCAATCGATGCGCCACTTTGGTATTTTTGGTCTATCCAACAATACGTTGCTAAAACCAAAGAATATCGTTTGGCATGGAAACAGTACGGCAAAAAAATGTTATCTATTCTAAACAGTTATAGAAACGGAACTGATTATAAAATCAAAATGCAAGAAAACGGTTTAATTTCAGGAGGTATCCCCGGAAAGGCACTTACCTGGATGGATGCCATTGCAGAAGGAAAACCTGTAACACCAAGAATTGGCATGCCCGTCGAAATAAATGCTTTATGGTATAATGCACTAAGATTTTTTATCGAATTGGCTCAAGAAGCCAAAGCCCGCACACCACTTAAAGAATGGCAAGAAATTGCTGATAAAATTCCACAGACTTTTACGGAAACATTTTGGGATGAGCGTAAAGGCTATCTTGCCGACTTTGTTTATGAGGGTAAAGCCAATTGGGATATACGCCCCAATATGATTTTTGCAGCATCACTACCCTATTCTCCCATAAAAGACAGCATAAAAGCAGCGGTTGTAAAAACCGTTAAAAAAGAATTGCTCACCACTAGAGGACTGCGTACATTATCACCCAAAAACCCTCAATATAAAGGTATTTATGAAGGTGATCAAAACACACGTGATCGCGCCTATCATCAAGGAACCGTCTGGCCTTGGTTATTTGGGCATTATGCAGAAGCTTATCTTAAAATAAGAGGTGAAAAAGGTATCAGCAAAATCCAATGGTATTTAGATGAATTTGAAAAATCTTTATTGGAACACGGCATTGGTAGTATTTCGGAAATTTTTGACGGCAATCCGCCACACACAGCTCGCGGCTCTATTTCACAGGCTTGGAGCGTATCAGAAATATTAAGAGTGATGGATTTAATCAAAAACATAAAAACAAGCAAATGAAAGTATTGATGTTCGGATGGGAATTTCCACCACATATTACCGGTGGACTCGGCACAGCCAGCTATGGTTTTGTCAAAGGCTTACTCAAACAAGAAGCCGATGTGACTTTTGTGGTACCAAAGGCTTATGGTGATGAAGATTCATCCATCAATATTGTCAACGCCAGTAATGTAGCCATCCAAATCACAGATGAGCATTTTAAAGATTACCAAAAAAATCTACATTATATAGAGATTAATTCACGATTGGTACCCTATCAAACACCTGATGAATATTTCAGATTGCTTACTTATAAAGACCATTTTGTAGAACATATCGGCACCAGTGTATTCTCTGAAAAATTTGAATTTTCAGGCAAATACGGCAAAAATATTTTAGAAGAAGTAAAACGCTACGCACTTGTTGCTGGCGAAATTGCCAATCAAAATAGTTTTGATGTCATTCACGCCCACGATTGGCTTACATATGAAGCTGGTATCATTGCTAAAAAAATCAGTGGCGCCCCATTGGTCGTACATATGCATGCAACAGAATTTGACCGATCAGGAGAACACGTTAATCAGGTGGTTTACGATATTGAAAAACGTGGAATGGAACAAGCAGATTTGGTAATTGCCGTTAGCAATTTAACCCGAGACGTTGTTATCAATAGATATGGTATTCCGCCAGAAAAAGTTAAAGTCATCCATAATGCTGTAGAACCTTTAGAAAAAGAAATTTTTGCTTACGAAGAAAAAAATGTTCCAGAAAAAATCGTAACATTTTTGGGCAGGGTAACCTTTCAAAAAGGTCCGGATTACTTTATAGAAGCTGCTAATAAAGTGCTTCAAAAAGACGATAATGTCCGTTTTGTAATGGCAGGATCAGGAGATATGCTCAACAAAATGATAAAACGTGTCGCCGAATTAAAAATAGCCAATAAATTTCACTTCACCGGTTTCTTAAAAGGTGAAGAAGTTGACAGAATGTTTGCCCTAAGTGATGTATATGTAATGCCCAGTGTATCAGAACCTTTTGGAATTTCACCCCTAGAAGCCATGCGCTCAAATGTACCAGTGATTATTTCCAAACAATCCGGTGTATCTGAGATACTTAAACATGCCCTTAAAGTAGATTTTTGGAATATTGATGCTATGGCAGATTACATCTACGGATTGCTACATTATCAAGGCATCTCTGAAATGTTTAAAAAATATGGGAAAACAGAAGTCGATAATTTAAAATGGGAAAATGCCTCTAAAAAATTATTACAAATTTACCAAGAACTTTTACCTGCATAAATCATATTTTGTAACTTTAAAATTGCAAACAAAAAATAAAATTATAAACAGATGAAATCAATTTGCTTTTACTTTCAAGTACACCAACCTTTTAGATTAAGAAAATATCGTTTTTTTGATATCGGAAAAGAACATTATTACTACGATGATTTTGAAAATGATTATATTATGAAACGCGTAGGTGACAAATGCTACTTACCGATGAATCAATTGTTACTAGATCTTATCGAAGAATATGGCGAACAGTTTAAAGTTAGTTTTTCTATTTCAGGAACAGCTTTAGACCAATTTGAAATGTATTATCCCGAAGTTTTAGAAAGTTTTCAACGATTGGCCGCTACCGGTTCGGTAGAATTTTTGGCAGAAACCTATCCCCATGCTTTATCGGCTTTAAAAAGCAAAAAAGAATTTACCAAACAAGTAAAAGAACAAAAAGCAAAAATTAAAAAATTGTTTGGACAAAATCCTACCACTTTTAGAAACACCGAATTAATTTACTCAGACGAAATTGGCAATATGGTTGCTGATATGGGCTTTAAAACCATGCTAACCGAAGGTGCCAAACATATTTTAGGATGGAAATCACCCAATTATGTCTATACAAATGCCATCAATCCAAAATTGAAATTGTTATTAAAAAACTTTCAATTAAGCGATGATATTGCCTTCAGATTTTCAGAACAATCATGGAATGAATGGCCCTTAACAGCCGATAAATATGTGGACTGGCTCAATCAAATTGCACCCGATGAACAAGTGATAAATCTGTTTATGGATTATGAAACTTTTGGAGAACACCAATGGCCCGAAACGGGTATTTTTGACTTTATGCGTGCCTTGCCTGCAGAAGTATTCAAACGAAGCGAGTTTAGTTTCAACACACCGGCAGAAGTAAGCAAACAGGCACAGCCGGTTGCCAAACTACATGTACCCCATCCCATTTCTTGGGCTGATGAAGAACGCGACCTTACCGCTTGGTTGGGTAACGAACTACAAGATGAAGCCTTTGACAAACTATATGCTTTAGAAAATAAAGTAAAAAAATGCGCCGATAAAAATATCCAAAAAGACTGGGAATACCTACAAACCAGTGACCATTTTTATTATATGTGCACCAAATGGTTTTCCGACGGAGATGTTCATAAATATTTCAACCCTTACGGATCGCCTTATGATGCATTTGTCAATTATATGAATGTACTCTCCGATTTTGAATTGCGCGTTAAGGAAATACTCAAAAAAACAAAAAAACCATCGCAAAAAGAAACGAATAAATAATAATATCATTAACATTTTTTAATATCTAATTCGAGATAAATTATTAACCAAAGAATACTTATCTTTGGCACTTTATTTTGTTAAATTTTAAGCACAAAAACTACATAAAATGAACCATAAAAACACTACAATATTTGAAGTAAGCTGGGAAGTTTGTAACAAAGTCGGCGGTATTTACACTGTTTTGTCATCAAAAGCAAAAAGCATGTCAGAGACCTACAATGAAGTCATAATGATTGGCCCCGATTTAGCAAGAGAAGAAGCTGACAATAAGGATTTTATAGAAAATAAAACTTTATTTGAGGCATGGCGCATGCAAGCCGCAAAACAAGGCTTAAAAGTACGTATTGGTCGTTGGAATATTCCTGGAAAACCCATTGTTTTTTTAGTAGATTTTACAGCTTTGTTTAAAGATAAAGATAAAATTTTTGCACATTTTTGGGAAAAGTACAAATTGGATTCTCTACAAGGTAATTGGGATTATATCGAACCCGTTTTATTTGGATATGTTTCCGCACAAATAATTGAATCTTTTTACAAATACAATTTGTTACAACACGAAACTGTGTTGGCGCAATTTCATGAATGGATGACTGGATCAGGCATTTTATATCTCAAAGAACACACGCCTGCTATTGGCACTACATTTACCACTCATGCTACAATTTTGGGGCGAACACTTGCTGGAAATCACATGCCACTTTACGGTAAATTATCCGACTACAATCCGCAACAACTCGCCAATCAGTTTAATATCAGCGCCAAATATTCACTAGAAAAAATTTCTGCTCAAGAAGCTGACAGCTTTACTACTGTATCTAGTATTACGGCCAAGGAATGTAAATACTTACTTGAAAAAACACCCGATGTTGTAACACCAAACGGATTTGAAGAAAAATTAGTGCCAACTAAAGAGTTATATGATCAAAAGAAAGCATTGGCAAAAAATCAATTACACAAAGTAACAAAAGCAGTACTCGGATATCCGGTTTCCAAAAATGCTTTATTTGTTTTAAACAGCGGTCGATACGAATTTAAAAACAAAGGTATCGACGTGTTTATCAATGCCTTATCAGATTTAAACAACAAAAATCCTCAAAAAGAAATCGTTGCTATTATTGCGGTTCCTGCCGGCGTAAACAATATTAATAATCATGTTTTACAACGCCTTAATGGAGAAATAACAGATAATATGCAAGCCTATTTTTGCACCCATGAATTAAGTGAACCCCAACACGATCCTGTATTAAATTTAATTAAAAAACGCGGCTTTACCAATGCCATAGATAGCAAAGTGAAAATCATTTTTGCACCGGTTTACCTCAACAATCATGATGGTATTTTTGACTTAGATTATTATGATTTCTTACTTGGATTTGACCTTACTGCATTCCCTTCGTACTACGAACCTTGGGGCTATACACCTATGGAAAGTCTAGCTTTTAGCATTCCAACTATCACAACTTCTCTCGCTGGTTTTGGCGCTTGGATAAAAGAAAAATTAACGCCAAAAAACACAGGTGCTTTTGTCATCGAACGAACCGATACCAATGATGATGAAGTGGTTAAAAATCTATGCGATATTTTTGAAATCTATGCAAAAATGGATTCCGAAAGCCTTGAAAAATCAAGGGAACAGGCAAAAAAACTATCCAAATTAGCACTCTGGAAAAATTTATTTAAAAACTATACCAAAGCCTATAATATTGCTTCGGAAAAAGGTGAAAAACGTCACAATGAAATAGGAGAATACATCAATTATCAATATGAAGATGTCAAGTTTGAAACTTTGGATTCCAAACAACCAAAATGGAAAAAAATATTTATCAAACCCAATTTACCCGAAAATATTAACTTTTTAGAAGTATTGGCAAAAAATATCTGGTGGACTTGGCAAAAAGATGCCATTAACTTATTCAAATATATAGATGCTGCATTATGGGAAGCGACCAAACACAATCCTGTATTATTGCTAGAAAAACTAAATATGAGGCAATTGCAAAAATTGTCAAAAGACAAAGTATTCCTAGCCAATTTACATCAAATTGAAAATAAGTTTAATACCTATATGGCCGTCCCAAAACCAAAAGATAAAATTGCCTATTTTAGCATGGAATTTGGTTTACACGACACCATAAAAATATTTTCAGGCGGTTTAGGCATCTTGGCAGGAGATTATATGAAAGAAGCCAGTGACAGCAATTATAATATGGTAGGCGTTGGATTGCTTTATCGTTATGGTTATTTTAAACAACAAATTACTTTACTCGGCGACCAAATATCAAGTTTATCGCCACAATTATTTACCCATTTACCTGTCATACCTGTCAAAAATAAAGACAATGATCGACTAAAAATTCATCTTTCATTCCCCGGCAGACAAGTTTATGCTCAAGTATGGCAGATAAATATAGGTCGTAACAAACTCTACCTGTTAGACACTGATATTGCAGAAAACACTGTAGAAGATAGAAGAATAACCTCGCAACTTTATGGAGGGGATCTCGAAATGCGTCTTATGCAAGAAATTTTATTAGGCATTGGTGGCGTTCGCTTATTAGAATCACTTGACATTCAGCCTGATTTAGTACATATAAACGAAGGACATGCCGCTTTTACTGGTATAGAACGCTTAAAACAATTGATGGAAAAAGAAAATCTGAGTTATTCCGTCGCTAAAGAAATCATCCGAAGTTCTAGTTTGTTTACCACGCATACACCTGTTCCTGCAGGGCACGATGCTTTTTCAGAAGATATGATCAGAGCCTTTTTGGCAGGTTACAACGAAAAATTACATCTTTCTTGGAATGATTTCATGACATTAGGCAGAAGCAGTGCACAAGATAAATCATCAAAATTTTCTATGAGTATTTTGGCAGCAAAATTATCTCAAGAAATGAATGGTGTCAGCAAATTACACGGCACTATCAGTCAAAACATGTTTGCGCATTTATATCCGGGATATTTTCCTGAAGAATCTCATATTACCTATGTAACCAATGGTGTTCACTTACCATTTTGGGTAGGCAATAAATGGCACGAGTTTTATCAAAAAAATATTGACCAGAATTATATCGAAAAACAATTAGACAAATCTGTTTGGGCTAAAATTAATGATGTTGATTCAAGTAAAATCTGGGAATTACGTAATTTTTATAGAAAAAGATTGGTTGACTTTTTAAAAGAACGTCTAAAAACGGAGATGATAGAACGCAATGAATCTCCTAGAACCGTTTTTCAAAGTATCGATGGTTTACGAGACGATATTCTAACCATAGGATTTGCTCGAAGGTTTGCTACATACAAGCGTGCCCTACTTATTTTTAACAATCCTGAGCGATTAAGAAAAATCTTAAACGACCCAAAACGTCCAGCACAAATTGTGTTTGCCGGAAAAGCACACCCAAAAGACAAAGCAGGACAAGATTTGATTAAAAAAGTCATAGAATACAGTAAATCTCCTGAATTTATCGGCAAAATATTTTTTATTGAAAATTACGATATAAATCTAGCTAAATATCTGGTTCAAGGCGTTGATATCTGGTTAAATAACCCAACGCGTCCACTAGAAGCTTCGGGTACAAGTGGCGAAAAAGCCATCATGAATGGCGTTCTTAATTTGAGCGTATTAGATGGTTGGTGGGCAGAAGGTTACGTCCCCAATGCCGGATGGGCACTAAAAGAAGAACGCACTTATGAAAATCAAGGCTTTCAAAACAGCTTGGATGCACTAACAATCTACGATTTGTTAGAAGATGATATTCAACCTAAATTTTATCAAAGAGAAAAAGATATTCCTGAAAAATGGGTCGAAATGATTAAGAAAAATATTGCTGAAATCGTTCCAAATTTTACAATGAGAAGAATGATTGAAGATTATAACCAAAAATTTTATCAACCACAAATTCTTAGAGCACACAAATTAATTGACAATAATAATAAAATAGCGCACGAGATTACTGCTTGGAAAAATGATGTGAAAGAAAAATGGGATAATATTACCATTATCAATGCCGAATACCCTGACTCTAACGTACGACCATTGGTATTGGGTGAGAACATGAGTATTAAATTAAAACTTGATTTAGATGGATTATCAACAGAAGATATCGGTGTTGAAATACTTTTTGGTCGCAAGGGACAAAATGACCAAATGGAAAAACTACTGTATGTGTTTAATCTTAAATCAGAAAAATTAGAAGGAAACATCTATTTGTATTATAGAGAAATACCCGTTACAATTGCCGGTGTATATGACTTTACTTTTAGAGTATATCCAAAAAACAAATTGTTAGCGCACCGTATGGATTTTCCTATGGTCAAATGGCTTTAAGGCATGTTCAAGATTTAAAAAAAAATTGTAATACAAATTAAATAACAAATTTTAATACAGCATTCATAAAAACATTTTTTTATGAATGCTGCATAGCACCTATATATCTACTTTAAAAAAACAGGCGTTATTAACTTTAACTCAACTTACAGTTTTCTAATACAATTTCATTATCTTTTTTATTCGCAAAACAAATACATCTCCTTGTTAACGATAAATTTTTACAAAAAATTATTATAAATCAAGACCCTTGCAAAACAATAAAGAAAAATAAATAAAGGCAATTCTTTGCCCACCTAGCTTTTTATCTTTTAAGCCTATTAAAATGATTATCAACTATGAATTATAAATCAAAAAAATAATATTTTTTCAATTAATCTTGGATACAAATATGTATCCTCCTCAATTATTAGTGGATAAATAAATCGTACTTTTTTCAAAAAAGACAATAACATTATTTTGAATTAAAATAGAAAAAAAATCACACATCACCTATAATAAAAAGAATAAAATTTTCTTAACTTTTTGATTAACATTTGTTAAAATAGGATAAATCCTTATAAAAACACTTTAAAAGTACCTTTTGAGTACCCTCATGAGTACCTTTTGAGTACCCTTAAAATTTGTATCACCTGTGTTTTGCATCTACTTTTACAATATCAAAATCAATATTTTTTGATAATAACAAATTTATTAATCTAAATACTTTTATTATGAAAAAGATTATCTTAACTATCGCATTACTATTTTCCTTTTATATAGGAAAAGCACAATCACTCGATGATACTTACACTTTTTTACAAGGTGAAGAAACCTATGAAAGTCTGCCATGGAATGTTTCACATTTTTATTCTGGTCAAAATGTTGATGACGATCAGTTTCAACTAACCATAGGATTTGATTTTAACTACAACGGAACTTCATATGATCATGTATATATTGGCACTAATGGTGCCTTATCTTTTAGTTCAGATGTAATAAGTTATGGTAACAACCTAAGTAGTACAATAACACAGTACGACAATATTATTGCGCCACTTTGGGATGATTTATTTATTCGATCGGCAGATCATGGATATATTGCCACTGCAACCACAGGAACAGCTCCCAATCAAAAATTTACAGTAGAATGGCGCGATATTAGTTGGCGAAATGTTGGTCAAACAGTTACATTTAAACTCGTATTAGAGCAAACGACCAACAACATCTATTTTTATTACGGTCCAAGTAACAGCACGGAAAGTCGTACTGCCAGTATTGGTCTTAAATGCGACAATTATGGTACTAATGAATTTATAAGCATTACGCCTGGAAATCCGGGAAGTGAAAGTACTACCACGGCTAATAACAGCATCAGTAGTACTAACTACCCAGGCGAAAATATAGTTTATAAATTTAAACATTGGACTTATGTTCCAGATACAAATTTAGAAACCGCACTCGAAAATTATGGTGCTAATAACGGCATTGCAAATGACCATTATGTATTAACACATGCACTGCGATATTTTTACACATCAAGTTTTTATAATAAAAACATTAGTGATGCTACCGGAATCGAAGATTTAAAGAATTTAGAAAAAGTAAGATTTTCTCATAACAACCTTAACGATATAAGCTTATATAAATGGGCGCCAATCACTCATATAGATGTTTCTTATAATAGTTTTACTGAAGTAGATTTTTCAAATATCGCTTCAAATATTGAGGAAATGAAATGCAACAACAACCAAATTAATGATTTGAATTTAGATGATTATACTGCGTTAGAACGTTTATGGTGTAACGATAACCAACTAAATTCACTCGGTATCCAAAATGGGAATAACACCAATATTACCGAATTTCATGCAAGAAATAATCCAAATTTAACTTGTATTCAAGTAGATGATCATTATTATAGTCGTTCACATTGGAGTGACAAAGATTCATGGGCTTCATTTAGTTTAAATTGTCATTATGGACAAACCTACGTTCCTGACGACAACTTTGAAGCTTACCTCGAAACTCATGGTATGGGTAATGGTACAGCCAATGACAATTATGTAACAACCACCAATATTCAAAATGAATCAAATTTAGAAATTCAAAACCAAAACATTGCAGACCTTACCGGTTTAGAAGATTTTACTTCTTTAAATGATCTACGAGCGGAAAGTAACCAAATTAGTGGTCATATCAATCTTTCAAATAATTCAAACCTGCAAATAGTCCGATTATTCAATAATCAAATAACTTCTATAGATGTGAGCCAAAACACTGCATTAACATCGCTAAAAGTTAATTCAAACCTACTAACAGCTATAGATTTAACTCATAACACTAACTTGGTAACAATTGATTTTGGAAATAATCAATTGATTAATATAGATTTATCTGCCAACACCTCCGCAGAATCCATTGCAGCAAGTTCTAATAATCTGACCAATATAGATGTAAGCATGATTCCAACTATTCACACTATTAATGTTAGCAACAACAATCTTGAAAATTTTAATATAAAAAATGGACACAATACCGACATTACAACATTCTATACTACCAACAACCCAAATTTAAGCTGTATTCAAGTAGATGACGCCACATATAGCACCAACAATTGGACAGAAATTGATGCCACAACAAGTTTTAATGAAGATTGCAGTGTGCCTGAGACTTATGTTCCAGACGACAATTTTGAAGCGTATCTTGAAGCAAATGCTATGGGTAACGGCGTCGCAAATGATAATTATGTAACAACCAGCAATATTGATAATGTTACCAATCTTGATGTACATAATCAAAACATTTCAGACCTCACTGGTATTGAAGATTTTGTAGCTTTGCATATTTTATGGTGCTCTGATAACAACTTAACAACACTTGACACCTCACAAAACATCCAACTTACAGAATTAAAAGCATATCGCAATAATTTAACAAGTATAAATTTAAGGAATAACTCAAATCTAAGTATATTAAATCTTTCAGATAATAGTTTAGCAAGTATAAATTTAAGGAATAACTCAAATCTAAGTATATTAAATCTTTCAAATAATAGTTTAACATATATTATTGTAACGAATCTCCCAAATTTGTTAGAATTAATAGCCTCCCATAACCTACTAACTACCATAAATATTGGCTACAATACTGCTCTGCAAACTGTATATCTAACTAATAATCAATTAGAAGATTTTTATACAGATAATAATCTGGCTCTAACTACTATTTATATTTCAGATAATAATTTAACTGGAGATTTAGATGTGTCGAGTAATAACTTATTAGAACATTTGAGTTTTTCTAATAATAATATTAACAGACTATCTATAGACGAAAGCCATCTAGAAACAATCGATTGTGACAACAATGCACTCACCGAATTAAATTTATCTGAAGCAATGGATATCAGTAATATTTCCTGCTCAAACAATCAAATTGCTACACTTAGAATAGACGAGGGTTATTATGGTCAAAGCGATTTAATATATTTACATGCTTCTAACAATCAATTAACCTCTTTGGATTTATCCGGTTTGGAAGCTTTGGAAGAAATAGAAGTGCAAAATAATCAATTGCAATTGTTAAACATTGCTGATGGGAACAATACTAGTTTAGGTGTTTTTGATGCAACCAACAACCCCAATTTAAGTTGCGTTGAAGTAGATGATACCACATATATGAATAACAACTGGGCTACGGCTATCGATGCTACTACTTCGTATAGTGAAGCCTGTCATTATGGACAAACCTACGTTCCTGACGACAACTTTGAAGCATATCTTGAAGCAAATGCAATGGGTAATGGTATTGCAAATGACAATTATGTAACAACTGCCAATATTGAAAATGTTACAAATTTAGACGTTCGTACTCAAAACATCTCTAACCTTACAGGTATTGAAAGTTTTGCATCAATTATCGACTTAAATTGTAAAGAAAATCAATTACAAAATATAGATATTACACAAAATACAGGGTTGAGATATTTAGATGTTTCATCTAATCAAATTTTCAATATTGATATAAGTCAAAATACTGAATTAGTATATTTAAATGTAGCATTTAACCAAATATCTGATATTGATTTAGATCAAAATACAGCACTAAATGTCTTATATGTATCATTTAATAATTTAAGTGAATTAAATATTAATCCTACTGCACTTATTACATATTTATTCTGTTCACATAATCAATTACAAAGTATCGATTTAAGCACGTTTTCGCATTTATCACAATTTATTTGTAATCATAATAATATTTCAAATATAGATTTCACAAATAATCCCCATCTACAATCAGCTTATATAGGTAATAATCCCATATCAAGTATTGATTTTTCCCAAAACAATGCATTAGAATCAGTTGAGATACAAGACACAAATATATCATCTATAGACCTCAGTAATCATTTAGATTTATATCACCTGATTTGCAGCTCTACAAATATTACATCACTAGACCTCAGCAATAATCCAAGTTTAACAAGTGTATTTTGTAATAATAACAATTTATCATACTTAAACGTAAAAAATGGGAATAACTCTAATGTTACTGGTTTTAATGCCAAAAACAATCCTAATTTAACTTGCATCTATGTAGATGATCCTGCATATAGTCAAGCAAATTGGTCAAATGTTGATACAACATCTCATTTTGTTGCTGACACCAATGAATGTGATTTGGCAACTCGCTTAACCTACATTCCCGATGATAATTTTGAAGCATATCTCGAAGCCAATGGAATGGGTAATGCTATAGCCAACGACGACTATGTTAGTACAGCCAATATTGAAAATGTATCCAACTTATATATAGTTGGACAAAGTATTGCTAATCTTACCGGTATAGAAGATTTTACAAACTTGGCTAATTTGAATTGTAACAATAACAATTTAACACAATTAGATTTGAGTCTAAATTCTAATTTATTAATTGTAGAATGTGCTCATAACCAAATCAATAATTTAAGTTTACCCAGCGTTGTTAACTTCAATACTTTAAACTGTAATAACAATCAATTAACAAGTTTGGACCTAAACGATTTTACACAGTTACAACACCTAAATTGTAAGTATAATCAAATCAGCAATTTAGACTTATCTGCTAATAATAATTTAACCACCTTAAATGTTGAAAGCAATGATATGACCCAATTAAGCCTTGGAAATGCAAGCTTATTACAAGAATTATATGCAAAACACAATCAATTAAGTAATTTAGCTTTCAATAACTTATCAGCATTATCAAATCTTGATATTGGTTTTAATCAATTTACCGATATAGACGTAAGCAATAATCTTAATTTAACTTATATGGCTTGTAGTAATAACTTACTAACAGGTTTAAACGTAAAAAATGGTCATAATACAGATATTACTTATTTTGACGCCACAAATAATCCTGATTTAACGTGTATTGAAGTAGATAATGCTGCTTGGAGTACGACAAACTGGATAAATATTGATGCAACAGCTAGTTTTAGCGAGGATTGTTCAACAGTAAATCTTACAGTAAATACAACTGGCAGCGGAACTGTAAACTTATCTCCTACAGGCGGTTTATATACAATGGGTGAAGTAGTAACTTTAACGGCAACTGCCGATGCAGGATGGGAATTTACTGGTTGGTCAGGTGATGTATCAGGCACAACAAATCCTGCAAACATTACCATGGATGCTGATAAAACTGTAACCGCTACTTTTACAC
>Ga0209633_10001566_pt1 | contig 23260 bp, 17 predicted proteins | sample Cruoilmetagenom1_FD_187290 | JGI IMG/M metagenome (GOLD analysis project Ga0209633, IMG submission 187290) | Oil polluted marine microbial communities from Coal Oil Point, Santa Barbara, California, USA - Sample 1 (SPAdes) (version 2) | ecosystem: Environmental > Aquatic > Marine > Oil seeps ...
AAACTCCCAAAGCGGCCCAGTTGATCAGCAACAGGATGAGTGCCACCAGCAGACCTGTTGCTAGACCCGCAACGATCTGGTGCAGCCACCTGCGGCCGGGGGGCATTCGCAAAAGGCGTGAAACCACCAAATGCGCAAAGGCACCCGCAGTGTAAGTCAGAACAACGACCACCAGCCAATAGGCCATGCGTGGCCAAAACGGCAAAAAGCTGCTGGTGCCAAATGGTCCCGACAAACCCAGTATCAAGGCGCTGGCCGCAAGGATGGCCCAGGTTCTGGGTGCGCTTAACAGGCGCCGCATTTCACGAAGCGCAAAGCGCAGTATCCGATCATCCACGTATCCAGCCGTCCTTTCGCGTATGTTTTGTTGCCCCAATGCAAGCGCTGTTTCATCGAGGGTTTATCGAAACAGAAACGCAACTATATGGGAGGAGCCTAAATGTTTGAACCGCTTTTAGAGGCCCCTGTCGCAATCCAGTTTCACGCTGTGAGCGCGGTATTGGCCTTGGCGATTGGACCTGTCGCAATCTTTAGACGACGGCGCGACACTATTCACAAAACAATCGGATATATTTGGGTGTTGGCAATGGCGGTGGTGATCGCCAGCTCATTCCTGATTTTCGAAATCCGCGTGCTGGGGCCGTTCAGCCCGATCCACCTGTTGTCGCTGTTTGCAGCCCTAAACCTATGGCGCGGCGTCAAAGCAGCCATTCTGGGTGATATCAAGCGCCACCAAAAAACCATGCGGGGGCTTTATTTTTGGGCTCTAGGCTTGGCGGGGCTGTTCACATTGACGCCAGGGCGGATCATGGGGCAGGTGTTGTTTAACGATTACCAAAGCCTGGGTTTTTACGCGGTATTGGTGCTGGCCGCTGGTTTTTTCGCCGTCAATACACTGCGCGGACAGGCCAAAAAAACAACAACTTTCCCAAGTTGAGGGATGAAGAAATATCCCTCTTCCCTTCTCGTGCACATGCGGCTATACGGCGGCTGATCCTACCTGATCACGTGCGGTCGTGGCGGAATGGTAGACGCGCAGCGTTGAGGTCGCTGTGGGGTAACACCCGTGAGAGTTCGAGTCTCTCCGACCGCACCACTGGCCCTTTCTTTGAAAGGCCTACCACCTCCAAATTGTAGTGACAGGCGGCAGGCATTTCGCAGAAATGCCGAGAGCATCCGACGTTCGAAGTTTGTCTGCCCGAGTGCGCCATTTCAAATTTTGCTGAACTTTTCTCAAAAAACTCAAAAATAACAGACGCTTGTGGAGCTCTAAACCCGTTCTCGCGGTCGTGGGCCAATGGCGCTTTGAAAGCAGTTTTCAGGATAGTTTTCTTCACGTTCAGCGATCCATTTTCGTAGATATTCCAAGGGCTTGACAGAGAATGTTTCAGGAGTTCGAAAATTTCTCCCATGGTGCTCTTTGGTTGGGCATGCTGAGTGAGTTTATCGGTCAGGCGCAGTTTGCTGTGCGTTTCGGTCTTTTTGTAGGTATAGCCAATCGGTGCGGCAAAGACGGAATAGCCGTTCATTATCCGCCCCTTCATGCGCAAGTTTTTGCAATCGGCGAAACCGCTAGCGCACCTGCAAAGCCAAGAGGAGAAGCGATAACAGTGCGAACAAAAACAGCACTGATACCAACAAGGAAAAGACGAACTGCTCATATTCCAATGTTTCCCTGTTGGCCTGCTGTTTTTGCCACAAAGACGAGAACCGTCCCATCAGGTCAACCGGAACCAATGACATGTAGATCACGGCCACAGCCGTAACGACGGCGAAAAAATCATACATTTTGTCTTGGCCAGTCCGGAAAAGGAAAAGCAGTGCCAAAGAGCCAAAAGCCAGCGTCCATAGTACAAAGAGATTTTGCCCATAGCTTTCCAATGCTTGCGACCGTTGCGTTGTCATCACTGAACGATCATCGGAATGTCCCCCAAAAAGCCGATCCCCGTCGCGCGCCATTCGGTCGATCAAAAACGCGGCCAAGATGCCAAACAGGCCCAACAACACCGCCACCAATTCGACACGCAACGGCAGGCCAATCCCTGACGTATGAAGGACCAACGTCGCTGACAGGCAGACACCACCAATGGCGCAACGGAAGGCCAATGAGTGGCGATAGCTTGCCGTAAGCACATAGTTTGCGGCCAAAACAAGAATGCAACCGTAGAAGGCCAGAGGCGCTATGCTGGGAATTATATCAGTGGCATAGAGCGCTATCAACGTCAGAAACGGAACGAAATAGTAGAGTAGATTCAGATTTGCCTTGCTTGATAATGTATTGCCGATGGTTGAAAAGCTCCCGCCAACGGCGACCAAAAGGCCGGCCGCGAGCAGCACTGGCCAAATCTCACTCACGGTTTGGGCGTCGGGCAGCTTTATATATCCGATTTGTAAAAGGATCAGCAATAGGACGGCCTGAATTGCCATTGTGAAAAGGCGCAGCAGCATAGATGAGATCATACCGCCAACGATACGTGCTTCTTGCTCGCCCAGATCCGCTTCTCGTTGTAAGCGGCGCGCAATCCGCTGCCCGTTCTCGGTCCCGAAAACAAATGATAGCCCCATGGCAATTGGTGACAAGACAGCCAATGTTAGGCCAAACCAGTCCCTGGCCTGAACCGCACCGGAGTTAGAGTGGTTTGGCAGAGCGCCGGCATAGGCGAGGATCAGCAAACCGATTATGCCGACAACAAAAAAGATCAGCGTCGTTGGCCCACCTTGGCGCGCGACGAAAGCGCCTTGTTTTTCTTTGCGCAGCAACCATGAGGCCAGTAAAAAAACACTGGACCACAGCTCGTAGAGCACTGCGCCTGTTAAAACGAGACCGGATTGGATGGCGAGATACAAAAAGCCATACCCCATGTTGTTTAGAACAGCATTCACCATGCCCAACCGCAGCGCATCGCCACGCAATGAAAGGTGAAACGCAGAACGCAGCTTTAGGCCTGCGCCCGCCCTTTGCATCCGTAGCAACAAAACGAGGCTCGAAAGGATCAATGCGATCGCGCCTATTATGCTGAGCGTGAGCAGAAAAACGGGCGTGGGAATCTGGCCGGGTGGCAGCGAGGCAATCACAAGGGGAAAGACAGCGAAAGCCAAGACCGACACAATTATGAGCGCGTATGCCAGCATTCCGATTCAGTCCTTCCTTGTGCCGCAACGACGATCAAAAATCGAAAGAAGAACCCTAACAAGCATAGCTGTAGGAAAGACAGGACTGCCCCGTCTAAAAACTGGACTGCCCCGTCTAAAAACTGGACTGCTATGTCCAAATCCGTCTAACTCATCCATGCAATCGCGACTCCAGCCAACGGCACCCATAGCGCACAGTTAATAATCATTGTGCTCTTTGAACTGCTTAATGGTTTTTTAGGGAGCGACCAACATGAAAAACCGGGTCTGGTTGCGCACGGGCATGATCGCGGATTGAAACCGTGTTGGCAAAAGTTGGTTGATGGGGGCGAATTGCGAAATGATCTTGGTCATGGACAATTTTTTTATTGTACCCGATTATTGACGCGCCGACATCACAAGAGTTGGACGCCTGAATGACAAAAAATATCTATAGCACGCACGGTTTGACCAAGGTCTATGGCGAAGGTCGATCGGCTGTGCATGCTTTGCGCGGTGTCAATTTGGGCATACCGCAAGGTGAAGTGGCGGTGTTGCTGGGGCCGTCGGGCAGCGGCAAATCCACCTTGTTGAATATCATCGGTGGGCTGGATCGCAGCACCGAAGGCACCGCCTTTTTTCAGGACCAAAACTTGACCGAGATGAATGACAAACAGCTCACCCGTTACAGACGTGATCACGTAGGTTTTGTTTTCCAGTTTTACAATTTGATGCCCAGCCTGACAGCCTATGAAAACGTCGAATTGGTGACTGAAATCGCCAAAAACCCGATGGACCCCGGCGACGCCTTGGCCCTTGTGGGCCTGCGCGAGCGCATGGATCATTTTCCGGCCCAACTGTCAGGCGGCGAACAACAGCGCGTGGCGATCGCGCGTGCCGTGGCCAAGCAACCCAACGTGCTGTTTTGCGATGAACCCACGGGCGCACTGGACAGCATCACAGGCCGGGCGGTTTTGCATGTCCTAAAGGATATCAACGAAAAACTAGGGGCCACAGTGTTGATCGTCACCCACGCGGCCGCCACGGCGGGGATGGCCGACCGTGTCATCCATTTTGCCGATGGGAATGTCAGCAAAGTGATTGAAAACAAAACCAAACTAAGCCCCGAGGAGATCGAGTGGTGAGCCCGCTGGATCGCAAATTATTACGCGACCTGTGGCGCATGAAAGGTCAGGCCATCGCCATTGGGCTGGTCATCGCGATGGGTGTGATGATGTTGGTGATGATGACGGGCATTGTTTCGTCGCTGGATGAAACACGGCGCACCTATTATGAGCGGTATCGGTTGGCTGAGGTGTTCGCACCAGCTGCGCGCGCACCGGAACGATTGATCGAAAAACTGGACGAAATCCCCGGCGTGGGACAGGCCGAAGGGCGGGTGATTGGCAGTGCTTTGATAGATTTGCCCAAACGTAATTTGCCTGTGCAGGCGCAGGTTGTCTCGCTGCCCGATCAGGGTGAACCGCGCCTGAACGACATCTACCTGACCGACGGGCGCAAATTAAACGGCACACGGGCGGATGAGATACTGCTGTTGCAAAGTTTTGCGCAGGTCCACGGGTTACGCCCGGGCGACGCCGTGCACGCCACCATGAACGGCGCGCGCCGCACCTTTCGCATTGTTGGTTTGGCACGCTCGCCCGAATTTCTCTACACAACTGCGCCTGGCGAGTTGGTACCAGACGACAGCCGATTTGGCGTGATCTGGATGAACCGCTCCGCGCTGGCCGCGGCCTATGATATGCGCGGCGCCTTTAACGAGGCGATCCTGTCGCTGGCGCGGGGGGCAAACACGGTGGCGGTGATCGCTGATGTCGACCGCCTCCTTGACCCTTACGGTGGGCTTGGCGCTTATGGTTTGGAAGATCAGGCCTCGAACCTGTTTATCAGTCAGGAAATCAATGGGTTGCGGGCTCAAAGTGTTTTTGTGCCGCCGATCTTTTTGGCGGTAGCAGCTTTCCTGCTTTATATCGTGATCACCCGTATTGTGCAGGCCGAGCGTGAAGAAATTGGCCTGATGAAAGCGTTTGGCTATTCCAACCTTGAGGTTGGCTCGCATTATTTCAAACTGGTTTTGGCCATCGCGATTGGCGGGGCGATCGCCGGCTCTTTGTTGGGCGTCATCGTGGGGCGGGCATTGATTGATGTCTATACGGCCTATTTCAAATTTCCGTTTTTGGTGTTCCGGCTTGATCCGGCTTCTTTTGTGAATGGATTTCTGGTCAGTGTTTTGTCCGCCTCGGCAGGGGGATTGCTGGTGTTGCGGCGGGTTTTCGCCCTGACACCTGCGGCTGCTATGCGTCCCGCCACCCCGCCGGATTTTAGCCGCATCGGCCGTATAGGCGGCGCCTTGATGCGCCAATTGGACCAACCTAGCAAGATGGTCCTGCGCCAGCTTATACGTCAGCCGGTGCGATCACTTGGGGCGGCGATCGGAGTCGCGTCGGGCATGGCATTGTCAGCCGCTATGTTGACAATTTTTGCCGGATTTGATCGCACGATAGATTTGACCTTTGGTGTGATGGACCGCAGCGATGTGATGGTCAGTTTCACCCATGCGGCCTCAAAATCGACGGTGTTCGAGTTGCAGCGCCTGCCGGGGGTCATTGAAGTCGAGCAAATGCGCGTCATTCCAGTGATTTTCCGCAACGGGCTGCACAGCCACCGCGGGGCGGTGTATGGGATGGTGCAATCACCGCGCCTGAATCGCGCTATCGACAGCGATATCCAAACCATTCCGATGCGCAGCGATGGCATCGTTTTGTCGGCGGCGTTGGCGGGCATTTTGAAAATGAATGCCGGTGACACTCTGACGGTCGAGGTGCGCGAAGGCCGCCAACCGGTGCTGGAAATTCCTGTCGTTGGCATCGCCAAAAGCATGCTAGGTTCCCCTGCCTATATGGAACTGGGGGCCTTAAACAAAGCCCTGCGCGAGCCGAACCGGGTTTCGGGCGCGCATCTGCGGATAGATGCAGCACAAGGTGACAAAGTTTACCGTACCCTCAAAGACATGCCCACCATCGCAGGCGTTGGTCTGAAATCCGACGCGCGCGCGGCCTTTCAAAAGGTGATGGACGAGGGTGCAGGCTCAATCCGCTTTGTCATGGGGGCGATTGCTTTTGTCATCACTTTTGGCATTGTCTACAACGCCGCGCGCATCGGTTATGCTGAACGGGCCCGCGATCTGGCCAGCCTGCGTGTGATTGGCTACACTCGCGGCGAAGCGGCATTTGTTTTACTGGGCGAATTGGCAGTCATAACCTTGGTTGCACTGCCTGTGGGGGCGATATTGGGCTACTATCTGTCATTTGCAATTGCGGCCGGGTTTTCGACCGAAGTCTATCAAATCCCGGCTAATTTTCACCCTGAAAGCTATGGTTTTGCGGCCTCGGTTGTGCTTGTGGCTGCTGTCGTATCGGGTTTTCTGGTAAAGCGTGACATTGATCGAACCGAGCTTATTATAGCATTGAAAACAAGGGAGTAACCCATCATGGCGCGCAAAAAATCCCGCCTGTTTCTGAGCCTTGGTGCTGCCATTTCGATTGGCGGCGCTTTGGCTGGCGCATTTTGGCCACGTGCGGTGTTGGTTGATATGGGCACTGTGATCCGCAGCCCGATGATCGTCACGATTGATGAAGAGGGCAGCACAAGGGTGCACAATACCTATATTGTCTCGACCCCGATTACAGGTCGACTGCAGCGTGTTCAAATGCAACCGGGCGACCGTGTTGTGAGCAACAAAACCATTGTCGCCTATATGTTGCCGATCAATCCAGAGGCCTTGGATGCGCGCACTCGGGAACAGGCCCGTTCGGCTGTAACTGCGGCCGAGGCGGCGTTGCGGGCGGCGCGATCCGCATTGAATGCAGCCATCGCCAAGAATGATCTGGCCCAAACCGATCTGGTCCGCACCCGTGCGTTGACCGAACGCGGGGTGTCCAGCAAGGTTGCGTTGGAACGCGCCGAACAAGAAGCACGGGTCGGAAATGCCAGTCTGGATAGTTCTGAAGCATTAGTTTCAGTGCGCGAGGCCGAGCTGGCCAATGCGCACGCCCAATTGATCGGCTTTGATGATCAAGGGTTGGCGACAGCAATTAAAAATGGCGGAGTCGAAGCCATTGCGCTGCATGCCCCTGCGGATGGCCGTATTTTGCGTATTCTGCAAAAAAGCGAAACAACCCTACCGGCTGGCACGCCTGTGATGGAGATTGGCAACATCAACGATGACCTAGAGGTCGTGGTCGACCTGTTGTCCTCTGACGCGGTACAGGTGTCGGTCGGGAACCGCGTGTTTATCGAGGATTGGGGCAAACCTGGCGCGCTGGCTGGAGAAGTCATTCGAATAGATCCCTTTGGGGCAACGCAATACTCGGCCCTTGGGGTGGAGGAGCAGCGCGTCAACGCCGTGATCCAGTTCACGGACCCTGCTACCCACCGCGAGAACCTTGGGCATGGGTTTCGGGTCGAGGTGCGGATCGTTATTTGGGAGGATGGAGATGCTTTGGTCGTCCCCTCAAGCGCCTTGTTTCGCAATGGGGAGGATTGGGCGGTTTTCACGGTTAAGGAAAATTATGCATTTCTACAGAAAGTACGCATTGGCAAAAACAATGGTGTTCAGGCATTGGTTACCGATGGCCTAAAGGAAGGCACCCAAATTATCTTGTTTCCGTCAGCGGAAATCGTTGATGGGCTGAAGGTTGAGCAACGATCGGGGCTCTAAGGTCCACAGTTTCGAGGGTCAGGCGAAAACCATCGGAAAATCATTGCCGTCTCGCTGGGGGCCGTGACGAACTAGGTCGTGTCACCTAATCCATCAGCCGTATTTCCGTTCGGGCGCGGGATTTCATTGGCGATTCTCCATATTCGTCCCGAAAGGCCTTGGATAAAATGCCGGTCGACGAAAACCCCGTTGCAACGGAAATTTCAGCCAAGCTCATCTGGGTTTGATCCAGCAACAACCGCGCGCGTTTCAGGCGCAATTGTTTGTAAAACCGGCTGGGCGAGGTTTTCAGCACAGATTGGAATTGCCGTTCCAACTGTCGAACCGATAGATTTATCGCCTTTGACAGCTCCGAAACGGGCATCGGTTCATCAATGCTTTCCTCCATCAGGCGGATTGTCTGGCCTATCTTATCCGCAAATAGGCTTTGATGGTCGCTAATGGCCTTGGGTTGTTCAGTGCGGTTATTGCGGATTGTCTGAACCAGCAAATGGTTGCCCAGTTCTGCCACTTCATGTGGGGCCAATTGCTCGGCAATGAGTGCAATAACGAGTTCCGCCGTAGAGGCCGCGCCCGCTGAGGTTACCACACCTCCAGAGTTTTCGGACAACCGCGAGGTCAGTTGCGGGTAATCCCCTGTTTCAGACAATACATGAAAATCCCGCCAGTGTGTCGTGACAGCCCCTGCGGTTTTCTTGGTGTGGCGGATATAGGCCGTCGCCGCCGAAGACAAAAGTGCCACGCCCAGATTGTTGCGCTGCATTGAACGCAGACGTTTGAGCCAGACCTCGGGTTGCTGGCGCTTTGCGCCGATCACGATCATCCAATCGGCCAACATGTGATCTGGAATAGCAGGCCCAGCCTGAACCAACATACCGGCAGAGCCTTTCACCATGCCTGGTTGGTCCGAGATGAAATTCCAGCTGAACCGGTCAGCGGATCCGAGCCCATTGGCGATTTGAAGCGTTTCAGTGACCGACGCCAGTTCCAGTTCGGAAAAACCGGCCTGAACGAACAGCTCGAACCTGAACAGCGAGGGCGTTTCTGAATCAAAGGTTATCATGGCCAATCTTCGTCGAGATATCGTGCATGTTGGTTTGTGCCACTCTCTAAAATGAAATGCCCCGCCAAGGCAAAAAAAGGCGGCACAATCCTGTCTTGTCTTCTATAGCCCGTGTTTGGTGCTGCCATGACCGTCACCCTAACATTGCCAATTTGATCTATCCTAAAGAATTAACCTACCCGTGCAAGGCACGATCCTGCGATGCCGAGTTTAGACGATCCTGACCGAAGTCCAGCCGGTTTTGAAGGCCGCGTAGTAGTCCAGATATCCGCATTTTCCTGACGGTGAAAATCAGTCTTTGACCGATAGCGAGGGGGGCAATATTAATAGTGCGATGATCGTTACGCCGCAATGTGACACTGTCAAAAATCATGGCAAAGGAATTGACGAGTGGACTATCCAGGTACCTATTACGCCGCCGAAATTGGCGCCATTCCTCGGAAATCACCCCATTCACAGGATATCACATGTGATGTTTGCGTTGTTGGCGGCGGGCTTGCCGGGTTGACAACTGCGCTTGAGGTATTGCGAAAGGGTAAAAGCGTTGTGGTATTGGAGTCGCATCGGGTGGGCTGGGGGGCCTCGGGGCGCAATGGCGGATCTGTTTCAGAGGGCTTTGCCGAAAGCGCGGAAAACATCGCCAGAAAAACCGGCCCGCAAAAGGCCGCGCTTTTGCACCAACTTTCGCGGGATGGTGCCCAATACGTCCGTGATCAAATTGAGGCCTTGAAAATTGAGGCGGCGATTGAGGGACAGGGCGTTTACGGTACTGTGCGCCACGGCAATACCGATGCTGCAAAAAGGCAGGCTGATAATGATCAAGATCTGGGGGTTGTGTTTCATGACCGAACCGCGACGCGAAAAATTTTGGCCACCAAAAAATACCACCATTCGCTGTATATTCCCGATAGTTTCCACATTCAGCCACTTCGCTATGTCTTGGGTTTAGCCAAAGAAATCGAACGGCTGGGCGGCCAGATATTTGAAGCATCAAAAGCCGAGCGTTTGACCAAAAGGAACAATCATTGGTGTGTCCTGACCAAAGGTGGCGAGGTCATCGCGCAGGATATTGTTCTATGTACCAGCGCTTATGATTTTGATCTTATGCCAAAGATATCCCGCGCGATGTTGCCGATTGCGACCTATGTCATGGCCAGCGCGCCGATGGATGACGCCTTGGACGAGGCAATCAAAACGACCTCGTTCGTTTCGGATACCCGTCGTGCAGGTGACTATTACAGGCGTTTGAAAAACGGGCGTTTGCTGTGGGGCGGGCGCATTACCACCCGCAAAAGCCGACCTGTAAAACTCGCTGGAATGCTGAGAGATGACGTAGCCTCCGTCTATCCCCAGCTCAAAAACCTAAAGCTGACCCATGCATGGGAAGGATTGATGGGTTATGCCACGCATAAAATGCCGTTGATCGGGCGGGTTGAGGATGGCGTCTGGGTTGCGACGGCCTTTGGAGGGCATGGGTTGAACACGACCGCGATGGCGGGTTGCCTGATTGCCGGTGCGATTGCGGATCAGGATGAAAAATACCGGATGTTTGAGGATTTTAGGCCAAGCTGGGCGGGCGGCATTTTCGGCCGCATCGCTGTGCAGCTGACCTATTGGTTCATGCGATACCGTGACCGCCGTGACGAGCGCGCAGCCGCGCAAAGGGACGGCTAACCACCCCACGTAAAAGAATATGGAAAACAGATTGGCGCATTGCACCTCAAATTTCACCTGCGTAAATGCAGTGCTGATTTGAACGGGCCGCGCCCAACAGGATGACCATCAGCGTCCTGTTACTCCCAATTCCAGCCTTGACTGTAAAAAGGGCGCGACAGGGCACTGATGATAGTTTTTTAGCCGATGGCGATAATGTCGTCCAAGTAATGCGCGACGAACTCCGCTTCAGAGATACCCTCGAAGGTGATGGTGTCATTGAAGCCGATGTTCAGCACAACATTGCCGTTCACTTCGGAAATGATGTCGATTTCAAATTCGATGCCAAAGTCAACATAGGTATCCACCCAATCTTCGCCGCTCATGCCGCCAACAACGAATTCATCCACACCCAGTTCAAAGTCGGTGATGGTGACATCCGCTGATTTCTTGCTGGCCTGATAGACAAACTCAAACGTGTCGGCCCCCTCGCCACCCGTTAGGGTATGGTCGCCGCCCTTTTTCATGCGTGCAACAATCAGGTCATCGCCTTCGCCACCGTCAGCGGTCGACGTGTGATCACCGGTATTGACGGTGTCATTGCCAACGCCACCTGACAGCTCATTGTGACCTTTGCTGCCCAGAATAACGTCATTGCCGGACCCGCCGTTGATCACGTCATTGCCTTTGCCGCCGACCAAGCGGTCGTCGCCGCCAGCGCCATTCAGGATGTCGTTGCCATTGCCACCAAACACAAAGTCGTTGCCATTGCCCGCATTGATGGTGTCGTTGCCGTCATCCCCAAACAGATCATCATGGCCGCGGCCGCCAGCAATCAGATCGTCGCCTGTGCCGCCGTTAATGGTGTCATCGCCGCCTTCGCCATTCAATGTGTCGTTGCCATCTTCGCCATCAATGGTGTCGTCGCCGTCACCACCAAAGACTGTATCGTTGCCAGCACCACCGTTGACGTAGTCATTCTGATCAAAAAGATACAAAGTGTCGTTGCCATCACCACCGTAGACGTTTGTGAATGCGACACTATCCGTCACTGTAATGACGTCATCGCCACCGTTTCCGTATATCGTTAAGTTCGTTACTCCACTCAAGTCCCAAAAATCATTTGGATTAAAGGTATCTGCGGTATTACTTCCAAAAATCGTCAAAGTAGACATAAAATTTTCCCCTTCTTATGCATCCCCAGCACCCGTAAGAATCGGGCCAGTTCGAGGAAGCTAACATAAAGTTGCCCCAAGGTCGCCTCATTTGAGCCACAATTGAGTGCGGCAACACATTGTTTCCACAATAGAAACTTGGGTGTGGGGGTCGCAGAGGTGGGTTTTAGGCATGTCGCAGACAAGGTGCGTTCAGCCGTGGGGATATCCAGGCGGATGCTGGCTCAATCCAGGAAGATCACATGATGAGGTTCAGTTTTGGGCGTGTTTGATCAAATCCGCGGCCCGCTCGGCTATCATAAGGGTTGGTGAATTGGTGTTGCCTGATGTGATGTTCGGCATGATCGACGCATCAACCACCCGTAACCCTTGCACCCCACGCACCCGCAATTCGGGGTCGACGACGGCATTCTGATCCGTCCCCATGCGCGCCGTTCCGACGGGATGAAAGATGGTCGAGGCAATCTCGCCTGCCCCTTGGATCAACTCCTGATCCGTTTGATACTGCGGGCCGGGTTTGAACTCTTGCGGCTGATACTGCGCCAATGGTGATTGCCCCATGATGTCCCGCGTCAACCGGATCGCTTTCGCAGCCACCATGCGATCATGTTCAGTGTCCAGATAGTTGGGTTGAATTTTCGGATGCTCAAACGGATCAGCCGAAGCAATGGATACGCTGCCGCGGCTTTCGGGCCGCAGGTGACAAACGCTGGCGGTGATCGCCGGGAAATCATGCGGCGCCTGACCAAAGGCCTCAAGCGTGACGGGCTGAATGTGATACTCCAGATCAGGCGTGGCTTCATTGGGGGAGGAATAGGCAAAGGCGCCCAACTGGCTGGGGGCCATCGACATTGGCCCCGTGCGTTTCAGCAGGTATTCCAACCCGATTTTCGCCTTGCCGATTAGGCTGTTGGCCATTGTGTTCAGGGTTTTGACGTTCTGCACCTTATAGGCACAGCGAATTTGCAAATGGTCTTGCAAGTTTTCGCCAACATCGGGCGCGTCATGCACCACATCAATGCCCAACCCCTGCAAATGTTTGGCGGGCCCAACGCCTGACAGTTGCAACAGTTGCGGTGAGCCAATCGCGCCGGACGCCAAAATGACTTCGGCCCGTGCCGTCACATGATGCGGTCCGCCTTTGTGCTGAAACTCGACACCGTTGGCGCGTGTCCCGTCAAAAGTGACGCGCTTGGCTTGGGCATCTGTCATCACCGTCAAGTTCGGGCGATTGCGAGCAGGGCGCAAAAACCCTTTGGCGGTGCTCCAACGCCAGCCTTTGTGCTGATTGACCTTGAAATAGCTGACACCAAAATTGTCGCCGCGATTGAAGTCATCCGTTTGGGGAATGCCCGCCGCCACAGCCGCCTCTTGCCAAGCGTCCAATATGTCCCAGCGCACACGCGGTTCTTCAACACGCCACTCGCCGCCTTGGCCATGGGCCTCGTCCGCACCTGCGTAATAATCTTCGGATTTTTTGAAATAGGGCAGGATATCATCCCAACCCCAACCGTGATTGCCCAAGGCCGCCCAATTGTCATAGTCGTTTGACTGACCGCGCAGATACAGCATCCCGTTGATGGATGAACAACCGCCCAAAACCCGCCCACGCGGATAGATCAAAGCGCGCCCCTGCAACCCTGCACAGGCATCGGTTTTGAACCGCCAATCCGTGCGCGGATTATCAATGCAATAGAGATATCCAACCGGAATGTGGATCCAGTGATAATTGTCTTTCCCGCCAGCTTCGAGCAGCAAAACCTTGGTGTTGGGATTTTCGCTAAGCCGGTTGGCAAGCACACAACCCGCCGTTCCAGCCCCGACGATCACATAGTCAAATTCACCAATATTCTGCATTTCGCACCACTTTGTTCAGGCGTTCGGGCAGGGGCAAAACACCCGCCCGATTTGAGTTCGGGAATATTGACCTAAATCCTGGCGCAGCACAAACGGCCATTTCACGGCCACTTCAAACGGGCACGGCGCGGCGGGAGGTGCCGCGCCGCCGCACTACTGTTGTGCCAGCTTTGCTTGCTTTCGTTCCTGCGCCAAAGTGCTTAGCCCCAGATCATCCAGAACCGCATAGATTGCGGGTAACACAAACAACACGATCAGGCTGGCGGCCAGCAACCCAAAGGCAAGGCTGGTGACCAGTGGGATCAGGATTTGCGCTTGTAGACTGGTTTCCATCAGGATTGGCAACAACCCAACAAGGGTGGTGGTCGAGGTCAAAAAGATCGCCCTGAACCGCGCCCTTGCCGCCCGCGCTGCCGCCACGGCCACGGTCAGCGTCTCGCCGTGTTCGTGTTTGACGAAATCGACCAACAGGATCGAATTGTTGACCACAACCCCCGCCAAGGCCACGAAACCCAACATGCTGGGCATCGAGAAATTCAACCCCATAATCATGTGGCCAAAAATGGAACCGGACAACGACAGCGGGATGATCATCATCACCACAATCGGCTCGATATAGGATCGAAACAGGAAACTGAGCAGTAAAAACACCCCGACCAACCCGATCATGAACCCCTTAAGCATGGATTGCTGGGTTTTCGCAGCCTCGGCGCTTTGTCCCTCGATATCCAATTCGACACTTGGGTACCGGCTCAACAACTCTGGCATGAACCGGTTCAGAACGTCGCTGACAATGGCGCTGGAATTGGCAATGCGTGGATCAATCGTGCCTTGGACCGTCACCGTCCGCACACCGTTTTCACGGTTGATCCGGCTGTACCCCTGATCAATCACCACATCGGCTACCACGCTCAGCGGCACGAAACTGCCATCCGCCCGCGTGATTGTGAAATCATCAAATTCGGCGAAACTGCTGCGGTCTTGTTGCGAGAATTGTGCTGTGACTTCCAACAATTGCCCATCCACCTGCATTTCGCTGACGGTTGTGCCAAAGTATGCCGTGCGCATCTGATCGGCGATCGTGGCCGCCGTGATGCCCATTGGTGCGGCTGCATCATTCAGCCGGATGCGCAATTCCCGTTTGCCCGGCCGCAGATCGTCTAGCACCGAAGTGACGCCCTTATAGGTCCAAATCCAGTCCTGTAATTCCAGCGCGGCGGATTTGAGCGCCACCAGATCGTCGCCCTTTAGGCGCATATCAATCGCCATGCCCGCAGGCCCCATTCGGGTCTCGGCGTACTTCAGGCTGATCACATCCGGCAACTGCCCAACTGCGCTGCGCCAATGCTCCATGATATCCTCGGGGCGGCTGGTGCGATCGGCTGAGGGCAACAGATCGACGCTGACGGTGGCCACATGGCTGCCGGCCTCAAACGAATCCGTGTTGACGCCGTAAAACACCGAAGTATGGCGGATCAATTCGGCCCCGTCTGGTTGTAGCGGCGACATTTCGGCGTTGGTGTTGACCAAGCCCGCTTGCAATTGCTCGACGATGTTTTCCGTGCGCGACAGCGGGGTGCCCTGGGGTAACAAAATGCGTGCTACAATGGTGTCGCCGTCCAGCTCGGGAAAGGCTGTGAATTTAACATAGCCCCCCGTCAACATGCCGACCGAAACCAGCAGGACCGCAAATGCCGCCCCCGTCGTGACATAGCGCCAGCGGATGGCCCGATCGACCATAGGACCAATCACACGTTCGCGGGCCCAATTCACCGCCTGTTCAACACGGGCGCGAACGCCGGTTGGGCTGCGTTGCACTTCCAATGTGTGGACCAAATGGTGCGGCAAGATCAAAAAGGCTTCGACCAGCGATACCATCAAAACAAACAGCATCACCACGGGAACCACCCGCAAAACCGCGCCCAAGTCACCAGATAGGAACGCGAGTGAGCCAAAGATCATCGCAGTGGTCGCAAAGGAAGCCAACACGTTTGGCAGCACCTGCATCGCGCCCTCTGTCGCGGCCTCGACGGGGCTGCGGCCTTTTTCGCGCAGGCGGGCGATGTTTTCGGCAATGACGATGGCATCATCCATCAACAACCCAATCACGATCAACAACCCAAGCGTGGTCATCAGGTTCAACGAATACCCGACCATCCACATCAATGCGACGCCGCCCATGAATGACACGGGCAACCCCATCGCCACCCAGAACGAGAACCGAAAACCGAAAAACAGCCACAGCACCAAAAACACTAGCGTCAAACCTTGCAAGCCGTTGACGATCACCAGTTGTAAACGGTCCCGCACCACCGACACCGCGTCGGCGGTGATTTCCATGGTCACACCGGCGGGGGCCAACTGGCGCTCATGGTCTAGGAACCCTTGAAGGGCATCCATTGTGCGCAAGGAATCTTGGGCGTTGGTTTTGCTGATATCCAAAACCGCTGCCAGCTTGCCATCAAACACAATCCGGTCGTCTTGACTGGAGTATTGTTCAGCGATTTCAGCAACCTCGCCGAGTCGCACCTGACCACCATTGGCGGCAGAACGGATGATCAAATCAGCCAAAGCCCCCGCATCACGGCGTTCTTCCGTAACCCGCACCAGCAAGGTTTCGTCCGCAGTTTCCAGACTGCCAGACGGTAAATCAAGGCTGCCAGACTGTATCGCACGGGCGACGTCCGAAACCGACAGGCCGAATTTTTGCAACGCGTCTGTGTCCAACCCAACCCGCAATTCACGGGTCGAGAACCCTTTGATGTCCACAATCGGGATGCCGCCCCAGCGCAACATGTGGGTGCGTAGATATTCGGCGTAGTCTTTCAAATCGGTACGCGATACAGGGCCTGTGATAGAGACCGAAGCGACGAAATCGGTGATCCCCAATTGCTTGATACGGGCTTCTTCTGCGCGATCTGGAAAATCGGTGATGGCTTCGATTTCGTTTTTCACATCGGCGACAAAGGCTTGATAATCTTCGCCCTCAATCATCCGGACAACCGCAACGGCCGAACCCTCGCGTGCTTCACAAGACTGACGATCCAGCCCCGTGATCGCGTCCAGCGCATTCTCGATCCGCTCGCAAATCGCGGTTTCGACGTCTTCGGGACGCGCGCCGGGGTAGGGGACGGAAACCTGAACGCGGCTGGGCGCGCGTCCCGGAAATGTTTCTCGCAACAGCGATGGCCCGAATACACCGCCCATCAACAACAACAGGATCATAAGCAGGTTCGAGATGGTCGGGTGGGCAATGAAAAAACGGATCATTTTGCAACGCCTGCTGTCGCCAATGCCCCCATTAAAGCGTCGTCAGGGTGCAGTTGCAGCAACATGCCTTCAATCCGTGGAACGGGGGTGCTGACTACAATCTGGGTGCCCGCGTCCACCCCTTGGGTGATCAGTGCAACGTCGCCCTGCACCAGTCTTGCGACCACAGGCCGGTTGATCATTCGATTATCTTCATCAACGATCATGACCTGCCCATCCCGTAGCGCGCTGCGCGGGATAATAATCCCAGAGGTAGGTTTGGCGGACAGGGTGACCTCGACAAACATGCCTTTGGTCAGGGGCGGGCGACGGCCCAACTCGGCACTGGAATAGGCGCTTTCAATGCGCACGATGGCCCCGACGGTGCCAGATCTCTGGTCAATCGTGTTGCTGATCCGATCCAGCGCGGCGGGCCATTCAATCATGGTTTTGCCTAGCTTCAAGCGGACGGTTGCTGTCAGCCCCAGGCGTGTCATAACGCTGGCGATGGCGGAAGGTTCAAGCGGGACGACCGCATCTTTGCTGCCATCTTGCTGCAACAGTTCGAACAGGTCCGAAATTGGGATTTGCGCCTCGACCTCGGCGGTATTGACGCCATCAAAACCCGCCACGGATTTACCTGACACCACAAGTTGACCCACTTCGACGTCCACAGAGGCGACTCGCGCAGCGAAAGGGAGGCGCAGTTCTGTGCGCTCCAAATTCAGTTGAGCGGTGGCCAAATTGGCCTCGTAAACGGCAATTTGTTCGGTTTGGACCAGCTTTTGGGTTGGCAACAGGGCCAGTGAGCTTTGAAGGTTCTGTACCTTTTGGCGCTGCGCCAAATGAGCGGCTTTGCCAATATCCCTTGCGGACTGCGACGCAGTCCCAGCCGCGAACAACCGTTCGACCCGATCGAGATCAGCAACCTTTAGCGCCAAGGCTTCAAGCTCGATCTCCAAAGCCGCTTGCTGGTTTTCACCCGAGACCGAGATCTCGGACAAGCGCGCTTGGCCGGCGCGGATATTGGCCTTGGCTTGGGCGATGGCCAGATTGTAGTCACGGGTCGAAAGGCGCAGCAACACCGAGCCCTCAGGCAGGATGTCGCCCTTTTTCAGCATGGGGTTCACATACTCAGCAGTGCCACTGACCTGCGGGATCGCTTGATAACTGCGGGCAGGTGTGACCAGCCCAAATCCAATGGCCTTAGGCGCCAGCGCGGATTTTTGGGCAGTAATCACCCGCACAGCGGTGGCCCGTTCAACAGCTTTTATTTGTTCCGGCGCGGGTTTTATGGCGATGGTGTAGGCGACAAATCCAACCCCCAATAAAATCAATGGGAGGGTGACCAGCGGCAGTTTGAACCCAGCTTTCATCCGTTATCTCCTGTGGCCGAAAATCCGGCAATTTGCATTTCGAAAAGACGCGCACCATCGGCGCAAAAGTTATCACGGTTGCCGCTGACAAGCATGCGCAGAACAAGGCTTTGCCCGACGCTGGCGATCAATGTCGTGGCGTCCGTTGCGGTAAGTGTTGCACGAAACTGGCCGGTTATGATAGCCGCTTCAACTTCGGCTTCGATGGCCGCGCGATAGGCCATCATGGCGGTTTGGACTGCACCTTGCAGTGCCGAGTGATCGCCTTTCGGGTCGCGTATAATCATAAATTCGGGCAAGGCAGGATAGCGATTTATCAACTCCAGATGCCGCAGAAATAGATTTCTCACGCGGGTAACGGGGTCGGCGCCGGAGGCTTTGGCTTGGCTAATGTTGTGCGCAATGCGCTCGCCAAGATGACACGCAATTTCGGCCAAAATATCGCTTTTGCTGGGGAAATGCTTGTAGATCGCGGGTTGGGACAGGCCCAACTGCTTTGCAATCATCCCTGTGGTCACCTGCGTTGGTCCGACCTTAAAGGCCAGATCAAGCGCGACCTGTCTGATTTCGGCTTTGCGCCCTTCTACGGGGCGTTGGCTGCTCACAGGCGGTGCCTCGTGCGCCATAAAACCACCGCAACGATGATCCAGAAAATCGAGCGAATGCCCAAGGCTCCGACCGTTTGCATCTCAAATGCGCCGCCTGCAATCAGGTGACGTGCAAAAAAGAGGGTGGTGATCAGCGTGGCCACAGCGAGCAACGTTGACAGCCCCAATGCCCAACCGCGCCCTAGAAAAATGCCGATTCCTGTCAGCAAGTAAAAGAACCCCGCGGCAAAGTTGAATTGCACCACGAAGGGCACGAAATCGCCAACCGCATCACGGGCGCTTTGCGGGCCGAACAATACGCCGCCCGATTTGAACAACGTGATGGCGGCAAACATCACGGCAAAAATGCCGAGGCTCTTTTTCCAGATCGGGACGGGGTGGGACATGATGGCTCGCGATGATTGAATTAGGTTATAGATGTATAACTAGCCGCACATCTGTCACCCCGCAATCTGCAATTGTGTCGCAGCCAGCCTAGCCCAGTTCACCTGCCAAAGCACGGCTGATCAGCGCGTCGGTTTCTTTAACGCCATATAAGGCAATGAACCCGCCGAACCGCGGCCCTTGGGACGCGCCCAGCAGCACTTCGTAAAGTGCCTTGAACCAATCTCGCAGGTTTTCGAACCCGTGCTCTTTGCCCACTGCGAACACCATAGTTTGCAACGCATCGCCATCGGCATCGCCCGCCCATGCCTGTAGGTGGGTCTGAAGGTCCAGCAAGGCATCGCGTTCGGCCTCGGTTGCGGCGCGGTAGACCTTCTCGGGCGCGACAAAGTCGTGGTAATACTTCACAGCATAGCCCGCAGCGGCGTCCAGATCGGCGTGGGTCGCAGCCGTGGCATCCGGCGCATAGCGTTGGATAAAGCCCCAGAGCGTTTCTTTGTCCTCGGCCCCTGACACGGACGCCAGATTCAGCAACATCGCAAATGGCACCACCATTTTGCTCTCGGGCGGGTTGCCCTCATGCAGGTGCCAAACCGGATTGGCCAGTTGGGCCTTAAGGTCTTGGGTCGGAAAGGCGCGCAATTGTTGGTGGTATTCATCCACCGCTTTGGGGATCACATCAAAATACAGCCGCTTGGCGGTTTTCGGTTTCAGATACATGAAATACTGCAAAGATTCCGGCGGCGCATAGGACAGCCATTCTTCCATCGTCAGACCATTGCCCTTGGATTTGGAAATTTTCTGACCTTCTTCGTCATTGAACAACTCATAAGACAGGCTGACCGGTGGGCGGGCGCCCAGGGCCGCACATATTTTGCTGGATTGGGTCACGGAATCGATTAGATCCTTGCCCGACATCTCGTAATCCACACCCAAAGCGGCCCAACGCATGCCCCAATCGGGTTTCCACTGCAGTTTCACATGACCGCCTGTTACGGGCACTTCAACGCGTTCGCCGTCGGGCTCTTCATAGGTGATGGTGCCTGCCTCAACATTGCGCGCCAGCGTTGGCACCTGCAACACATGACCGGTTTTTGGCGATACGGGCAGGAACGGCGAATAGGTCGCCTGACGTTCCGCGCCCAAGGTTGGCAACATGATGTCCATGATTTTATCGAACCGCTCGAGCGCAGTCAGCAGGGCGTCGTCAAATTTGCCGCTGGTGTAATACTCGGTTGAGGAGGCGAACTCATACTCAAAACCAAAGCTGTCCAAAAACGCACAAAGCCGCGCGTTGTTATGTTGAGCGAACCCCTCGTGAGTGCCGAAGGGATCGCGCACACGGGTCAGGGGCAAGTGCAAATCTTCGGCCAACCCGTCCTGATCGGGCAGGTTGCTGGGCACTTTGCGAAACCCGTCCATGTCATCGGAAAAACAGATCAGCCGCGTCGGGATGTCGCTCATTGCTTCAAAGGCGCGGCGCACCATCGTGGTGCGGGCCACCTCGCCAAAGGTGCCGATATGCGGCAGGCCGGACGGGCCATAACCGGTTTGGAACAACACATATCCTTTGTCAGGTGTCTTGCCGTTCAAGCGTTTCAAAACGCGGCGCGCTTCTTCAAAGGGCCAAGCTTTGGAATTCATCGCAGCGTCACGCAGATCAGACATGGTTTTCACTTTCTCGGTGGGTATTGGCGCGGCCGGTATTCGGGACACAATGCCGCTCGTTTCAAACTCCCTATTGCCCCGCGCGGCCAGCGTCAATATTCTGACCCTATAGAACCCGCCAAATTTAGGAAATAATAGTGACCGATATTCCCCATTCTTTCACCCCCCAAGACAGCCTTGTGGCTGTGATGATCGCCATTTCGGCCTCGGACGAGGACATCCGTGCCTCGGAATTGCTGACTATTCAGGCCATCGTCAACCATTTGCCGGTGTTTTCGGATTACGACATGGACCGTGTACGCACGGTCGCACAAACCGTGTTCGACTTGTTTGGCGAAGAGGATGGGCTGGACGCACTGTTCGGCATTATCCGCAATGATTTGCCTGAGCGCCTGTTCGAAACGGCCTATGCGCTGGCTTGTGATGTGGCGGCGGCTGATGGCAAGCTGCTGGATACCGAACTGCGCCTGCTTGAGGAAATCCGCTATGAGTTGAACATTGATCGTCTGCACGGCGCAGCGATTGAGCGGGGCGCGCGCGCGCGTCACGTGTTGCCCTAACGGGGAGCAGACGTGCGCAGCCTATTGCCAGGTTTCATTTGCTCGTCTAGCAATGAAACGAAACAACAACTGGTGAAATATGAAAATCGGAATATTGGTCTGTGGACATGCCATAGACGAGGTTGCGAAAACCCACGGTGACTATGGTGATTGGTTTGTGACCCTGCTGGCGGGCCATGGCTTTACCTTCGAAATTTACGAAGTGGTCGATATGGAGTTCCCAAGCGGCATCGGTGACGCCGATGGCTGGTTGCTGACGGGGTCGCGCCACGGCGCCTATGAGGACCATGCATTCATCCCGCCGCTTGAGGATTTCGTGCGCGAAGCATACGCGGCCGCTGTGCCAATGGTTGGCGTCTGCTTTGGGCATCAGCTGATTGCCCAAGCGCTGGGCGGCAAGGTTGAAAAATACAAAGACGGCTGGGCTGTCGGGCGACAGGAATACAGCTTTGAGGATCACGGCGAGGTAGCCCTGAACGCGTGGCATCAGGATCAGGTTCTGGAGCTGCCCGAGGATGCACGTGTCATCGCGGGCAATGATTTTTGCAAATACGCAGGGCTGGTCTATGGTGATCGCGCCTACACGATCCAACCGCATCCCGAATTCAGCAATCCTGTTATGGCTGAATACATCAAACTGCGCCGCGATCCCGACATCTATGACGAAGCGATGATGGATCACGCAGCGCATAACACCAAGCGCCCCAATGAAGAGGCGCTGCTGGCCCGCGAAATCGCGGCATTCTTTAACCAACCCCGAGAGGCTTAAAATGGCTGACTGGACCGACAAGCTGCCCCAAGCGGCACGCACCTATCTAAAAGGGCGTCGTTTGGACGAAGTCGAATGTATCATCTCGGACCTGCCTGGTATTGCGCGAGGCAAGGCAATGCCCGCCAGTAAATTCGCCACAACCAAGCAGTCTTACCTGCCGAATTCGATCTTTTACCAAACCATAACAGGTGGGTACGCGGATCAGGCCGAGAATGAGGATCAAGGGTTTACTGAGCCCGACATGATCCTGACCCCGGATTTCAGCACCGCCAGCGCGGCCCCCTGGACGGGGGATTGGACGTTGCAAGTCATCCATGATCTGACCAACCGAGACGGTGATCCCGTTGAGGTATCACCACGCAATGTGCTTAAACGCGTGGTCGCGCTTTATAAGAAAAAAGGCTGGACGCCGATCATTGCACCCGAGATGGAATTTTATCTGGTGGCCCGCAATGTTGACCCGACCAAGCCGATTGAACCGCCCATCGGGCGCACCGGACGCCAGGCGGCGGGGCGGCAAGCCTACTCCATGTCTGCTGTGGATGAATACGGCCCCGTGATCGACGACATCTATGATTTCGCCGAGGCGCAGGGCTTGGAAATTGACGGCATCACCCAAGAGGGCGGGGCGGGTCAAATCGAGATCAACATGCAGCATGGCGATCCGGTCAAATTGGCGGATGAGGTGTTCTATTTCAAACGCCTGATCCGCGAGGCCGCCTTGCGCCACGACTGTTATGCCACCTTCATGGCCAAACCGATTGAGGGCGAGCCGGGGTCGGCCATGCACATCCACCACTCGATTTTGGATCAAGACGGTCAAAACATTTTTTCGGGCCCGCAAGGGGGCGAAACCGATGCGTTTTTCCACTTTATCGCCGGTATGCAAAACCATCTGCCGTCAACCATCGCCATACTCGCACCCTATGTGAACAGCTATCGGCGCTACGTCAAAGACCACGCCGCCCCGATCAACCTGGACTGGGCGCGGGACAATCGCACGGCGGGCATTCGCATCCCGATTTGCGGGTCCAAAAACCGCC
>Ga0209633_10001567_pt1 | contig 23251 bp, 19 predicted proteins | sample Cruoilmetagenom1_FD_187290 | JGI IMG/M metagenome (GOLD analysis project Ga0209633, IMG submission 187290) | Oil polluted marine microbial communities from Coal Oil Point, Santa Barbara, California, USA - Sample 1 (SPAdes) (version 2) | ecosystem: Environmental > Aquatic > Marine > Oil seeps ...
GGGGGAGTGGGCCGGCGCCGCGATGGGAATTCATCGGCTAGCTGCCATTGCGGAACATGACCGGTTGGCCCGGCCGCAATCGTTCGTTTCCGCGGACCACGACGATGTCGCCTGGCTTCAGCCCACCCAGCACCACGAAGCGGCTGCCGACCGCATCGCCAAGCTTGACCGGACGCGGCACCGCCTTGCCGACCACCATCGGCGGCTTGATGCCTTTGGCGCCGGCGACGACGAAGACGATGGTGTTGTCGCCGCGATGGACGATCGCGTCCTTGTGGACCGAGACCACGGCCCGGCTGGCGCCGACCGGCACCGCGACCGTAACGCTCTGGTTGACGGCGATGTCGCTCATGGCGGTCTTGAAGCGAGGCACGAAGCGCACGGCGCGGGTCCGGGTGAGCGCGCTGTCGACCGGCACCACCGCGCGCACCACCGCTTCGTGCTGCTTGCCTGCCAGCTTGAAACGAACGGTCCGACCGGGGGTCAGCCCGGCTACACGGTTGGCGGGCACGTCGGCCTCGATCTCCAATGCCAAATCGTTGACCAGCGTCACGATCGCATCGCCGGCGCGGACATACGCGCCGATCTCGGTGTGTTTGACCGTGATCACGCCCGGAAAGGGCGCACGGATCTCGGCGTAGTTGAGCTCGATCTGGGCCAGCTTGAGCGACGCTTGGGCCTTGGCGACGTTTTGCAGCGCAATTTCGTAGCGCGCGCGCGGAAAGGCAGCCGAGCGTGACGTGCGCAAGCGTTCTAGGCGGGCCAGTTCCTGCTTGGCGGCGGTCAACTCGGCCAGGCGGAGGTCGCGTTGCGCTTCCAGCGTCGACGCCACCAGACGCGCGAGCACCTGGCCATTTTTCACCCGGTCGCCGACCTCGACCAACATTTTCTCGACCGGACCGGCCGAACGGGCGGCGATGGTCCCCGACTGACGCGCCACCAGGCGGCCAACGACGGGTATGGTCTGAACCAGCGGGGCGCGGCTCACCTTGTCGACCTGCACTAAGGACGGACCCCCGCTCTGCGCTTGCGCGGCGCCCAGCGGCGCGGCCAACGCGAGCGCGAGCGCGGCCACGGCGAGCGACATCGCGGCGCGATGATGTGAAAAAACGAATGGCCTCATTTCAGGTCCCTGACGCCTACCCGGTCGGTGTCCGTCGAGGCGAGCCTCGCAACGCCGTTGGGGCAACTCCCGCGCAACTTATACAGTTATACAGTATGAAACGAATTGTTGCTCCGTCTCCGTCGGCGCGCCGGGCATTCGACAGGCGCAAAGCCCGCTTTGCCAATCGGAACGCCGAGCGGGCGATGCACCTGAGAAGTGTTTCGATTCATGCAAAAGTCAATGAGAATCCGCCACCTCCGTATGCAATGCCGCGCGGTCCGGCGGTTCTGGACGCAGGCGTTAAACCGTGACAGCGCCGCGCCAAGCCTGCTATGCACCCCGACCCGCACAGCGACCACCGACATGCGCATTGCCGTCAAATTTACGTGATGACCACCCTGCTCTACAGCCACCCGGCCTGCCAGGAGCACGATCCGGGCGCCCATCATCCGGAAAGCCCGGCCCGGCTGCGCGCGGTGGAGGCCGCGCTGGCGCGGCCGGAATTCGCCGGGCTGGAGCGCCGCGAGCCGCCGCTCGGCGATCTCGCCGCCGCCGAGCGCGCGCATCCGGCCGATTACATCGACCGCACTCTATCGGCGATCCCGCCCCATGGCCGCGCGCCGATCGATGCCGATACCGTGGTCAGCGAAGGCTCGCGCGAAGCCGCCCTCCGAGCGATCGGCGCGCTGACCGCGGCGGTTGACGCGGTCGCGCGCGGCGAGGCGAAGAACGCGTTCTGCGCCGTGCGCCCGCCCGGCCACCACGCCGAGCCCGATCGCGCGATGGGCTTCTGCCTGTTCAACAACGTTGCCATCGGCGCGCTTCACGCCCGCGCCGCGCACGGCATGGAGCGTGTTGCCGTGGTCGATTTCGACGTGCATCACGGCAATGGCACGCAAGCGATGTTCGAGGCCGACAAGGATCTCTTCTTCGCCTCGACCCATCAGTACCCGCTGTACCCCGGCACCGGGGCCGCGAGCGAGACGGGGGTCGGCAACATCGTCAACTGCCCCTTGCCGCCCAATGCCGGCGGGCCCGAATTCCGCGCCGCGATGGAGGCGCGCGTGCTGCCCGAGCTCGCACGCTTCGCGCCGGAGTTGATTTTCATATCCGCCGGCTTCGATGCACACCGCGCCGACCCGTTGGCGTTGCTCAATTTCGTCGAGGACGACTACGCCTGGGCGACGGCGAAACTCATGGCGGTGGCCGAGGAGTATGCCGGCGGACGCGTCGTATCTACGCTTGAAGGCGGCTACGATCTGCGCGCCCTTGCCGACAGCGCCGCCGCCCATGTGCGAACGCTTTTGGGGCTCTGAGCGCGTGGGGCTCTGAGCGCGTGGGGCCCGGAACGCGTGAGGCTCTGAGCAGCGCGCGGCCGCGCCGCGTGGGCGCACACGCGACGCATGCTCAGTAATCGTAGCGATAGAATATGCCGATATCGGAATCGCCGGCCTGGTTGACCGTCGATTCGGCCGAGATGTTGGGCGTGATCTCGATCTTCACACCGACCTTGCTGCTGTCGAGCGACTTGCCCTGCTGGATCGAGAGATAGATCCGGTCGCCGATATACTTGCCGACGCGCACGCTCGGCCCGCCCTTGCCCTTTTCCCCGCCCTCGAAATCGAGCGTCGCCAGGCCGGCGGCCGTGCGCAGCCGCTCGGTAAGCCCGCCGCCACCCCGACCGGAAAGATCGGCCGCCGCCTGAGCGAGCTGCACCGCCTGCAGCGCCGAGAGCTTGCCCGCCGCCTTGTTGAAGAGCAGGCGCGAGAGGACCTCGTCCTGGGGCAGCGCCGGATCCGAGGTGATCGTGAAGGTGGGCTTCTCGGCCGTGCCGGTCGCGCGCACCAGCGCCGTGAGGTTGGTGGCCTTGGCCTCGGCCAGGAAATCGATATCGGGGTTGGAGATCGCATTCCCCGCGAACGCGACCGTCCCGCTCTTGATCTGGAATTGCTTGCCGAGCAGGGCGATGTTCCCGCGCACCACCTCCAGCTTCCCTTTGATCCGCGGCGCGGCGGTGGTGCCGCCGACCTTGAGCTTGCCTTTCCATTCTGAATCGAGCCCGCGGCCCCGCACGAATGCCTTGCCGGGCACGTCGATATCAAGATCAAGGGCGACACGAAGCGCATCGCGCTCGGCATTCCCAGCAGTCGGCTGTTTGACCACGCGGCGCTTGCCGTCGCGGCCGATGACGACGACATCGATCGTCTCGACCGAGCCGGCGAATTTCTTTGCGATGGACAGCTCTGCGGTATTCACGGTGAGCTGGCCGGCGACCGCCAGAGCCGTCGGCGTGCCGGTGAGCCGGGTGCGGCCGCTCAACTGGACCTTCGCCTGATCGAGCCGCACGACGCGGAAACGGGTCAGCTCGACCGCCGCCTCGACGGCGCCGATATCGCCGCCGATCAGGTTGACCCGGCCGGTGCCGCTCAACCGGCCGCCCGAACCGTCATTGGCGGACAGCGATTGGATGCGGATCGTGTTGCCGTCACCCTGGGCGCGCAGCTCGATGCCGGCCAGGATCGAGCCGGTCGTTATGCTCTCATAGCGCCCGCCGGTGATGGCCGCCGTTCCGCTTACGCGCGGCGCGGCGAGCGTGCCACCGATATCGAGCGCGACCTTGCCGCGGCCGCTGATGCGGCTTTCGCCGATCGGCACGATGGCCTGCAGCGCAGCCAGTTCGGTGGTCCCGCGCAGTCGGGCGGCAATCGGGCGGTTCGACGGCATGGCGGCCTTGAAGGGCGCGAATGAGAGCGCGAAGGGCAGGCGGCCCCCGGCCGTGAACGGCGCCGAGCCGATCCCGGTGATCCGCGCGGTGACGCTCATAAAGCCCTCACCGAGCTTACCGCTGCCGGTGACGGTGAGCTTGGGAACCTTGCCCTTGACCGTTCCGGCGGTGGCAAGCCCCCGGCCCTCGAAGGCGAATTTGCCGCGCGGCGCGGCGGCCGGACCGGTGATCGAGAGCGAAGCGCCGATCGTGCCCTCGAGCTTCGGCGCGCCCTCGATATGACGCAGCATCGCGGCCGGAACACCGCGGGTCTCTGCGCGGATATCGACGGTCTTGCCAGAGATGGCGGCGCGGGCGGTGAGCGGATGGCCGTCGATGCGCAAGGTCAGCGGCGTCACCTGGAGCGCATCGCCCTTGCGCGTGACCGTGAACGGCCCCGCCGCCGCGATCGGCAGCGTGCCAAACCTGCCGCGCAAGGTGGTGAGCTTCAGCGTCGCGGTTTCGCTGCCGAATGCGCCCTCGAAAGCGTACGTGCCGGTACTGGCCACTTGAAAGGGTTTGCTCGCCTGCCCGGCCGTATCGATGGTGTATTTGCCCTGCTTCAATGCGCCGTCCACGGTAACCTTGATCCGTGTCAGCGTCAGCCCCGCCGCCCGCAGCCCTTCGGCGGTTGCGGTCAGCGCACCGTGCGGGGCGGCCTGGAGATCGGCGGTGCGCCCGGTGACCGCCAGCCGCGCGATGGCCAGCGTTTGGCCGTCCTGCGTCACGCTGAGGCCGGTCATCCGGCCATCCAGCGTCACACCCTGTTTGCCGCCTACCGCGCGAAGCGCGAGCTTGGCGTTCAGCGCGCCTTTGGCATCGATACCGCCGAGCCGCGCGGCAGCGGCGATATCGGCGGCCCGCACGTCAAGCGCCCCCTCCGCGGTGCCGCGGTCGAGCGCGATGTCCAGCCGGCCGGCCGCGTTCAGCCCACCCGCGGCCGCCTCGATGCCCTCAAGTTTCAGGTTGGTCGACCCGCTGAGCGCGAAGCGACTGGCGAGCCGTGCATCGATGCCGCGCAGGGTCCCGCTCACGGCGAACGTTCCGGCGATCTTGTTCGGCAGGCCGCTCAGCGCGACCGTTCCCTTGAGCAGGCTCGGCCGGAGATCGGCAACCGCCAGTTTCTGCGCCTCGAAGGCGAGCTCGACCCGCGGGCCGTCGAGCGGCCCCGAAATCACCGCGGTCCCGGCAACGCTGCCGGCAAGCTTCGTGCCGGCGGCGCCGGACAGCGGCGCCAGATCGGCAATCCGGTATTTGGCCTTGGCTTCGATGCGCTTGAAGCCGTCGCTCACCACGCCTGCGGCGGTCGCCAACACCTTGCCCGCGCTAACCTTGATATTGCCAAGCCGCACCGCGCCTGAGGCGTCGAGACGGACTTCGCCGTCGAGTGCGATATCACGCCCCGTCAACGGCGCCAGCTCGGCCGGCACCAGCGACGTGCCGGTGACGGCGGCTTTGATGCGCGCGCTCAATGCCTTGAGCGGCGCGTCCGGCGAGGCCTTGAGCGGACCGCCGCCCACGATCGCCACCCGATAGGCCGGCCGGTCGGGCAGGCCGGCAAGGGTCGGCAACAGCCCGTTCTTGTTCTCTTTCAATTTGACCTCGACCGACAGGCGGCCCGCGCGCGGGGCGTAGCTGCCGCTGAGGCTGGCATCGCCGGCGCCGCCGTCCCAGCGCGCCGTCAGCGCAACCTTGAGCCCCTCACCGCGCGATGCGAGCGCCGCGCGGCCCGACAGATCGAGCGCCACCGCCCGTCCCAGGACCGCTTTGGCGAGCCGGGCGTTGGCAAGGCGCAGGCGGCTGACCGCAACGCGCACCGGCAGCGATGGCAGGCTTGGCCAGGCAAAAGCCTTGCCGTCATCGGGTCCGGATTTGGGCAGCCGATGGACCACTACGCCCGATAGATCAACGCCCGTCAGGACAACCTGCCGGTCGAACAGAGCGTCGGGAGACAGCGAGGCGCCGATACGGGCGATCTCCACCAGACGCCCATCGGGGTCGCTGACCACGACGTTCCTGATGACCACGTTGAACGGCACGAAACCCTCGATCGAGCCGATCTTGAGCGTCAGCCCAGCGGCGCCCGCGACGCTCTTCTCAAGCTCGTGGGCGAGCCGGCGTTTCGCCGGAGCGGTCTGCAGCGCCGCCACGGCGATACAAACGAGCACCAGCACGGTGCAAAGCAAGCTGACCAGCCCTTGCGTCATTCGGCGCGCGATACCGCGCCGGCGCTTTTGCGGTCCCACTGCCTGGGGCGGCTTGTCTGCCTGGTCCGTCATGCTTTCAGAACGCCTGCCCGATGCTGATATAGAACTGGACCCGGCCGTCGACGCTGCGGCGGTTGAGCGGGACCGCGAGATCGACCCGCAACGGGCCGAACTGCGTGTAGTAGCGAACCCCGATCCCCGCCGACCACAGCAGGCCCTTGGAAAAATCCGGCACCCTGCCGCGATAGGCGCGCCCGCCCTCGATGAAGGGCACGATCCCGAATTGCTTGCCGACGCGGATGCGCAGCTCGGCGCCGATCTCGATCAGCGAGCGTCCGCCCAGCGGATCGCCATCGAGGTCGATCGGGCCCGCCATCTGGAAGCCATAGCCGCGGTTCGATCCGCCGCCGCCGGAGTAGAGCCGCTTGTTGGCCGGGATCGCCCGCAGCCGATTGCCCAGTATCGTCCCATAAGCCCCTCGAAATGCGGCGATTATGCGTCGGTCCTTGGTAAGCGGTCGGTAAATCGATCCGCCGATGCGGGCGACGGCGAAGGGGCGCCCGCCTTGCAAATCGGCATAGGGGGTAAGCTTCACTGTGATGCGGTCGCCATCGGTCGGGTCGAGCCGGTCCGTAGTGTTGTCGCGTTCCAGCACCAGCGGAACGCCCAGCAGATAAAACGAGTCCGTGAAACCGTTCTCGGTGATGCTCGAATATTCCAGGCTGAGCCCGACGATCGCCGCATGCAGGCGATCGAGCTGGCGGCGCACCGATGGCCCCGCCTCCACGAAGCGCCCGGTATACGCCTCGGTCCGCTCATCGCGGAACTCGGCCGAAAGCCCCAGCGTCTGATCGCTGCGCAGGAAATCGGGTTTGCGGAACCGCGCCGCCGCGCCGTAACCGAGGAAGGATGCTTTCAGTTCCGCCTTCAACGCTTCGCCCGCGCCGAACAGGTTGCGGTGTTCCCAGAACACCTCGCCGCCCAGGCCCTCGCTGGTGGAGAACTTGGCGCCGACGCCGAGCGACCGGTGCTTTGCTTCCTTGAGCTCGATCGCGATCGGCATCTCGCCGCCGGTATCGAGCGCCTCGGCCTGGGTGATCTTGATCAGCGAGAACAGGCGGCTGTCGACCAGCGCTTTTCGGGTTTCCACGACGCGGCGCGGATCATAGCGAGCGCCCCGTTTCCAGGCCAGGCGGTTGCGAACGAACCGTTCCTCGACGCGCGACAAGCCGCTGATCGTCACCGCGCCGAAACGCGCGGGCGGACCGGGGTCCATGGTGAGGGTCACGGCCAACCTGCCCGTGCGCCGATCGGCCTCCGCCTTGCGGTCGACCAGCTTCGCCAGCGGGTGGCCACGCGCCGCCAGCGCCGTGCGCAAGCTGCGTTCGGCGGACAGGATCGGCGCCGCCGCGGCCGTACCGCCAATCTTCAGGCCAAGCGACTTGGCATCGGTCTTGATGGCGTCCGGCGGCCGCCGCGTGAACATGACCTTGTAGCTGCCCAGCTTGAACAACGGCCCGCTCTTCACCTTGACCGTGACACGGATCGGCGTCCGGCCTCCATCGATGGCGATGTCGGCCGTGCCGACGTAGTAGCCGCGCGAGCGCAACACGCGGCGAAGCCGTGGCAGATCGCCCTCGGCCCGGCGCTGCAAGGCGACCAGGGACGGCGGCGGCTTGTCCTTGAGCGAGACCAGATTGGAGTTGGCTTCGAGCGCCTTCCGCAAGCCCTTGTCCTTAATCCCCTCGAAGGTGACCGAATAGGCCACCCCCGTCGCCGGCGCGGCCGAACCGACGCGTGTCGCTGCCAGCGAGGATACAAGCACAGCCAATACCATTACCGCGGCCAATATCCCGTGCTTGCGCTCCTCCGTGCCGCGATCGCGCCAGGGGCGGCCATGTCTGTATTGTGGTTGCACTATGCGCCGATTGTGCCCGTGGGGACGTTAGTTGTCACTGAGGTCCGGGGCTCGGGATTGCCAGTGCTGACAGGCAGTCTGTGTCCGTTTCGCACGCCGCACCACGATTTTTTGCCCCCCATGGCCTGCGTAAAGGGCATTGTCCCACGCCAGATATGGTCCCGTGCCGACATAGTCTTATGACAGGCGCACCCGCTTTCATCCCTTGGCCGGCCGGTCGCGGTGAATGGCTTTCGGACACGCGATAGGCCCGCTGAGCCGATTTGATATGCGCGCCGCGACTGGGAGTTTCAATCCGATTGCCCACGGCCGCGACATTCATGGGGCGCGGCCCTATTGTTGCCCACATCCGGGCGCATGTGCTTTAAGAACGCCTTCTCTCAATGGGGAAATGGATAATGGCCGAGGCGGCACTGCCGGCGGACATAGCGGCAATGAGTTTTGAAGCTGCGTTGGAAGAGCTCGAAAACATCGTGCGCCAACTCGAGGATGGCCGGGGTGCGCTCGACGATGCCATCGCGGCTTACGAGCGGGGCGCATTCCTGAAGCGCCATTGCGAAACCAAGTTGAGCGAGGCGCAGGCAAAGGTCGACAAGATCGTCCTGGCGCCCGACGGCACCGTGCGCGCCGTGCCGGCCGACAACGACTAGGCACTGACACCGACCGAGACCTCAATTATGGGAGCGGGCCCGGCCTTGAACCGATTGCAGGCCGCAATGAGCGAGACCGCCCAGGCGGTCGAGACAATGCTGGAGCACCTGTTGCCGTCGGGCAACGGGTCACAGTCGCCCGTCCCCGAGGCGCCCGTCCCCGAGGCGCCCGTCCCCGAGGCACGTGTTTATGAGGCGATGCGCTATGCCTGCCTCGGCGGCGGCAAGCGCTTGCGCCCCTTCCTGGTGGTCGCGGGCGCGGACATGTATGGCGTGCCCCGCGACCGCGCGCTGCGCGCCGGAGCGGCCGTCGAACTCGTGCATTGCTATTCGCTGGTTCACGACGATCTGCCCGCCATGGATGATGACGAGTTGCGCCGCGGCCGGCCGACCACGCATATCCGGTTCGACGAGGCGACGGCGGTGCTCGCCGGCGACGGATTGCTGACGCTTGCTTTCGAGGTGCTCGCCGACCCCGCGACCCATGACGATCCGGCGATACGCTGCGCGCTGATCACGGCTCTGGCGCGCGCCGCCGGGGCGCAAGGCATGGTCGGCGGGCAGATGTTCGATCTCGCCGCCGAGGATCGCGCGCTCGATCTCGACGAGATCAGCCGCCTGCAGAACCTGAAGACGGGACAGCTGTTCAATTATTCGTGCGCGGCGGGCGCGATATTGGGAGGTGCGTCGAAAGAGGAACTCGACGCACTTACTTTATACTCGCAAGACCTCGGCCTTGCCTTCCAGATTGCCGACGATTTGTTGGATATTGAAGGCAATGAATACGAAGTCGGAAAGAAGGTTGGCAAGGATGCCGATGCCGGCAAAGCGACGTTCGTTTCCATTCTTGGCGTGGAAGCGGCGCGCAATAAAGCAACACAATTAGTGGAACAAGCTTCGTCGCATCTTGAATTTTACTCTGAAAGAGCAGACCTTCTACGCGATGTGGCGAGGTTCGTCATTGAGCGGCGAACCTGATGGGGAGATATTGACGTGTCAGAAACGACCAAGACACCGCTATTGGATGCGGTGACAAGCCCGGCTGACTTGCGCAAACTTGAGACCTCGCAGCTGCGCCAGCTTGCCGACGAATTGCGCCTGGAGACCATCGATGCTGTCTCCAAGACCGGCGGGCATTTGGGCGCCGGGCTCGGTGTGGTCGAGCTGACCGTTGCCATCCACCACCTTTTCAATACGCCCGACGACATTCTGATCTGGGATGTCGGCCACCAGTGCTATCCGCACAAGATCCTCACCGAGCGGCGCGACCGCATCCGCACCCTGCGCCAGAGCGGCGGCCTGTCCGGCTTCACCAAGCGCTCGGAAAGCCCCTACGATCCCTTCGGCGCCGCGCACAGCTCGACCTCGATTTCTGCCGGCCTTGGCTTTGCCGTCTCGCGCGACCTGCAGGGCCGCGACAACTACGTCGTGGCGGTGATCGGCGATGGCGCGATGAGCGCCGGCATGGCCTATGAGGCGATGAACAACGCCGGCGCCATGGACAGCAAGCTCATCGTCATCCTGAATGACAACGACATGTCGATCGCCCCGCCAGTCGGCGCGCTGTCGGCGTATCTCTCGCGCCTCGTCTCGTCGAAGCCCTACCGCTCGATCCGGCATTTGAGCCATCTGGTCGCCAGGGCTTTCCCGCGCTCGATCGAAAAGGCGATGAAGCGCGCCGAGGAATATGCGCGCGGCTTCGTCACCGGCGGCACCATGTTCGAGGAGCTGGGCTTTTATTACGTCGGCCCGATCGACGGTCACAACCTCGACCATCTGATCCCGGTGCTGAAGAACGTCCGCGACGATCCCGGCACGGGGCCGATCCTGATCCATGCGGTGACCCAGAAGGGCAAGGGCTACCAGCCCGCCGAGAGTTCCGCCGACAAGTATCACGGCGTCTCCAAGTTCGACGTCGTCACGGGCACGCAGGTCAAGGCGACGCCGAACGCGCCCAGCTACACCAAGGTCTACGCCCAGTCGCTGATCAAGGAGGCGCGCAAGGACGACAAGATCTGTGCGATCACCGCGGCGATGCCCTCGGGAACCGGTATCGATCTCTTCGGCGATGAGTTCCCCGAGCGCACGTTCGATGTCGGGATTGCCGAACAGCATGGCGTGACCTTCGCCGCCGGCCTCGCCGCCGACGGCATGAAACCCTTCGCCACGATCTACTCGACCTTCCTGCAACGCGCCTACGACCAGGTCGTCCACGACGTGGCGATCCAGGGTTTGCCGGTGCGTTTCGCCATGGACCGCGCCGGCTTCGTCGGCGCCGACGGGTCGACCCATTGCGGCGCCTTCGACGTCGCCTATCTCGGCTGCCTGCCCGGCTTCACGCTGATGGCGGCGGCCGACGAGGCCGAACTGGTCCACATGGTCGCGACCGCGGCGGCGATCGATGACGGGCCGACGGCTCTACGCTATCCGCGCGGCGAGGGCGTCGGCGTTGAAATGCCACAGGACGGTCTGGTACTGCCGATCGGCAAGGGCCGCGTGCTCCGCGAAGGCAACACCGTCGCCGTGCTCAGCTACGGCACCCGCTTGCAGGAAGGCCTGAAGGCGGCCGACGAGCTGGCAGTGCGCGGCTTCACCACCACGGTCGCCGATGCCCGTTTCGCCAAACCCCTCGACGAGGATCTCATCCGCCGCCTGGCACGCGACCACGAGGTGCTGATCACCATCGAGGAAGGCTCGGTCGGCGGCTTCGGCTCCTTCGTGGCGCAGTTCCTCGCCCATGACGGCGCCTTCGACAAGGGCCTGAAGTTCCGCCCGATGGTGATGCCCGACATCTTCATGGATCAGGACAAGCCGGAGACCCAGTACGCATCGGCCGGGCTCTGCGCGCCCGACATCGTAACGACGGCGCTTCTCGCGCTCGGCCAGGAAGAGGCGATGGAGCAGCCGGTACGCGCTTGATCTTGTTTATTTGAGCTGATCCGGCACCAGCCCACTCCCCCACCCGGCCACCCACGGGATCGTATTCTCATGGGTGGCCGGGTGGGGGAGTGGGCTGGCCACGGCACTGGCAGAGCCAAGAGGTTGTCCGGCCAACACATCGATCACTGGCAACAACAACAATCCCGCGTTCAGCCCGGTCATATGCCGGGCTGAATTGCGTTTGGGTCGCGCCGATCGCAGCATTCGATCATTTGCGCCAATAACCATAGTTCGCCCTTCTCGCGCCATGCTTGCCGCGCTATATACTGCGCCATGGACCCAATCATCATCGTATCGACCGGCCGCCTGCGGGGTGCGCCAAACAGCGCTGGAACCAATAGCGCTGTTGCCCCGCTCGGACATGTCGGCACTGAGGCCGTCATGGGAGGGCCCGCTCGCGCATAGCGAAACGATCACAATCGTTTCCTGACATGCGAAGGGCGGGCTGAAAGTCCGCCCTTTTTGAGTCTTATGCGAAGCAGGTCGAACGATGAACCAAGGTTACACAGCCGAATTGACGCCGGGCGCCCAAGCGCAGCCCTGGCGCACCGAAGCCGCCGCGATGGTCAAGCTCGCGGGGCCAATCGTGCTGACCCAGCTCGGCTGGGTCGCGATGCTGACCACCGACGCTGTCATGATCGGCCGCCTCGGCGCGGTGCCGCTGGCCGGCGCCACGCTGGTGCTGATGGTCTATTTCGGGCTCTACGTCTTTTCCTTCGGCGTCGTCATGGCGACGGCGACGCTCGCCTCCCAGGCCTACGGCGCGCGCCGGCCGCGGCTCGTCCGCCGGGTGATCCGCCAGGGGCTGTGGGCGACCATCCTGCTGGTCGTGCCCAGCATCGTGCTGATGGCCTTCACGCCCGAAATCCTGACCGCGTTGCGCCAGCCGCCCGAAGCGATCGCGCTGGCGGGCGAATACATCGACACGCTGAAATGGTCGCTGGCGCCGGGGATCGCCTTCGTGGTGCTGCGCAACTTCGTCTCCGCGCTCAACCGCCCGGCCTTCGCCATGTGGGTGATGCTGGCCGGCGTGCCGGTCAACGCTGGCCTCGACTACGCGCTCATCTTCGGTAAGTTCGGCCTGCCGCGTTTGGAGCTCTTCGGCGCCGGGCTCGCCACCACCAGCGTCAGCACGCTCCTCTTTGCCATTCTGCTGGCGGTGGCGCTCTTTGCCCGTCCGTTCCGGCGCTACAACATCCTCGGCCGCTTCTGGCGGCCCGACTGGGACGCCTTCCGGCGCATCTTCGCGCTCGGCCTGCCGATCGCGACGATCATGCTGCTCGAGGCGGGCTTCTTCATCTTCGCCGTCTTCCTGATGGGTTGGATCTCGACTGCCGCCGTGGCCGCGCACATGATCGCGATCCAGGTCCCGCACGTCACCTTCATGGTGCCGATGGGCCTCAGCCAGGCCGCCACCGTGCGCGTCGGCCATGCCGTCGGCCGGCGCGATCCCGAGGGCGCGTACCGGGCCGGCTGGACGGCGCTGGTCATGTCGCTCGCCTTCATGGGCGTGACATCGCTTGTAATCCTCGCCATCCCCGCATCGCTCGCCAGCGTCTTCCTCGACGAAAGCCGCCCCGACAGCGCCGGCGTGCTGGCGCTCGCGACCTCGTTCCTGCTCTTCGCCGCGATCTTCCAGGCCGCCGACGGCGTGCAGGCGGTCGCCGCCGGGGCGCTGCGCGGCTTGAACGACACAAAAGTTCCGATGGCGCTGGCGGCGCTCTGCTATTGGGCGCTCGGCTTCACCAGCGCCGGCGCGCTCGCCTTCTGGGGCGGGCTCGAAGGCGTGGGCGTGTGGATCGGCTTCGTGATCGCGCTGGTCGCCGCCGCCATCGTGCTGACCTGGCGCTTCCGCACCCTCGCCGCCCGCCGCCACATTCCCGACATGCCGCCCGAGGGGGACTGATACCGATCGGTCTCCAGAAAGACCGATCGTATGTTCCCTCAAGCACCCGGCGCTCGAGGGAACTAGCGAAGGCGCGTAGCGGCTTCGCGTAAGAGTCCCGGATCGGGTAGGCTACCGACATGCCCCGCGCCACCGTCACGCTCTACAGCGACTACAAGAGCCCCTATGCCTTCGTCGCCAAGGCGGCAGCGTACGCCCTGGAGGACGACTTCGACATCGCGCACGACTGGCTGCCCTACACACTCGACATCCCCTCCTATCTCGGCTCGGTCGAGACCCGCGACGCGCATCAGTGGCGCAAGGTGCGCTACGGCTACATGGACGCGCGGCGTTATGCCAACCAGCAGGGGCTGACCCTGAAAGGCCCGCGCGCGATCTACGACACGCGCGCCGTCCAGACCGGCATGCTGTTCGCCAAGGCGCACGGCGTCTTCCGCGCTTATCACGACGACGTCTTCGAGCGCTTCTGGTCGCATGAAATCGAGATCGAGGATGTGAGCGAAGTTATTGCCGCGCTCGATGCCGCCGGTGCCCCCGGCGCCGACTTTCCGGCCTTCCTCGCCAACGACGGCGGGGCCGCGCACGACCGCATCCGCGCCGAGGCGGAAGCGGCGGGCGTCTTCGGCGTGCCGACCTTCGTCTTCGAGGGCGCGCTCTTCTTCGGCGGCGACCGCATCGACCTGCTGCGCGAACGCCTCGCCGAGCGCGGCCTCGCCAAATCATGAACAAGCCCGGCTCATGAAAAAGGCACCCCGGCAGCGCGCCGATCTGGCGCTCGTCGAGCGTGGGCTGGCCGACAGCCGCGCCCGCGCCCAGGCACTGATCCTCGGCGGTAAGGTCTTCGCCGGCGAGCGCCGCATCGAAAAGCCGGGCGATACGATCGCCGAAGACGCCGAACTTGCCGTTCGTACCCCCGATCATCCCTGGGTCTCGCGCGGCGGCTTGAAGCTCGTCCACGCCCTCGATCATTTCGCCATCGATCCGGAGGGCGCCGTCGCGCTCGACATCGGCGCCTCGACCGGCGGCTTCACCGACGTGCTGCTGGCGCGCGGCGCGGCCAAGGTCTATGCGGTCGATGTCGGCCACGGCCAGCTCGCCTGGCGCCTGCGCAACGATCCGCGCGTCATCGTGCTGGAGAAGACCAATGCGCGCCACCTGACGGCGACGCAGGTCCCCGAGCCCGTCGACCTCGTCGTCTGCGACGCCAGCTTCATCGGGCTCGAAGTCGTGCTGCCCGCCGCGCTCGCACTGGCGGCAAATCGCGCAATGCTCGTCGCCCTCATCAAGCCGCAATTCGAAGTCGGCAAAAGCCAAGTCGGCAAAAAGGGCGTCGTCCGCGATCCCGCGCTCCATGCGCAAGTCTGCGCGCGCATCCAGGCCTGGCTCGCCAGCCTGCCCGGCTGGCACGTGCTCGGCGTCAGCGAAAGCCCGATCACCGGCCCCCAGGGCAACAGGGAGTTCCTCATCGCCGCCCGGCGCAACGCCGCCTGCGGCTGAGACATCAACCGGAACCATGGCTGAAACCTTCGACCTCAACATCACCGCGCTCGGCGCCCGCGGCGACGGCATCGCCAGCGTGGGCGGCACCCGTGTCATCGTGCCCGGCGCGCTGCCCGGCGAGCGCGTGCGCGCCCGGCTTGATCGCACCCGGCGCGGTGGGCGCGGCAAGGTCGACACCCCGCCGCGCGCCCGCGTCATCGAGATCGTGGAAAGCGGCCCCGATCGCATCGCGCCCGCCTGCCGGCATTTCGGGACCTGCGGCGGCTGCACGATCCAGCACCTGGCCCCCGAGCCGGCGCTCGCCTGGAAGCGCGGCCTGATCGCGGAAGCCCTGGACCGCCGCGGCCTGCCGGACGAGGCCGTGCATCCCGTCACCGCCATCGAGCCCGGCGCGCGCCGGCGCGCCGACTTCACCGCCATCCGCCGCCGCGACGACGTGCTGCTCGGATTCAATACGGCCGCCAGCCACCACGTCATCGATATCGCCGAATGCCCGGTGCTATTACCGGAGATCGTCGCGCTGCTCGCCCCCTTGCGCGGGTTCCTGCACGACCTTCTGGCGCCCGCCGAGCGCGCCGAGGCGGTGGTGAACGCGACCGAGACCGGGCTCGACCTGATGCTCGTGACGGCCGTGAAACTGGGCGCCGGCCGCCGCGCGCGTCTTGCGGAGTTCGCCGAAACCCACGACCTCGCCCGCATCTCGCGTCGTCATCCGCAGGCTGAAACGCCCGAGATCGTGGCCGAGCGCCGCGCGCCGATGGCGCCCTTCGGCGGGTTTCCGGTGCGCCTGCCGCCCGGCGCCTTTCTGCAGGCCAGCGCCGAGGGCGAGGCATCGCTCGTCGCCAGCGTGGTCGCTATCGTGACCGGCGCAAAACATATCGCCGATTTGCATTGCGGCTGCGGCAGCTTCACCTTTCCTATCGCCGCGCATCTTGCCGGCAACCCCAGCGTCCACGCCGTCGATGCCAACGAAGCGGCGGTCGACGCGGTCCGCGCCGCCGCCAATGCCGCCGGGCTAACGCGCGTCACCACCGAGCACCGTGACCTCGACCGCCGCCCGCTGCGTGCAGATGAACTCGCGCGCTTCGACGCCGTGGTGTTCGACCCGCCGCGCGCCGGGGCCAAGGCTCAAGCGCTGGCGCTCGCGGAGTCGCGCGTGCCCGTCATCGCCGCCGTCTCGTGCAATCCGGCGAGCTTCGCCCGCGACGCCGATATCCTGGCCGCCGGCGGCTACACGCTGGACTGGGTCCAGCCCGTCGACCAGTTCCCCTGGACGGCGCATGTGGAGCTGGTGGCGCGGTTCTACCGGGTAAAGTGAACGGCCCCGCCGGTTCCCGTCATCCATCCTTCGAGGCCCGCTTCGCGGGCACCTCAGGATGAGCGTCTTTGATGGGTGCGCCTTACTCGAGCGCTCATCCTGAGGTGCTCGGGCGCGAGCCCAAGCCTCGATGGATGGCACCTGGCCGGAATTTCTGTTTACTAAAACACCGACTTCGGCTTTGCCGGCGGTTTGAACTGGGCGGCCTTGGCCTTGGCGCGCTCCCAGACATCCTCGAAGACCCGGGCCCGGTAGCGCGCCAGCACCTGCTTGGCGCGGGCCTCTCCGCCGGCCGCGGCGATGAACAGCCAGGCCAGCCCGTCGACCCGGCTCCGCTTCACGCCCACGCCTTTGAGGTAGCGGTAGCCGAGCCAGAGCTGCGCCTCGCCATAGCCGCTTTCGGCGGCGCGCTTGCCCCAGCCATGCGCCGCCTGTTCGTCTTTCTTGGCCCCGCGCCCCTTGGCCAGCGCCAGCGCCAGCAGGAACTGGCCCGGCGCGAAGTCCTGCTCGGCGGCGCGCTGGAACCAGGCGACCGCGCGCTTGCTATCGCGTTTGACGTATTGCCCACGCTCATACATGAGGCCGAGTTCGACTTGCGCGAGCGGATGGTTGGCGCGCGCCGCCGCCTGCATCAGCCGCACGCCTTCGTTCCGCTCGCGGCGACCGGCTTCCTTGGCGCCGAGATAGAGCCGCGCCAGGGCGTGCTGGGCCGGCGGATAGTCCTGCGCTGCCGCCTTGGCGAACCAATCGGCCGCGCGCCCGATATGCCTGGGCGTGCCATGACCGTAGAGATGGATGAAACCGAGGATGGCCTGCGCCCGCGCATAGCCCTTCTCGGCGAAAGGCTTGAGCCGCGCCACGGTGTAATCGGTGCGCGACCACGACCGGGTCGCGTGATCGAAGGCGTTCTTCGCCGCCTCTTTCTTGTCTTGCGCCAACGCCCCGCCGGCGCCGGCGAGCGTCACGCCCAGGGCGAGCAGCAGCACCGGCATGCGGGCAAGAAAGGGCGTCATGTCGTCATCACCATCACGGCCTCATCATATGGCCGCCGGCGGCGCTGTCGAGCCCGCCGGGGCTATTGGCCCAGGAATCGCCACAAACGCCCGCGGGAATGCCCAAGGGAACGCCCCCTGGGAACAAATAGGCGGGCGCGCCCGTATCACGAGGCAAAACCCGCGGAACCCAGATCGCGGGAATAGGCCGGCCCGCACGCCACTTCGGCGGCGCCGGCGCTACCGGGAGCAGGTCGATGATACGCTTTGTCCTCAACGCCTATCTGGTCGGCATCGTGCTGTTTTTCATGCTGTTCGCGCTGCAGACCCCCAACCTCCCCGTAAAGGAGGCCGCCGTCTCCGCCCTGGTCTGGCCCTACGGCGTCTACAAGCATTTCGTGGTTTAAGGGAGCGCGCGATCGCTATCCTTCGAGGCCGCCTACGGCGGCACCTCAGGATGAGCATTTGTGCATGAGACGACCAAAGCATTACGCTCATCCTGAGGTGCGAGCGCCAGCGAGCCTCGAAGGATGGATGGAGCGCTGCGAATGAGGGGCAAGAACCAAGAGCTGATCGCCGTACTCAAGGAATGCCCGGCTTACGTTGAAGTCTCCGACGATTCCGACTATGCCGGCGAGGGCGTGGACCGCATTGCCAAGAGGCTTAGGCGAGACATCGCACGGTTTGAGAAGGGCAAGCGGATCATTCGATTTCGCTTGAAACTCCTCTTTCTCCCCACCGGCCCGCTGCAGGACACCTCGATCGACAACGGCTGGGGCGACGAATTCGTGGCGCTCGCCGCCCGCTTCGACAGCGCGATCTAGCGCGCCAGCGAACTTCGTTCGCGCCACTTTCCCCGACAGCGCCGGCAATGCTAGCGTCCGCCCCGCCAAGCAAACGGGAGGCGGCGCCATGGCCGAAATCAGCTTCGATGACTTCCAGAAGGTCGACATCCGCGTCGGCACCATCGTCGACGCGCAACCCTTCCCCGAGGCGCGCAAGCCGGCGATCAAGCTCTGGGTCGAATTCGGCGGCGAGCTCGGCGTCAAGAAGACCTCCGCCCAGATCACCAAGCACTACGACCTCCACGCCCTCGTCGGCCGCCAGGTCGCCGCGGTGGTCAACTTCCCGCCGCGCCAGATCGGCAAGTTCATGTCCGAGATCCTGGTGCTCGGCTTCCCCGACGAGGCGGGCGAGGTGGTGATGATCGGCCCCGACCATCCCGTGCCCAATGGCGGCCGGCTCTACTGACCCATACGCCGAACCCGGCGGCGATGCACACGGACCAGCCGGCCGGTTAAGAAACCCGTCGCTTTTTCGTGCTTTTCTTGGCGGTCCCTCGACCCCGCGGATGCGCCCTCATGCCCAGGAAGACGATCGGCTTCGGCCTGCTCACGCCGCGCTGGCAGCTCAGCGGCTATGACAGCTTCGCGCACGAGCCCTATTTCATCGGCCGCTACTACGCCCAGCGCTGCGCGTTGTGGGCCGCCTGGATTTATTTGCGGAAGCTCGAGCGCGGCGCCGCAACCGACGGCGGCCCGCCCCCCGCCGGCATCCGCGACACGGTAAGCGTCTCCGGTCCCCGCGACCAAAACGCCGATTTCAGCTCATCGGGCGAGGTCTCCGCGGCCCTGCGGGCATTGCGGGCGTGCGGACGGGCGGGCGGACGAACGGGTGACTGGTGAGGCAAGAGGCAGACCAGCCTCACGCGCTACGAGCTCGCACGCCAGCTCCGCACCCGCCACGGCACCAGCCCCTACCGCTATCTCCTGATGCGCCGCCTGGAGCACGCCCGCAAGGCGCTCCGCGCCACGAGCACCCCGGTGGCCGAGCTCGCCCTAGCCGCGGCTTCGCCGACCAGGCGCATTTCACCCGGGCGTTCAGGACGGCCCACGGGCTCACGCCGGCGCGGTATCGGGAATTGGGTGGGGATGCGCCTCAAATAAAGAACTGATCGAGCGTACAATTTTGCAGACTGCTGGTCGGTTTGCCGCAGAACGCAATACAATTGCACTATGCTGTGTATCTAGCCCTCATAGATTGCAGGACAGGAGCGGCTAACATCACTGCCAATTAAATGGGTAGCGTGCAATGCGGCTAACACCGCCGGAACCTGAAATTCCCAAAGAGGGATTCACCGAAAGCAACGATATATTCGGATACCGCCCATTTGCCGAGCGGTTGGCTAATCTAGTTCAAAACATAGACGAGCCATTGGTGATCGCGCTCGATGCGCCGTGGGGCAGTGGCAAATCAATATTTGTAAAACAGTGGGCCGGCCTTGTGCGCTCCCGCGGCGCCACGGTAATCGAGTTCGACGCGTTTCGTAGTGACCACTATGAAGATGCGTTCCTCGCCATTTCAGCTGATGTTCACGCAACTGCAAAAAAGCAACTCGGCGGAAACGAAACAACGACACGGAAATTCCTTAGTCGCGCCAAAAAAGTAGGTGTTGCCCTATCGCCAATGATGGCCCGCGTAACCGCCCGTGTTGGTACTGCCGGTTTTTTGAGTTTGGAGGATGTGGAAGCAAGTGGTGAAGCGCTAAAAGCTGCGGCAAAAGCAATAGGCGATGAGAGCGCAAAGGCGCTGGAGAAGGCCGTTTCCGATCGACTGAGAAAGGCAAACGAAGAACGCGCCGTACTTGATGTATTTCGCGAATCACTTTCTGAATTGGCTAGCAAATTGGCCGAAAGTACCGCAGAAACTTCAGGGGAATATCCACTCGTAGTAATTGTCGATGAACTAGATCGTTGTCGCCCCCCATTCGCGCTTAGCGTAATTGAACGTATCAAGCATCTGTTCTCAGTACCGCGAGTTTGCTTCATCTTAGTTACACATTTGCCGCAACTTGAGCAGTCCGTACAAGGTGCTTACGGCACTACATTCGACGCTCACACATATCTAGAAAAATTCTACCAAATACGGCTGACTTTGCCTGCGGCTGAAAATATTTCGGTCCGACAGAGCGCGACCTACATCGAGCATCTTTGGAATGCATTGGGAATTGGCTTTGCTGACGAAAATCTCGGTGGCCCAGTAATGCGAGCAATTCAAGAATTAGCTGAGCTTCACAATCTATCACTACGGCGAATTGAGCGCGTTATGGCTAACGTCGCACTCGCAAGTGCCGCCGCAGCGCCGAACCAACTGCTTGTGCCAAGCTTGGTGGCAGGACTTTGCGTTATGCGACAAACGCATCCTGAACTTTATAAGAAAGCCCAATCTCAGGAATTTAATTGGACAGATGCTCGCCGATTTCTCACGGGTGTCGAACCAGATGTGGACACTGGTGGACACGCTGGTGTGCTCCAATTTGAGTTTGTGCGGAATTGGTGGGAGTTCGCTGCAGGCAAATCGATTTCGGATGGGGAGCTAGGTAGGTTTATGAGTATTTTGTCCAACTATAACGTCCACGAACGAACACATCTCCTTCCGCTCATGACTCGATACATCGACAGTTTGGCACAACGAAACGAGTAGAATCGACAGATCAGTGACATCCCAATCAACAACTCTGGCCTGCCAAGAAAAATACGACATCTAGAAAATCATCTCATCCTCTCAAACCGGCAAGCTCAACCGCGCCCGCAAGCCCCCCGCCGGCGAGTCCTCGAGCCCCACTTCGCCGCCATGGCCGCGCATGATGTCGCGGGCAATCGTAAGTCCGAGCCCGACCCCGCCCTTGTCGGGGCTGCGCGCCGGGTCGAGCCGCGCGAAGGCCTTGAAGGCCTCGCGGCGCTGGGCGCGCGGGATGCCGGGGCCGTCATCGTCGACGGTGATCTCGATGGTCTCGCCGGCGCGCTTGGCGGCGATCGTCACATGCTCCGCATGCGCCACCGCGTTGTTGACCAGGTTGGTCACCGCGCGCTTGAAGGCGTTCGGGCGCACCGCGACGATGAGCGCGCCCTTGGCCTGAAGCGTCACGTCCTTGCCATTGCCCTGATGGCCGCGCACCACCTCGCTTAGGAGGGCCTTCAGGTCCGTGTCGACCGGCGCCTCGCCGCCCTCGCCGCGCGCGAAGGCGAGATACTCGTCGAGCATCTCCTCCATCTCGGCGACGTCGGCGCGGAGCCCCTCGGCGCCCTCGCGCTCCTTCAGCATCTCCAATTGCAGCTTCATGCGCGTGAGCGGCGTGCGCAGGTCATGGGAGACTCCGGCCAACATTTCCGTCCTTTGCGCGATCTGGCGCTTGATGCGCGCGCGCATGCGGATGAAGGCCGAGCTGGCCTGGCGCACCTCCCGGGCGCCGGTCGGCTTGAAGTTGGGCACGTCGCGGCCTTTGCCGAAGCTCTCGGCGGCGGTCGCCAGACGGCGGATCGGGCGCACCTGGTTGCGCATGAAGATGGTGGCGACGGCGAACAGCACCAGCGCGCTGCCCGAAGACCATGCGACAAACAACAGCGTCGTCGGGCTCGACAGGCGCTTGTCGGTGGCGAGCACCCGCAAGACGCCGCGCGGCAATTGCACCTTGATCTCGATCTGGCGGGGATAGGTCAGCGTGTCGAGGGTGAAGCGGCGCCTGATGCTTTGGCGCATCTCGGCGATCAGCTCGCGCTCGGGGATGTTGCTGGCCCGCGGCGGCAGGCCCGCCGGCAACAGCGCGCCGGGTTTGAACTGCACGTCCAATCCCAATTTCAGCCGCGCGGTCTCCAGGATCCAGGCGCGGTTCTTGGGCTCGGGATAGTCGCGCATGTGGTGGATGATGGTGTCGATCTCGCCGACCAGGCTGCGCGCCAGCCAGCGCGTCACCGAATCCCAGTGCCGCTCGTAGAAGATCCAGGTCGAGATCACCTGCACCACGATCAGCGGCGTGACGATGATCAGCAGCGAGCGCCCCAAAAGCGAGCGCGGAAACAGGCGCTTGATCATCATCATCGCCCGGGTGCTCCCCAAATACGGTGCGTTCTATCGGCATCGCGGGCGCAAACACCGAAATGCCGGACGCGGCCATACCCGTGGTTCCCTCCCCCCTTGAGGGGGAGGGTAAGGGTGGGGGGTATGCCGCCGGCAGGCGGCGCATAGGCGCGTCGTGGCGGCCGTCTCAAGCATCCAAACAGGATGCCTTCGTTGACCGCTCCCCCCTCCCCAGCCCTCCCCCTCAAGGGGGGAGGGGGAGTACGGACGAGCGCCTCGGGGTTGCGCATCAATCCGGCCATAACGCATAGCCCTGGCCGCGCACGGTCTGGATGTAGCGCGGCGCCTTGGGGTCGGGCTCGATCTTGCGGCGAAGGCGCGTCACCTGCACGTCGACCACCCGCGAGGAGGCCTGCAGCCCGGTCGCCTCGGTCAGATCGTCGCGGCTCATGGTGACGCCCGGCCGCGCCGCCAGCGCCTTCAAGAGCCGCGCCTCGGCATTGGTCAGCGGCACCGGATCGGCGCCGTTGTAGAGCGCCTCGCGCTCCATGTCGAAGCGGTGCGGGCCCAGGAAAATCTCGGTGCTCGGCGGCTCGGGGCGCGGCGTGCGGCGCAGGATGGTGCGGATGCGCAAGAGCAATTCGCGCGGCTCGAAAGGCTTGGTGAGGTAGTCGTCGGCGCCGCGCTCGAGCCCGTGGATGCGGTCCTCGGGCTCGGCCATCGCCGTCAGCAGCAGGATCGGCACGTCGGAGGTGCGCCGCAGGCTCGCGGTTAGCGCCATGCCGTCCTCGCCCGGCATCATCACATCGAGCACGATGAGGTCGAAGGCGAGGCTGCGCAGCTTGGCGCGTGCATTGCCGGCGTCGGTCGCCGTGGTGACGCGGAAGCCGTTCTCGCTCAGATACCGGTCCAGCAGCTCGCGCAGCCGCCCGTCATCGTCGACCACCAGGATATGCGGGGCTTCGTCGATCATGACCTGTCCATCACGGCCCATACATCATTGCGCATACATCGTGGCCCATAAATCATGGTAAGGGCGCCGCGCTATCGGCCAGCAGCTTGCGCCGCTCGTCGGCGGTGAGCGCCAGCAGCAC
>Ga0209633_10001569_pt1 | contig 23226 bp, 17 predicted proteins | sample Cruoilmetagenom1_FD_187290 | JGI IMG/M metagenome (GOLD analysis project Ga0209633, IMG submission 187290) | Oil polluted marine microbial communities from Coal Oil Point, Santa Barbara, California, USA - Sample 1 (SPAdes) (version 2) | ecosystem: Environmental > Aquatic > Marine > Oil seeps ...
AAGGCTTGAGCCGTGTGCGGGGAAATTCGCCCGCCCGGTTCTTAGGGGGCTGGGTGGCGGTAACGTCACCCGGCTACCCGACACCCTAACCCTCTCCCGCAGGGAGAGGGAACCGCGGAACCACTGGTCTGGTGTGGATTGTTTCCATTGGCAGAGACTGATTTGCGACAGGGGTGTGAAATAGATATATTCAAGTTGGTGCTTTCGATCTGTCGCGATTGTGATCATGCCTGAAAAGCTGTTATTCGCCCGATCGGTGCACGCCCTGTCCGCCCGGCTTCGGTTCTGACGAATCCGCCTTGTTGCCGCCGGCCTTCTTCTTTTTGGTCGTCCGCCACAGCCCGTCGCTGGCGAAACAGCCCCATCCCCAGCGCAGCCATCCAAGCAAGGCGTAGGCCAGCCATAACGACCAGGCCAGCATCAGCAGCCGATACACAAGCAGAGGAACCGAGATGATCCACGCCTTGGGCAATAACTCCTGACTGTGATCCTGATACCAGTTCAATTGGTAGGCGGTGGAGCCATTGCCGGCGATCTGCATTTCCGGAAGGCCCAAAAGGCCCTGCTTCACTGCATAGAACAGAAGTGGCAGCGCGACCAGTGTGAGCACGACCAGGCCGACCTGCATCGCATCGAATTGCTTGTTTGGCATCGTGCGATGGTCACGTGCCCGCAGTCCCAGCGCGAACAGCCAGCCGACAATCAGCAGGCCGGCTGCGAGCGGAATCTGGCTCAGCCCGATCAGAAGCAAAAACCACTGCCAGTGCCTCAGCGGCGTGAGCGCCAGCCGCCCCAATCCCCAGGCGATCGGAACGAGCAGCAGCACGACCCCCCAGAAGAGAACGGCCGGGCCCAGTCTTGGGCCGCCGGTGAACAATACCCACCGGTCCTCTCCCGGTTTGACCGAAATATGACTGTTGACGCTGTCGCTCGTCAGATCGACAGCCGATGTTTCGAACAGGGTCGTGACCGACGTCGGTTCGCGCCAGGCGAGTACGATGGTTTGAGCGCCCGGTTTGATCGGCAGGGTGACTGATCGGTCGCTCTGGCGGATCGGCTGCGTTGTGCCATCGATGGTCACCGACTGCAGGCGTGCGCCCTGCGGCAGGGTCAGCGTGTGCTGGCTTCCCTGGGAACTGCGCAGAACCAGGCTGAGGTCGGTGTCGGTCGTCCGCTTTCCCGGAGTGATCTGCAGCCGGCTGCTGTCGATGGTCAGCGTGCGGCCTGCCACCGCTTTCGGTCGGGTAATTTTAAGCGTCACCGATTCACCCGGCCATGGCCGCCATTCCGGAACCCGGATGCCCTCTCTGTCGGCATTATGAACCACCGGGATGCCGGTGGCTTCGATATGCCAGATCGGACTGACGTCGGCGCGCCACCGTTCCGTCCATTCGGTCGTTTTCGGCGCGGTCAGCATGATTTCCGGCTTTTTTTCCAGCACGGAATCCCAAACCGTCGTTGCTTGGCGCGGCAGCATATTGACCAGCACGAAGTCCTCTTCGACGCGAATGTCCGGGCTGATTACCGATTCGCCGTGCAGCAGAGGCACTTTCAACACGATCGCGTTGTCGGTGGGGGACAAGCGCCGGACGACGGTCCTGGTGCGCCACTCCAGGCCCAGCTGCAGGGTGCGCTCCACCAGCAGGAAAGGAGGAATGACATACGCTGCCGGGCCGGGCGATGATTCTTCACCGGCTGTTTCCTCCCGCACACGCGACAACTGCAGCTGAGCGGCGGGCACGCCGTTTTCGTGCACGCCTTCCACCCGCCAGCCGCGGCTGTCGATCAGTACCCGGTGCGGTTTCAGCGGCAACGGCAGCGATACTCGCTGTCGTGCCGGCAATGGTCCGGCCAGCAGCACGTCGTGACGGCCGGCGGCGAGCTGCAGCCAGATCTGCCCGGATGGGGTCCGGTAGAGCGCGTCCGCTCCGGCACCGTCGACCATGACCTGCTGCGGCAGCCATTGATCGACCTGAGCCGGCAGGGGAACGGCGACATCGCGCTGAGCATGAACCTCCAGCAACAGCCGAAGTTCGGAGGGTGACAGCTTAATCGTCAGGCTGGGGATCTGCGCGCAGCTCGGCAGACATTCGGCCGGTGCCGAGAGCCGAGTCTTCAACTCCTTCAACAGAGCGGCATCGGGGAAGTCCGCGCTCGCATCGTCGATTGGTAGCCACAAGCCGCAAAGGAGCAGGAGATAGGGGAGGGCGCCGAGGATCTCTGATCGTTTGCAGAGCGAGTTCTTGATCACGCCGAACATTAGCAGCGCCAGCAATGCCAACAGCACCACGCGCAGGAAATTGAGCAGCCTATTGGTCGTTGGCGAGAGCAAGGCCAACTCCACCATCTGCCCCCGTTCGACCGGACCGCTCCATTGCAGTCGAATGCGTTCCCACTGCCATTGGGGGAGGCCCGGCCCCGTTTGGATATGGGCTTTCGGGTCGATGATGTCGGCATACCTGGCTTGCTTCGATGTATATGCTGCGTCGGATTGGGACGAGGCAGGCAAATCGCTCTTATCCAGCGCGGCGGGCACCTCGGCTTCCATCGGCGGCGCCGGACGTTTCAGCTTTCTGGCGCGACCCTTATTCTCGGTGAATGTCGCCAGGTCGGTGATACTTTCAATCCCTTGAGCGACTGGCGTTCCCGGTCGCTCCAGCTGGGGATAAAGCCCGAAGCGTACCTCATCCACCATAAACGGTATGCCGATCAGGATCAGTGCCAGCAGCGCGAGATTGCGATAGAGCGTCGTCAGGGCGCGGACAGGGCCGCGCGGCAGAACGCGCAGCAAAGCGATGGCCGCCAGGATGTTGAGCCAGACATAGCGCGGCGCTTCCGGTTCGTGCCAGATCAGCACCAGCGTCAGCAAGGCGACCAGGCCCCAGCACCAGTCCCACAAGCGCCACACCGCCAAAGCGACGATCAGGACCAGAAACAGATCGAGCAGCGTCCAGCGGTCCAGCCAGGCATTCGACACGTTGTCGACCCCCTCGGCGGAGAAGAGCCGCCAGCCGGGCGGCAGATGCAGCGTGGCGCTTACGCTCTGAAAATCCTGCTCCCAGCCGACCGCATGGAACTGTTCGGCATCCCCTTCGAAACGGCTGTCAGCGCTGAGCCGAACAGCGCCGCGGCGCACCTCCACGCCCTCCCGTTCCGAGTCGGGTCCACGGGTGATCAATTGCGGGCGGCCGTCCAGGTTGGCGCGGCCAAGCGTGATTTCCGGTTGCACATCCAGCCGCCAGCCGTGCGTCATCACACCGCTGATGCGGTCATTGATGATGTAGCCCTCGCCGTCGAAATCCAGCCACAGGGTGCGCTGCAGGGAAAGTTCGTTCGGTTCGGGCTGCGGGTCGCCGCGGCGGATCACCTTGAGCTGCATGGTCTCACCGCTCCGCAGGCGGTAGGCCGGCAGCTGTTGCCACCAGGCCGGTAGGTTGGTCTGGGTGGGATCGATCGGGACGACTCCCTGCACTTCCACCAGCCGCAGGTCCGGGCGCGCGTCGAAGACCCAGATTTCATCGGCGGGCCAGGGTTCGGGCGATTTTGGAAGCGCAATCCGGTTCAATTCATTTGCAGCGCGGGCGGTCAATTCGATCGGCCAGTGGCCGGGGCGTATCTGTATCAGCAGCCGGCCATCCTGTTCGAGACGTGCCGGCAGCGGGCTCTCCAGCCGCAGCGGTATGAAATCCGGAAGCAGCATCCGTCCCAGCACGACCTCCCGTTGATCGCCGGCCACATCGAGCACCACGCGCGTTACCACCTGCAGCGGCACATCATCGATCACCCGGCGAAACACCTGCATCTCCAGCGTGTCGGCCGCACCGCTCTCTTTGCGGCCGATGTCGCCCTCCTGCAGCCAGAGACGGCCCTTGCGGTCGATGGTCGGAAAATCGATTCGCCTGCCTTTGATCGAGAGGGCGATCAGGCCGGTGTCGGATGGGATGGTGAGAGCCTCCGGCAGCCGATCCCAAAAGAAGCGCCCGGAGATGGTGTGAGCGCCGGGTGTGAGCTGGACAGCGGGCGCGCCGCTGCGCTCCATGACCCGCGCCGGCTGATCGTCGATCGCCACCTGCTGAGGCCAGTGCTTGTTATTGCCGGGGAGGCTGATCCAGCTTTCCAGATAGGTTTGCCAGCGCATGCTGAAGCGGCCGCCGGTCTCGTCCAGATCGAGCTCGAGGCGCGCCGGCCAGCTGCAGCGATGCTGTGCGCTGTTGTATAGAAACGGACAGGTCAGTTCTTCTTGGTCATACTGAACCCAGTCGATCCACGGGCGCAGCGGTTCGGGTACTTGCTCTGGCGTCAGCGGCGCAGCCCGGACGAGGCCGCTGCAGGCAAGAAGAATGAGGCAGACAAGGAGCCGGCAGTGGATGTTCACTGCCAATGGCGATGGCTTAAGTCCTCTCCAGCGGGAGAGGGTTGGGTGCGGGGACAATAAATAAAGGAACTCAGCCATTTGAATCTCCTCAGTCCGGCCTTCTCTCGGGGGGAGAAGAAGCCTCTCATCTCAATTTGGCAACATTGACATTCACCGGCTTCTCAGCGCTTGCTCGAGGCGTCGGTGCAGGCCGCCGAAACTGCCGTTGCTCATCAATACCAGATGATCACCTTCGCGGGCGTGGGTCGTCAACCAGGCAAGGATCGCTTCGAGCGAATGCTCGATGCGGATGTTGGCGGCGTGCTCGGCCAGTCCGCCTGCGTCCCAGTCCAGATCATCGGCCTGATAGACGATCGCCGCATCGGCCGACCGCAGCGAAGCCGCCAGGGTGTCGGCATGAACGCCGAGGCGCATGGTGTTGGAGCGCGGTTCGAAGATGGCGATGATGCGCTCTCGACCGACCCGGTTGCGCAGCCCCTCCAGTGTCGAGGCGATGGCTGTCGGGTGGTGGGCGAAATCATCATAGAGCGTGATGCCGTTGACGGTGGCATAGAGCTCCATGCGTCTTTTCACGCTTTGGAAGCGTGACAACGCATCGATGGCCGGTTTGATTGCGACGCCGGCGTGATGCGTCGCCGCCAGCGCAGGGAGCGCATTGCTGACATTGTGCCGTCCGGTCAACGGCCAGACGACGGTCCCTTGTTTGCGCCCCTGGTAAAGCACATCGAAGCGGCTGCCGTCCGCCGATTCGAGCCGGGCCTGCCATTCGCAATCGGTCTGCTCGGGAGCAATTCCTGTGCGTACCACAGGTGTCCAGCAGCCCATCGCCAGCACTTCGGCGAGATTAGCGTCCGCCTGCGGCGCGATGATAAGCCCGTTGCCCGGCGTGATGCGCACCAAATGGTGAAACTGGCGCTGGATCGCCGCCAGATCGGGAAAGATATCGGCATGGTCGAATTCGAGGTTGTTCAATACCAGCGTGCGCGGCCGGTAATGCACGAACTTCGAGCGCTTGTCGAAAAAGGCGGTATCGTATTCATCGGCCTCGATGACGAAATAGGGCGCTTGTCCGAGACGGGCGGAGACGCCGAAATTCATCGGAATGCCGCCGATCAGGAAGCCCGGCTCCAGGCCGGCATCCTCAAGAATCCAGGCGGCCATGCTGCTGGCGGTGGTCTTGCCGTGGGTGCCGGCGACAGCCAGCACCCAGCGGTCTTTCAACAGATGGTCCGACAACCATTGCGGGCCTGAGACATAGGGCAGCCTTCGGTTCAATATCGCCTCGATCTCCGGGTTGCCGCGCGACAGCGCATTGCCGATCGCCACCAGGTCGGGCCGCGGCTCGAGGTTGCTCGGGTCATAACCGTTTTTCAGCTCGATACCGTGGCTCTCCAGCTGGGTGCTCATCGGCGGATAGACATGCTGGTCGGAGCCGCTGACCGTATACCCAAGCCGCTTGGCAAGCAGTGCCAGCCCGCCCATGAATGTTCCGCAGATACCTAGAATATGAACATGCATCGGAGTGTGATCGAATGGAAGGATAGAGTGGGTTGGGCGCTGTTCATGGAGACCGAACGATGCGGGTGTTGGAGAGCCAATCGTGCCAGGCGCACTTGTTTCGGTTGAAGATGATCCAGAGGAATCCGAGGCCGAAAACGCTCCAGGAGAGGAGTGCGGCGGTAAAGCGCAGCAGCGCCTGAGGCCAGCCGATTGGTGTTCTGTTCTGCGAACAGACTTTCAACTTCCACGCGCGCATACCCAGCGTTTGTCCACCATGGGTCCAAAACCATCCAAAAAAAAGAAAACTGACCGCAATCAAATAGATGGGAAAATACAATTGATCGGGCTGAAAGGCTTCGCCCCGATTCAATGGCAGCAGGATTGCCGTACTGAAGAAGAGAACGGCCACCAGCAACAGGCTGTCATAGAAGATAGCGCCCAGCCGCCGCAGCAGACCGGGCGGTTTTTCGGCGGGCTTGTCAGGATCGGTCAAGAGCCCTTAGTCGCTCGTCGAAAGCGAAGTCCGGCCGGTGACTGGTTCCAACATGCATTTCTTCCGGCGCCCTGAGTATCCGAGGTTTCCGCCGGGATCGCGGTCGCTGAATGCGGGTGATTCGGCACCCGCACTCCCTCACCGTTTCGAGGAGGTGCGGCGAAGCATCCGCTTAGCTTTTGAACAGCGCAAGCTTCTGTCCGAAGAACATTGCCAATGCGACCAATCCGCTGAGCATGATCAACGAAAAAAAGATGGGCAGCCGGGCAAGGAACAGCAGCATCACGAAATCGACGACCAGCAGGCTGGTCAACAAGGGATGAGCAACCAGCCCATCGATTATCTTCTTCTTATAATCCATAGCGTTATCTTTCCCCTTTCTTGGATTTGATATTTTTTGTACAACCCCAAAGAGCTGTCCGAGAATAGTGCTCATAGCGAGGTCGCAGTAGGTCAGTCTATATGTTCGGACAGCCTCTTGATTGGCGTCCCCAAGGGGATTCGAACCCCTGTTATCGCCGTGAGAGGGCGACGTCCTGGGCCAGCTAGACGATGGGGACACAAACTTTAGTCAACGCGGTGAAGCCAATTGAATCGTAAAAACCCTATTCTACTACTATGCCCCAACCGCTTCCAATGTCAAATCAGGTATGTCAGCAATTTTAAATGTAAGGTAGTGCATCCGCAATGGTCGCTCTTTATCTGCTTGGCCACGAACGATGCAATCATTTGGGCCCAAAACCGGTGAATGAGTTTGAGCGCCGAGTGGTGCGCACGGCGCACCCTACGGTTAGCACCCTCTCCCGCTGGAGAGGGCTTGGTCAACGCCATTTCGGTTCAATGGCGCCTGCCAGTCAACGGCTTTTTGTGGCGCAACAAAATGTGTGACCGGTCTTGCTTTCTTGTTTGCTCTCGTTAATGATATAGCGATTTTCGCAAAACACGCTATGGCGTCGGAGGATCACGCAATCCGGCTCCATGATCTTCTCGTTGCTGATGACAGGGTATTTTCAATGACAGCATTGATAGGCATTATCATGGGATCGACCTCCGACTGGGAGACCATGCAACATGCGGTGCAAACGCTCGAGCAATTGAATATTCCACACGAAGTGGAAGTTGTGTCGGCGCATCGCACCCCGGATAAGTTGTTTCAATATGCCGAAGCAGCCGAAGGAAATGGTCTGGAGGTCATCATTGCGGGGGCTGGCGGTGCCGCGCACCTGCCGGGCATGACCGCAGCGAAAACCGCCTTGCCGGTATTAGGCGTGCCTGTTCAGTCGAAAGCGCTGAACGGCATGGATTCTTTGTTGTCGATCGTGCAAATGCCGGCGGGCATTCCTGTCGGTACCCTGGCGATTGGCCGGGCCGGCGCGGTCAATGCCGCACTGCTGGCAGCGGCGATCGTCAGCAACAAGCATCCGGAATACAAGCCGGCGATCGACGACTATCGTCGGCGGCAGACCGATCAAGTCGCTGCTAATCCGGACCCTCGCACGGTGAAAGCATGAAAGTCGGTATTCTGGGTGGAGGACAGCTTGCGCGCATGCTTGCGCTGGCCGGCTATCCTCTGGGGCTGGAGTTCATTGTGCTCGATCCGAGTGCGGATGCCGGAGCGACTCGGCTGGGGGAGCATCTGCACGGGAGGTATGACGATCAGGTTTTGTTGGCGCAGTTGGCTGAAAAAACCGATGTGGTGACGTATGAATTCGAGAATGTTCCGGCCGAAGTCGCCCACTTTTTGAGCGCGCATACACAAGTTTATCCCGCCGCCAATGCATTGGCGGTGGCGCAGGATCGATTGGCCGAAAAAAACTTTTTTCACCAGTTGGAGATACCCACCGCGCCGTTTGCACCGGTTGCAGATTTCGAGGAGTTGCGGCAGGCGGTGAAAGAGACCGGCTATCCTTCGATTCTGAAAAGCCGCCGCATGGGGTATGACGGCAAAGGGCAGGTGGTTTTGAATGCCGACGATGAGCTTCGAGCGGCATGGGAGTCGGTGCAGGGGGTTCCGTCGATCGTCGAAGGCTTTGTCCCTTTTCAACGCGAAGTTTCCATGATCGCTGCGCGCCGCCCGAATGGTGAGGTGGCTTTTTATCCGTTGTCGGAGAACCGGCACAGCGGCGGCATCCTGCGGGTTTCCGCATGCCGCCGGGATGATGCGGTGCAGGGGCAGGCCGAAGAGTATGTCAGTCGCTTATTGGAAGCCTTGCATTATGTCGGTGTGATCGCATTGGAATTGTTCGGTGTCGACGGTCGGCTGCTGGCGAATGAGTTTGCGCCGCGCGTCCACAACTCCGGCCATTGGACGATCGAGGGGGCGGAAACCAGCCAGTTCGAAAACCACCTGCGCGCCATTTTGGATCTGCCGTTAGGCTCGACCGAGGCCCGCGGATATGCCGGGATGGTGAATTTTATCGGTGGTGTGGCGTCATCGAATGAAGTGTTGGCCGTCGACCACGCGCATCTGCATCTTTATGACAAAACACCGCGCAAAGGGCGCAAGATGGCCCATGCGACAGTGAGGTCCGATGATGCCCAAACTTTTTCCGATTCTTTGCACACTTTAATTGCTATGGCGAAAGCGGTTGATGACTCCTGAAGAGCCGGATCGCCCGGTGCGCTTACGCTTGCCGGGCCAACACACAACCTTAATGGATGGACCGGCCTTCTCGTCCGGCTGCGCCTTTTTCAGCCCGGTCACTGTTTTGACCGGGTTGCATCGCCCTCATAGCTGATGCGGTAAATGACGCCCTGATAATCATCCGACAGCAGCAGTGAACCGTCCGGCAGCTGCAACAGATCGACCGGGCGACCCCATGCTTCGCCGTGTTGAAGCCAGCCGTCAGCAAACACCTCTTTGCCGATCACAGTGCCCTGGTCGTCGAATTTGATGCGCATGACGCGATAGCCCACCGGCGTGCTGCGGTTCCAGGAACCGTGCTGGGCGACGAAGGCATCGTTTCGGTACTCCTTGGGAAACATGTCGCCAGTATAGAAGTGTACCGTCAGCGGCGCCACATGAGCCTGAAATTCCACTACCGGCATCGTTACTTTGGAGGGCGGGCTCTTGTTGGCCCATTGCGGGTGGCGATCAGAGCCGCCGGCGTAGTAGGGGAAGCCGAAGTGCATCCCGGGCCTTGGGGCTGCGTTGAGCTCGCCGGGTGGCACATCGTCCCCCATCATATCGGTGTTGTTGTCGGTGAAAAAGAGCACGCCGGTTTTGGGTTGAAAGTCGAGGCCCACGGAATGGCGGATTCCTCTGGCATAGACGCCCCATTTGCCGCCATCCGGATACATGCGGACGATGGTACCTTCCAGCCCTTTGACATCGCAGATGTTGCAGGGTGATCCCACCGTCACGTAAAGCTTGTTGTCCGGACCGAAACGGAGATAGCGCCATCCGTGATGGGCCTTGTCCGGCAGTTTGTCGAAAATGACTTCGCCGTTCTTGTCCCCGGGAAGATCCGAATTGAAGTCCGAGGCCGGATAGCGAACGATGCGATGCCGCTCTGCCACGTACAGCATGCCTTGATGCATAGCCACACCGTTCGGAACCTTGAGGCCGTCGATCAGCGTGCGGACGCTATCTGCTTTCCGGTCTTTGTCCTTGTCGGCGACCACATACACGGCATCGTCCATGGTGCCGACGAACAGGTTGCTGCCCGACCGGTCGAGCGTCATGGAGCGGGCGCCGGGGACTTCGGCGTAGACTTCGATCGTGAATCCCTGCGGCAGTCTGATCTTGCTCAGATTCCGTTCCGCGCCTGCTCGATCGGCTATCGCCGCCGACGGCACAGAAAGCAGTGCCAGGGCGAGCAGCCCAATGACTCGAAAATGAGCGAAGCGTTTCAGCGAGCGCATTCTATTTCACCTCCTAAATTCAAACGATGAATCCTGCAAGAGGATTACAAATCAATCTAATCACCATTTTACGTCTGTTGCAACTGCTCATTGCCAAGATAAACCATTAAGTTCTCGAAAGCCGGGGTGCTGCTCCGGATGATTGAGAAGCTGCGCTATGCTTAGTCAACACTTTGATATAATGCGGGCATCGAGTCAATGGTGCGTTGCAGGTTCAACAAAATCCTAACAGATGTTGCTGGTCCTCCCCACCCAGGATTGAGTGAGTCTTACTGTGCCGCATAATCAAGAAGTGATACGAATCGCAACGCGCAACAGCCCGCTGGCTTTGTGGCAGGCGGAGCATGTCGCCGGCCGTTTGCGCGCGGCTCATCCTGAAATAAAGACGCAACTGATCCGAATGACCACCCGCGGGGACAAGATCCTGGACGCACCGCTGGCGAAAGTGGGTGGCAAAGGTTTGTTCGTGAAGGAGTTGGAGCAGGGAATGCTCGACGGGCATGCCGATATCGCTGTGCATTCGATGAAGGATGTCCCGGTGGACCAGCCGGCGGGCCTGCATCTTGCTGCAATACTGCCGCGCGAATGCCCGCGCGACGCATTCGTCTCGAACCGCTTTCCGTCGCTCGATGATTTGCCGGAACGAGCGATCATCGGCACCTCGAGCTTGCGCCGGCAATGTCAAATCAGAGCGAAGCGCCCCAATAGCACGATCGTCAGTCTGCGCGGCAATGTCAACACGCGCCTTTCAAAACTGGACAAGGGCGAATATGATGCCATTGTACTCGCGGTTGCCGGCTTGCGACGGTTGGGTTTCGGCCATCGCATCACGCAGGAGCTGGTCGAAGAGGTGAGTTTGCCGGCCATCGGCCAAGGTGCCATCGCTGTCGAGTGCCGGCGCGATGACCATCGCACTAACGAACGGTTGGCTGCACTGCACGATGAGGAGACAAGTCTGTGCATTGCCGCTGAGCGGGCCATGAATAAACGCTTGCAGGGCGGTTGTCAGGTGCCCATCGCCGGTTTTGCCGAACGCAGAAACGGCCGAATTCGGCTGCGGGGGCTGGTCGGGCAGCCCGACGGCAGCGAAATCATCCAGGGTGAAATTACCGGTTCGGCCGATTCGGCGGAACAATTGGGCAGGGCCTTGGCCGATGATCTGTTGGGGCGGGGAGCGGGACGCATTTTGCGCGCGCTCTATTCGGCTGAATGACCGGTTCGGATGCAAAGACTGGCGCGCTCGAAGGTGTGCGCGTTCTGGTGACGCGTCCCCATCGGCAGGCCGGTGCGCTCTGTGATTTAATCACGAAGGAGGGCGGATGCGCGATCCGTTTTCCGGTGCTCGATATAAAGCCGGTCGACGATTTGGCAAAAGCGGTGGATCTATTGCATAATCAAGCGGTTTATCACTGGATGATTTTTGTCAGCGCCAACGCGGTTGAGTATGCGCTGTGCGCTTTGAATGATGGGATGGGCATCGCAGAGCATATTCGCGTCGCTGCAATCGGCAAGGCAACGGCGGGCGCATTGGCCGAGGCGGGCAGGGATGAGGTGCTGACAGGACCGCCCCCTTGCAGCAGCGAAGCGCTGTTGAGTCTGCCGGAAATGCAGGCGATGAAAGGGCAGCGTTGTCTTATCGTGCGTGGACGCGGCGGTCGATCGCAGCTTGCGGACACGTTGAGAGCACGAGGCGCGGTGGTCGATTATGCCGAGGTTTATCGGCGGGTGAGGCCGCAGTCCGACGTGGCATCGTTGCTGGACCGATGGCGCCAGGACGGAGTCGATGTGGTGACGGTGTTCAGTGGTGAGGCATTGTGCAATCTGGTGGCGATGGTTGGTGAGAGCGGAAATGACCTGTTGACGTCGACGCTGCTGATCGTGGTGAGCCGGCGCCTTCGCAAGCAGGCCTTGGAACAGGGTTTCAAGCAGGTGATGGAGGCTGAGCGGGCCGGCGACGCAGCCATGCTGGAGGCGATTAGGAACTATGCAATGAACAATCGATCGAACGTTCCAGAAGAAACGAACTGAGAGGAACAGAACATTGGCAGATCAAACGAAAGAACGTGCGCCGGACGCAGAGACGGCTGAGAACCCGGGCAATCAAGGGCCTGAAACGGTGATGCAAAGGCCTCCCAAGCGGCACAGCGGCACCTTTTTTGCGATCATAACGATCCTATCCGTGCTGGCTTTGGCTGCGGCGGGCTTTTTTTTCGTGCAGCAGCTGCGCGACAAGCAGGAAGGGCTGGGCGGCAAGCTGAGCGAGGAAAATCAGCAGATTTTTCAGATGACCAAGCAAATCACCAGCCTGCAATCGCAGCTTGCGACTCTGCAGTCCCAGCTCGTGACGATACAGTCCAAGCTAACGACCAGTGAAAGCAAGTACGAACGGACGCTGTCGGATTTTTCCGACACGCAGGCCAATAAGCTGGAACAGCTGAAATCCGAACATGAACAAAAGATTTATCGACTGCAGCGCCAGCTGGCCAAGACGCGCGGCGACTGGCTGATTGCCGATGCGGAGTATCTGCTCAGTGTCGCCAACCAGCGGCTGCAGCTGATCGGTGACGTGAAAACAACCCGCCTTGCGCTGGAAGCAGCTGATCAGCGGCTGAGAGAGAGCGGAGACCCCGGAGTTTTCAAGGTCAGGGAAGCGATCGCTCATGAGCTCAGCGTCCTGAAAGAAGTCAAGCCGCCCGATGTTGTCGGGATTTTTTCGCGCCTGCGCGATCTTGAAAACCGAACCCGCGATCTCCCAGTATTCCTGCCGCATGCGGGAAAAGTCAGCAAGGCCGGTCAAAGGGAGGCGGCTGACGAGCAGGCGCAATCCGAGTCGGTGATCGATTCTGCGATCGAAGACCTCAAAGGTCTGATCGAGATACGCCGTGTCGATCGTCCGATCGAAGCCGTTTTGGCTCCGGAAGAGGTTGCGCTGATCCGTCAGGATCTGCGGCTGGATTTCGAAATGGCCAGGCTTGCACTGCTGCAGCACGATGAGACGCTCTACAAGGCGAATCTGGAAAATGCGCGCGACTGGCTGAAGCAGCATTTCGATACGAAAGACACTGCAACGAAAAAGGTGCTGGCTGAAATCGATGAGTTGATGAAAACGCCCGTTTCGGTCCAGTATCCGGATATCGGGAAATCCCTGATATTGCTGCGCCAGATGGCGAAGCTGCGGTTGGAAACCGATAAGGCGCTACTGGAAGAAAAGCCCGCACAGGAGGAAAAAGAAAAGCCCGCACAGGGGGGAAAAGAAAATTTGGATGAGAGTGAGGAGCAGCAGCCGTGAGATATTTTATCTATCTGCTGCTGGCGCTGATGGTGGCCGTCGGTGCCGCTTTCTTCCTGCAGCAGGGGCTCGAAGAGCATGACCCCGGCTATGTCTTGATCGGCGTCGGCAAGTGGGTTCTGGAAACATCGCTCTATGTCATGGGTCTGATCATCGCGGTCGGCTTCATTGCGTTTTACCTGGTCGTTCGACTGTTTGCCCGGGTGATACGTCTGCCCAAGCACCTGAAGCAGAAAAAAATCGAGGTCGGAAGCTCCCGCTCGCAGGAAGCGCTGGTTGCCGGGTTGATCGATTCCGCAGAAGGCAACTGGGAACAGGCGGAAAAGTCCCTGATTCGACACGCGGCCAACAGCGGTGCGCCGCTGATGCACTATTTGACCGCCGCCAAAGCCGCGCAGTCGCGCGGTGCCTATGAAAAGCGTGATGAATACCTGAGACTGGCGTACGAAAGCACGCCGGGCTCCGAGCTGGCTGTCGGCCTGACAGAGGCCGAACTGCACTTGTCGCACAGTCAATTCGAGAAAGCCCTGGACAGCCTTCGGTACCTCGAATCGTTGGCGCCCTCTCATGCGGCTGTGTTGCGGCTGCTTCACAAAACCTATGAAAAGATGGAAGACTGGGAGGCTATTCGTAACTTGATTCCTTCCCTGCACAAGAACAAGGTTTTGATGGAGGCGGAGCTGAAGCTGCTGGAGACCGAAACATACAGTTCATTACTGAAACAGTATGCGGAGCAAAAAGATCCCGAGGCATTGAAGTCGATCTGGCAGACCGTGCCCGAGCACATCAAGGCCATGGCCGGCGTCCATGCGGTCTATTTTGCCGCCATGATCGAGGCCGGTGCCGGTGCCGAGATCGAACAGGCGCTTCGCGACGAGCTGAAAAAGGAGTGGAATGAAACGCTGGTGGTGTTGTATGGCTGCATCGAGTCGAACGATCCTAAGGCTCAGCTGTCCCCTGCTGAAAAGTGGTTGCGGCAGCACCCCCATGATGCCATTTTGTTGAGGATGCTCGGCAAATTGAGCAGGCGCTGCCAACTCAATGACAAGGCCGAACAATATCTGACCGCCAGCCTGGAGTTGGAGCCCAGTGTCGACGGCTATCTTTTTCTGGGCGACTTGCTGGCGGAGCAGGGCGATATGGAACGAAGCAACGCCAATTATCGAAAAGGGTTGCTGTTGGCGTCGGAAGAGGTGGTGAAACAGATCGATGGAGTGACTATGGAGCAGGAAGAGGCGGCGGTGGAATAATAATGTAGGGCGGAACGCCGCCAGGAAACAGGGATCGGGAAACAGGAATCAGAACGGATGAGTCTTTTTCCGATTCCTGATCCCTGTTTCCTGATTCCTGATCGTGACCCTGCTGATCGCCATGGAGTGCAAACATTCCATTCTCAAAGTGATTGCACGCCAGGAACATATCATCCAGGTCAAGACGGTTATCTTGATCGCTTAGCCGGCGCTGGCGGGCAAATTCATCATCCTCGATCTGGGGGCCGTGGACGCGGTCAAAGTGGCTGCGCTGGGATTCGCGTTTCTGGCCTTGGGCGCGGTGTACTGGCTGCTTCAGGGTGAAAGAAAGAAGCTGCTCGAAAACGAGCGCAGCGAGAACCCTTGATTTTGCTGCCGTCGTGAGTCGTTTCGCTGCAGCTGCGTGTTCACGCCCTCTTACGTCAACTCCTTCCTGCCGTTCCGCCGTTCCTGCCACTCCTGCAGCAGATCCCATAACACCGGTACGATGAAGACGGTCAGCGTGGTTGCCGCCGCCAGCCCGGTTACGAAGGTCGATGCCATCGTTCCCCACACCAGGGAATAGCTGGGTATTCCCAGCGCCATCGGCAGAAGTCCCAGCGTCGTGGTGAGTGTCGTCAAAACGATCGGACGCAGGCGAACCCGTACTCCCTGCTCGATCGCTTCGCGGCGCGACAGTCCGCTGCGGTAGCGTTTGTTGATGAAATCGATCAAAACCAGAGCATCATTGACGACGACGCCGGTGACGCCGATCACGGCGATGAAGCTGTTAACGGTAAACAGTGACTGGGTCGCCAGTTTGCCGAAGACGACGCCGATGAGAGCGAAGACAATGGCGGAAAGGATGATCAACGGCTGCAGATAGGACTGGAACTGGGTGGCCAGGATGATATAGATGATCAATACGGCAATGAGGAATGCATAAGCGAGCGATTCATAAGAGCGCTGTGTATCTTCGAACTCACCGCCGAATGTGACGGTTGCGCCGGCGTAGCGGTCGCGAATCGTTTCATGGTAGTCCCTGATCGCGTTGACAACAGCTGGCGTCGAGGTGGGGGCCCCCGGTTTGATGTTCGCCTGCAGAGTGATGGAGCGCTGCCCCCGGTAGCGGTTGAGCTCACCCGCTTCGAGATAGGTGCGCACCCGCACCAGATCGCCGAGGCGGATCGGGCCGGACGGGTGTTCGACCAGGGGAATGGTGAGCGCATCCTCCGGCGTCGCGATGAACGCCGGATCGATATAGAGTTTCAAGTCGACCTCTTCATCGCCGAGCCGGAACCGGCCTTCATAGCGACCGTCCAGCACGCTGGCGGCCAACTCCGCGGCCTGTTTGCTGTCGAGGCCGTACTCGTGGATGCGCTCATGCCGAAGGGCCAGCTGGAACACGCGCTTTGGCCGGCCGCGATCATCGTTCAGTTCGATCAGGTATGGAGCGATCTCAGGGCTGCTGCGCAGAAAGTGCAGCAGATCATCGGCCAGGCCGCTGATGGCGGTCAAATTGCTGCCGACGACGCGCACGTTGATCGCCTTGCCTTGTGGCGGGCCCTCTTTCTGAGCATGAATACGCAGCCGGAATCCATCTTTTTCGAAAGCCGCTTTCAACCGCTCGCGCATCCGCTCCAGATGGGTCAGCGGGGAGGCAAACCTCTGTTCTTCTTTCGAAGGCAGGGTCACCATCACGGTCCCATACTGATTGCCGTAGATCCATTCATAGTCGTCGTTGGTATAAAAGCCGGCAAACGCGGCTGCGGAACGTGCCATGCCAGGGCCGTCGTTCATTATGAAGCGGGCGATCCGCCTGACGGTGCGGTCGATTGTCTCGACCGGCGTATCGCTTGGGCCTTCCACGTCGACGTAATAGAGTGTGTAGTCATCCGGGAAAAACTGAATTCGAATCAGCGGCGCCCGGCCGGTCACCGATACGCTCAGGATCAGCGCCGCGGCAATGAAGGCGAGCAGGACCAGGGCGATGCTGCTGAAGCGAAAACGCATTGTCAGATTGAGAACCCGCACGGTCAGCGAACGCAGCACTTTGAGCAGCAGGTTATCCTGTTCCATTACCGAACTCGAAGCGCGGCCATCCGTCCGTTGGCCGAAATCGAAATAATGAATCGGCAATATCAGCAGGCATTCGATCAGCGAGGCGATGATGGCGAAAGAGACGGCTTTGGGGATCAGCGCAAAGAATTCGCCGGTCGAGCCGCTCATGATCAGCATCGGCAGAAATGCCGCCACCGTGGTCAGGGTTGCGGAGATCACCGGCAGTCCCACTTCCGCCGTACCGGCGACGATCGCCTGCTTCAATGGATTGCCTTCCTGGATGTGGCGGTAGATATTCTCGGTGACGACGATGGCGTCATCGACGATGATGCCGGTCATCAGCACGAGAGAAAACAGCGTCATCTCGTTCAGGCTGTTGCCAGTGAAGTCGATCAGCAACATGCTGATCAGGAATGAGAAGGGGACGCCGATGGTCACCAGCGCGGCGTTGCGCAGCCCCATGAAATACCAGACGATGAGGGAGACCAAAAAGATACCGAGCAGCATGTTCATGGTCAGGGTGTTGAGTCCGTCGCGGATAGGGACGGTGGAATCCTGAGTGAACGTCAGGGTAATGCCTTCCCGTCGGGCAACGGGGCTGAAGGTTTCGACCTCCCGTTCCACTGCGACTTTGATATCCAGGGCGTTGCCATGCCCGCCTTTGATGACCTGCAGTGCCACCGCGTCCTCGCCATTGACGGAAGAGATGACCAAAGGATCGCGGTACCCTTTTCCGGCGCGGCTGATGACGTCTGCGACCCGAACGAAACTGCCGTCGGCATCGGTGCGGATGATCGTTGACACCACCTGTTCGCGGGTGCGGAAGCGCTCATCCACTTTCACCACGAATTCACCGAAGTCATTGCTGAAGTCGCCGGCTGGAATCGAAAGGTTTCTCAGCCTCAAGGCCCGAGCGACCTGATCGAAGCTGACCCCCAGCGATCGCAGCTTGATCGGATCGAGATGAACGTGAAATTCGCGTTCATATTCGCCGGTCATCTTGACTTCCTGTACTCCTGGAATCAGCAGCAGAGCGGTTTTCAACTCCTCTGCCATCAAACTGAGCGCGCGGTTTTCATGAGCTCCGGCGAGGTTGATGACGATGACCGGCAGAAAATCATCGATGCGGATATCGTTGATCTCGGGCGGGTCGATGCCGGCGGGCAGTTCCTGCATTCGATTCAGTATCTTGAATCGCACCTCGTCGAACAGCGCGTCGTAGTCCGAATCATCGAGAAACTTGAGCTGAACGAGGGAGCGCTCGCGGAAGGAGGTGGCTTTGATCCACTCGATCTCTTCCACCGACTCCAGCGCCTCTTCGATTTCATGCGTCACCAGTGTTTCCACGTCCTGCGGCGAGGCGCCTGGAAATGAGGTCGAGATGATGACTTTGCCCAAATTGACGTTCGGAAAGCGTTCGGCAGGCAGGTCAAAGAGTGCGTAGGCGCCGGCCACCATCAGGATAACAAACGTCAGGTTGAGAAAAACCTTCTGTTCGAGAGAAAAGCGAATCAGAGAATCCATCGCTGGGCTAACGACGGTTCACGATAAAACGGTTGCCGGGATGCACATCAGGGGAAACAACCCGTGCCAGTCGGGCACCGTCTGTGCCACCGGATTCGGAATGTCCCAGGTAAACGACCCGGATCTCCTTGCCGTCTATGGTGCGCAGCCAGTACTGTTCATAGCGTTCCTCCAGCGCCTTCTCGGCGATGAGCACCGCACCGGAGGCATCGGGTATCTTCAGCATCAGCTCGGTGCGCAGCCCGCCGCGAAGGCCGCTGCCGCCGATCTTGAGGTCCAGTTTGATTTTGTGGGATTGTTCATCGAAATCGGGTGATACCCGCTCGAGCGAAGTGGCAACCGTTTTGTCGAGCTCCGGCAGACGAACGGTCAAAGACTGCGTCGCCCGCAACGCCTGGTATTCCGGCAGGGAGAGCGCGTAGGGAATCAGCAGGCTGGAAAAATCGCCGACCCGGCCTACCGGTTGCCCTACATCCAACCACTCCCCCTCTTCGATCGTTCGCTCGATCACCAGCCAGCCGGGCGGTGCGGCGATGCAGAAGCGCCGTTTCCGCTCCTGCAGCCGCCGCTCTTTGATCTTCAGAGCATCGAACTGCCTTTGGAAGCCCGCCAGGCTGCGTTCCATCTCATCGAGTTGCATCTGAGCCACACTGTTGCGGCCGACCAGCGTGCGATAGCGTGAAACCTGCTTCGAAAAAAAATCGATCTCGATCTTCACCCGTGCCAATTCTGCCCGGTTGCTCTGGATATCCAGATCGATGAAGGTCTGATCCAAACAGGCGAAATAGCCGGTTTCAGCGATCCGGTCGCCAATGTCAGCGAAGACCCGCATTACCTTGCCGGCCTCTTCCGATGAGAGATCGATGACGGTTCGCGGGCGGGTGAAGCCGGTCAGCGTCACCGGCTGAACGGCCTTTTGGGCAGTCACGATCTCCTGCACGGCATGCGCGTGCGGGGCCAACAGGGTTCCGAGCCAGAAGCAGATCTGGATAAAAATGACGGGATTAACAGGATTTCTCAGGATTAACAGGATTTTTTACCAGGTTCCCAGGTGTGCAGTTTGTCATTGTACTATTGTCGCGGTTCGTCTCGAACTGAGGACGTCCCGTCGTCCGCGCCTAATAAATGACAGGATTAACAGGAATGCCTAATGGCTCTTTTCGGCAAGCATCATGGTGTCGGTCGGAGTTAGCAACCCGGCTGGAACGTTTGGCATTGATATGATCCAGGATTCGAGGCAAAAACTGTCTGGCAGCGTAATATACAGGTTTCGGGGACAACCCTCAACCGGCTGATTTTTTTGCCAATCTTTATGAGAATGCGACAATCCTGCCAATCCTGAAAAATCTTGTTAATCTTGTCTAGTCAAGCAAGCACTCGGGCTGGACTCGGAAAAAAGGGGACGCTTCCCTTTTTTGTTCGCCCAGGACTTTTCACATCCGGCGATGAGTGCTGCCGACTACCCGATGGCCAAGCGTTCAGCATTCTGTAACGCCAGGAGTCAACATCTTCTCGACCCGCCGTTTCAGGCAGGCAGGCGCAGAACAGGTTGCCGGTGCTATCCACCAAAATCATCGAACAAGATGTTTTTGGGATCCACGCCAAGGTCATGCAGCATCTTTTGCACGGCGCTGATCATCATGGGCGGGCCGCAGAGATAGTATTTGCATTCTTCGGGGGCGGGGTGGTCTTTCAGATAGTTGTCATAGAGAATCTGGTGAATGAAGCCGGTCGGGCCTGTCCAGTTGTCTTCGGGCAAAGGTTCGGACAGGCCGATGGTCCAGCTGAAATTGTCGTATTCGTTTGCCAGAGTGTCGAAATCGGCCACATAGAACACCTCCTGCAGACTTCTTGCGCCGTACCAGAAAGAGATCGTGCGTTTGGAGTGGAGCCGTTTCAGTTGATCGAAGATATGAGAGCGCATCGGCGCCATGCCGGAGCCGCCGCCGACGAAGATCATCTCGTTGTCTGTCTCTCTGGCGAAAAATTGACCGTAGGGACCCGAGACGGTGAGAGTGTCGTCGGGGTTCAGTCGGAAAAGATAGGACGATGCTTTTCCGGGAGGAGCGCCGGGATTGTTTGGAGGGGGTGAGGCGATGCGAACATTGAGCATGATGATCCCCCGCTCTTCGGGATAATTGGCCATCGAAAAGGCGCGGACCACCGTTTCATCGACTGCCGAGACATAGCGCCACAGATCGAATTTATCCCAGGCGGCTCTGAAGCGCTCGTCGATCTCGATCTCAGTGTATTTCAGGGAATGGGGCGGAACTTCGGCCAGAATATAGCCGCCGGCGCGAAAGTCGAACGCTTCATCGGGCGGCAGGTCCAGGATCAGTTCCTTGATGAAGGTCGAAACACTTCGATTGGAACGAACCGTGCACGCCATCTTGTGGATGGTCAACAGTTCCGGCGGGATTTCGAGGCGCATGTCGTGCTTGACGGCAAGTTGGCAGGAGAGGCGGTAGCGGCGGCGTATCTGCGCCGGGCTCAGTTTGGCGCGTTCGGTGTCCAGCACGTCACCGCCGCCGCTTTTGACGATGACGCGGCATTGGCCGCAGGTGCCGGAGCCGCCGCAGGCCGACGGCAGATAGATCTCGTTTTCGGCCAGCAAATTGAGCAGTTTTTCGCCTGCCGGGACCACCAGAGCACTGTTCGGATCGTCGTTGATCAAAAGGGTGACAGTCCCCTTCGCAACCAGCCGTGATTTGGCGAACAGGATGACAGCGACCAGCAGCAGCACGATCAGCGTGAAGATGAACATGCCCAAAGCGATCAGCTCCCAGTCACTCACAACAGCCCCCTCACGGTGTTTACAACTCGATGCCGAAAAATAGCATGAAAGCCATCGCCATCAGGCCGGCGGCAATGAAGGTGATTCCCAGCCCCTGCAATCCGTCGGGCACATTGCTGTATCTCATTCGCTCTCGGATTCCGGCCATGCCGACGATGGCCAGCGCCCAGCCGGTCCCCGAACCGAAGCCGAACACCACGCTTTCGAGGAAAAGGTAATTTCGCTCGACCATGAACAGGCTGGCGCCCAGAATCGCGCAATTGACGGTGATCAGCGGCAAAAAAATGCCGAGGGCATGAAAGAGCCGGGGGAAATATCTGTCCAGAACCATCTCCAGGATCTGCACGGTGGCGGCGATGACGCCGATATAGATCACCAGACCGAGAAAGGTCAGGTCCACATCGGGCAGCCCAGCCCAATCGAGCGCGCCTTTTTTCAGAAGATGACGGTAGATCAGGTTGTTGATCGGAACGGTGATCGTCTGTACCACCACGACGGCTGTGCCGAGCCCCGCGGCGGTGCTCAGCCTTTTCGACAAGGCGAGAAAGGTGCACATGCCCAGAAAAAAAGCCAGCGCCAGATTTTCGATAAAGACCGAGCGGACGAAAAGGCTCAAATAATGTTCCAGCATCAAGCTACCTCCGATCCGAATCCATGCCGGCAGCAACCCACTCCCGCCTGAGTCTGCTCAAAAAGGGCCCATAGCCCCGCTTGCCAAGCCAGTATTTCACCAGATTGTCGACGCCGCGGCTGGTGATGGTGGCACCGGAGAGTCCCGCGATCTGATGATCGGCCGAGTCTGACAGGGGGGCCACGGCGCCTCTTAGCACTTCGATGATCACTTTGCCTCGGTTGTCGAAGGCGCGTTTGCCTCGCCACTGACTCTGCCAGCGCGGATTGTCGATTTCGCCCCCGAGACCAGGCGTTTCACCATGCTGATAAAAGGCGATGCCGGCGATGGTCCGAAGGTTTCGCTCGAGCGTTACGAATCCGTACAGCGTGGACCACAGCCCCTTGCCGTAAATCGGCAGAATCAGTTTATCTAACCGGGCCCCGGGTTTGACGAAATAGACCACCATCTGTCTGGGTCGCCGTTTGATTTTTGCCCTGTCCTCCTCCGCCGGGACGGGTTCGCCATATTCGGGGTCGGCTGCAAAGCTTTGAATATCGAAATCGTCGGTGTCGGGCGAATCGCCGAACCGATCGGCTTCCACCGGCTCGCCCGTTCGCAGGTCGATCATCACCGGCTCGATTTTGTCGCGATAGGTCGTTTCGATATCGATCCCTTCGGTGTATAGACCGCCGGCGATCAGGATATTCTTGATTCTATCCAGCCTCTGATTGTCCCGCTGAATGGGATTCAGGAAAACGGAGGCTGCGGAAACGAGAAAAGAACAGACCAGGCAGATGCCGAGGATCACCTTGAAGGCCTGTCCGATGCTATCTTTCTGCATTGCTCGACTGCCTCGCCAGGCGCCTTTTGATGTTGCGGCTGACAAAGATTCTATCGATGGCCGGCGCGAATACGTTGCCGAAAAGAATGGCGAGCATGATGCCTTCCGGGAAGCCGACGTTGATCACCCGGACCAGGACGGTCAGGAGACCGACCAGAAAGCCGTAAACATACTGTCCGGGCAGCGTGTGGGCCGAAGAGACGGGATCGGTCGCCATATAGACCGCGCCGAATGCGAAGCCGCCGAGCACTAGATGCCAGGCGGGTGTGACCTGAAACATGGGGTTGTCGGCGCTGCCGGTCAGGTTGAACAGGGCAGCCAGTCCGGCCATGCCCAACAGAACGCTCAGCATGACGCGCCAGGGCGCTATCCGGGTGACAAGCAGAAGGAACCCACCGATCAGGCAGGCCAACGTCGAGGTTTCGCCCATCGAGCCTGGAATGAAGCCGAGAAAGGCATCCTGCCAGGTGACGGAGAGCTCAAGGCCGGGGTCGGCCAATTGCGCCAGCGGCGTCGCCCGGCACCCACACCCTGTTTCCGGTGATCTGGGCGGGATAGGCGAAAAACAAGAAACAGCGGCCGACCAGCGCCGGATTGAGAATGTTCATGCCGACGCCGCCGAAGACCTCCTTGCCGATCACCA
>Ga0209633_10001570_pt1 | contig 23218 bp, 21 predicted proteins | sample Cruoilmetagenom1_FD_187290 | JGI IMG/M metagenome (GOLD analysis project Ga0209633, IMG submission 187290) | Oil polluted marine microbial communities from Coal Oil Point, Santa Barbara, California, USA - Sample 1 (SPAdes) (version 2) | ecosystem: Environmental > Aquatic > Marine > Oil seeps ...
CCCGGTGCGCTCGCCCCAAGCGCGATCGCACAACTAAGGGCTCCAACCAGAAACGTTCTCTGAATAGTCATTTTCGCCTGAACCTTTCGCATAACGCCTAACTTGCCGGGAAATACCCGCATACCAAACCATCGCGACAAAAGGCCGTTCAGACATTGACGGATATCAATTTCGCGCGCGCGCCTTTCGCCTGCCTTGCTGCCGAGACCGCCGCCTCTGATGCGCGCGTTAATCGGCCTTCAGCCGGGCGCCGAGATATGAAACGCAACCTGATAGGGTCGTAAGCTGCGAATAGTCTTTCTCGGGGATGTCGACGCCGGTCGCCTCGTGAAGCCTGATAATGAAATTCAGCAAATCCATGGAATCGATTTCGAACTGATCGCGAAAGCTCTCTTCAGGCTCAATGGCTTCGCCTTCAAGGTCGGGCGCAACCTCAAACAAGGCGCGCGTCACCAGTTCTTTTAGTTCGTCATCGCTCATAGGGCCTCAGGCGCTTGAAGGAATTTATCAAGACTGTTGAGAAATCGCGCCGCTGCGCGCCCGTCGCTTGCCCGGTGATCGCCCGCGACCGTCACCGTCATCACATGGCGAGGCTCAACGGCGCCGTTCACGACCCAGGGGCGAGACACAATCGCGCCACAGCCGATGATCACGACTTGCGGCGGATAGATCACCGGCGCGACCGCATCCGCCGTGTCATCGCCGAGGATCGATATTGTCGCGGTTGGATCGCTCATTTCCGAACCGCGAATGCGGCCGGTGCGGACACGGGCCACAAGATCGCGCAAGTGCGCCATGCAGACATCAATGCTTAATTCATCCGTATCATGGAGCGCTGGCGCAATAAGTCCGCCGCCGCGCAGCGCGGTCGCGACGCCGAGATGAATTCGGCTTGATGGTTTGAATTCGCCTTCTTCGTAAAAGCCATTTAACGCAGGCGCTTCCTTCAGCGCGCAGGCGGCGGCTTTGATCAGCGGCGAGGCGTAAAGCAACCGATCGGCGACCGCGCGTTTTTGGTTTTCTGTCTCAAGCCAGGTCTTCAGCACCGTGCAATCAATTGAGCTTGCGACATAATAATGCGGAATTTCGCGTTTTGACCGCGCCATAGCGGCGCCGATCGCCCGGCGCATGGCGGCCAGATTGAGACCCGGCTTTGTGCGTCTGGCCGGGGCGGCAGTTTCGCCCGCTTCTTCACCCGGCGGTTTCGCCGGCGCCGCAATCATCGCTTCGACCTGCGCTAAATCGACGACGCCATCGGGCCCCGCAGGCGCGCGCTTGATATCGACGCCGGCCTCACGCGCGCATTTGCGCGCCGCGGGCGTTACCTTCCGCTTAGTAGTCGGCGCCTCTTTCGAAATCGGCGGCGGCGCCTCACTGCTTTCTTCAGCGCCTTCTTTTCCAGTGCTGATATAGGCGAGCGTTTCCCCCACCGGCACGGTCTCGCCCGCCTCAACCACATGCCGCTCAAGGACGCCTTCTTCAAAGGTTTCGATTTCAATGGCGCCTTTGACAGTCTCCACGACCGCAACGACATCGCCGCGCTCCAGCTTGTCGCCGGGTTGCTTAACCCATTCGACGAGCGTCGCCTTGTCCATGTCGGCGCCCAGCGATGGCAAGCGATACGCGATCATCGCCTTAACGTCTTTCGGACCGCGGCGGCGATCCCTTCGACGCTCGGGAGCGCTGCAAGTTCCATATGCCGGGCATAGGGGATTGGCGTTTCCGCCGTACACACCCTTTCTACCGGCGCATCGAGATCGAAAAAGGCGCCCTCCATAATCTGGGCGCTGATCTCGCCGGCAAGACTGCCCGTCCGCCAGCCTTCATCGACTATGACGGCGCGGTGAGTTTTGGCAACAGAGGCAAGAATCCGCTCCGTATCAAGAGGCCGCAGCGTCCGTAAATCCAGCACGTCGCAAGAGATATTTTCTTCGGCGAGCGCATCAGCGGCTTTGAGCGTTTTTTGCAGGCTGCCGCCATAGGTGATGATGGTCGCATCATCTCCCTCGCGGCGGATGGCGGCGCGATCGATATCAACATTCCATGGGCCTTCCGCCGCGACGTCGCCTTCTTCATTATAGAGAACCGCGTGCTCGAAGATGATTACCGGGTCGGGATCTTGAAGCGCCGTCCAGAGCATGCCGCGGGCGTCTTCAACTGTCGCCGGCGCGACGACGCGAAGCCCAGGCACATGGGCATACCAGTTCTCAAGAGAGTGCGAGTGCTGCGCGGCGAGTTGCCGCCCCGCGCCGGTCGCCATGCGGATCACGACGGGTACGGAAAATTGCCCGCCCGACATATGCCGCAGGGTCGCGGCGTTGTTGACGATCTGGTCAAGGCAAAGCAGGCTGAAATTGACCGTCATCACTTCGACGATCGGCCGCATGCCGCCAAGCGCGGCGCCGATCCCTGCGCCGGTGAAGCCTGACTCAGAGAGCGGCGTATCGCGAATCCGCTCCTCGCCGAATTCTTCGAGCAACCCCTTCGAGCACGCATAGGCGCCGCCATAACGCCCGACATCCTCGCCCATCAGAAAGACGCGCTCGTCTTTCTGCATCGCCTCGCGCATCGCTTCGCGCACGGCGTCGCGATAGGTGATCCGCCGCACGCCGCTCATGATTTTGCCTCCGCTGGCGTCATCACGTCCTTCAGCAGATCTTCGACCGGCTCCCAAGGAGCCGCCTCTGCAAAAGCAACAGCGTCGGCAACCGCGCCGGCGACCTCCCCCTCAATCTCTTCGTAATCGCTTGCTGAAAGCAACGCCTTCTCAATCGTCCATGGCTTGAACTGAACGAGCGGTCCGCGCTTTTCCCATTCCTTCACTTCTTCTCTGGCGCGATAAAGCTCCGCATCGAACATTGAGTGTGCGCGAAAGCGATAGGTTCGGTTTTCGAGAAAATACGGCCCCTCGCCGGCGCGGATTTTTGAAACAGCGCGCCGCGTCGCCTCCTCAACAGCCAAAACGTCCATCCCATCCACGACAGACGCTTCCATCGCATAGCTCTCCGCATGCCGATGAATATCGGTGTCAGACTCTGACCGCTCAAGCGCTGTGCCCATCGCATAGCCATTATTCTCGCACACAAACAGCACCGGCAATTTCCAGAGCGCGGCGAGATTGAGCGCTTCGTGAAACTCGCCCTCTGCGGCGGCGCCCTCGCCGAAGAAGCAACAGGTCACGCGATCCTCGCCGCGCATTTTGTCGGCGAGCGCGAGACCGACAGCAAGCGGCAGCCCGCCGGCGACAATTGCAAAGCCACCATAAAAGCGATGGTCAGCGCTGCAAAGATGCATCGAGCCGCCGCGGCCGCGGCTGGAGCCGGCCGCTTTCCCGTACATCTCCGCCATCACTTCGCTCGCAGGCAGGCCGCGCGCCAGCGCATGGCCGTGTTCGCGATAGGTTGCGACGATATTGTCGTCCGGCGCCAGCGCCTGCATCACGCCAACGGCGTTTGCTTCCTCGCCGATATAAAGGTGCAAGAACCCCCTGATTTTTTCCGCGCCATAAAGCTCCGCACATTTTTCTTCAAAGCGGCGAATTAAAATCATCTGATGCGCAAGCTCGCGCGCATGCTCCGCGGTAAGATCGACGCCGTCATAGGTATCTTTCATTTGCCGGGCTTCTCCAAGGTCGAAAGGTCGCCTTCCGGCAGACCAAGCTCGCGCGCCTTCAAAAGGCGGCGCATGATTTTGCCCGATCGCGTCTTCGGCAAATCGTCCATAAATGCTATCTCACGCGGCGCCACCGCCGGGCCCAGGCGTTTTCTCGCATGCGCCATCAGCTCTTTACGCAGATCATCGCCCGGTTCATGCCCCTCATGAAGGGCGACGAATGCCTTCACCACTTCCAACGCGACGGGGTCCGGCTTGCCGATGACGGCGGCCTCCGCCACCGCCGGGTGTTCAACGAGGGCGCTCTCGACCTCGAAGGGGCCGATCAAATGGCCGGCGCTTTTGATGACATCATCATCCCTGCCAACAAACCAATAATAGCCGTCGCCGTCTCGGCGGGCGAGGTCGCCGGTCAGATACCACTCGCCGTGAAAGCATTTCTGATACCGCTCATCCTCATGAAGGTAGCCGCGAAACATCGCCGGCCACCCTGTTTTGAGGGCTAGCTCGCCGACGACATCCGGGTCTGTGACCACTTCGAATTGCTCATCGGTTCGCCGGACGATCCCGGCGGTGACGCCCGGCAGGGGCAGCCCCATGGAACCCGGCTTGATCGGCGTGGCGGGAAAATTTGAAATCATGATACCGCCGGTTTCCGATTGCCACCAATTGTCGTGGATCGGCAGGCCCAAAACTTGCCGCCCCCATATCACTGCTTCCGGGTTCAACGGCTCGCCCACGCTCGCAATGTAGCGTAAATTCGACAAATCATAGCTTTTGGGTAGATCGTCGCCCGCTTTCATCAGCATCCGGATGGCTGTCGGCGCCGTGTACCAGACAGTAACCTTCTCTTCCGCCAACACCTGATACCAGCGCTCGGCGTCGAACTCCTCCTCGTCGGAAAGCATCGTGCAGCCGATCGTCAGGGGCGCAATCACGCCATAGGACGTGCCCGTCACCCAGCCGGGATCGGCCGTGCACCAAAAGACGTCGTCTTCATGCAAGTCGAGCGCATATTTCGCCGTTACCTGATGCGTAACGACCGCGTCATGCACATGCATGCAGCCTTTTGGCTTGCCCGTTGTCCCGGATGTGAAATGCAGCGTCGCGAGATCGTCGCGCGTTGTGTCCGCCGTCCTGTAATCAGGGTCGCCCTCTTCAATCAACGTGTCGAAATCATGTCCTTGCTCGCCGCCGCCGACGAGAATGATGTGGTCAAGCGACGGGAGCTGGTCGCGGATGGAAGCGATTTTACGTTTATAAAGGCGTTCCGTCGTCACGAGCGCTTTTGCGCCGGCAATTTCCATGCGCGCTTTCGCCGGCTCCGGGCCGAAGGCTGAAAACAACGGACAAAAGACGGCGCCGCGTTTCCACACGCCAAGCGCCGCCACATAGAGCGCCGGAACGCGCCCGAGAAGACTGAAAACGACATCGCCGCGACCGACCCCAAGGGCTTCCAGCGCCGATGCAAACCGGGCGGACCCCTCACATAGATCCGCATAGGAAATATCGCGCCGCGCGCCGTCTTTCGCGATCCACCTGAGCGCTGTCTTGTCGCCAAGACCTTTGCGAAGCTGCGCGTCGGCGGCAACATCGGCAATATTCAGCTTGTCTCCCGCATCCTCTGAGATTTCCCGGCACGCTTCATCCCAGGAAAATTCCGCGCAGGCTTCGTCATAGTCGGCGAGATTTGGAGTGCGTTTTCCGAATTTCGCTTTCCGAATAATCGCTTCTTCCATGAAGCCTCCTGCCGACGCTCGCGGCAAATCTTGGCCGAGACGCAGTTAAGTCGCCTTGCGTTAGATCAATGAGGTAAGGATGGCCCGCTCCGACCCTTGGCGGTCGAATCATAATCAGCGCGCCCTCGCACGCGGGCGGGAGAGGAATTAGATTGAGTTTGCCGCTTCTTTGAATTTTTACCTCCCCCTTGAAGGGAGGTAAGAGCGCTTAGCCCGCCTCTATTTACGATTAAATAGCTGCAACCGACGCGCGAGCGGCGCCCCTCGAAAATACAACCCAAGGAGGGTATTCTTCCATGAATCCCGCATTTGGTGAAAGGTTATCCTCACGGGTTTGGGCGGCCCTATACTTCCATTTGACGTTGATTCCAGATCCGGAATTGCGGCCAAAGGAGCAAACCAGATGCAGCAAATGAAAACACCTCAGCGACAGGCGCCGCCGGCGGCGATCGCGGATGAAAATGTTGGACCAGATTCGGCTGCAGGCCCCGTAGTTACTGGGCTCACATAAAGCGCGAGGCCCCTTTTTCACGCGTATCGGCAGGGTCTGCGCAATAAACCGTTGCGGGCGGGGCTATGGAAGAAAGGAAATGTACCGGGTCGTCACGCTCGGATTTACTACGAGCATCCGGAGTGACGACGAAGACATACATGCCGTGTCCCGGCGGAGGTAACCAAGCGTCCAGGCTCGGCGTGGCGCATTGAAAGGTAAAAACGACGAACTGCTATTGACGAGGATCAACACCGATTATCCGCACAGGTCTATTCTGATGGGGTGCATGCGATGTTGCGCAGATCGAAGCCTCGTTAGTGGAACCGAAGAGCCGGTTTCCGCTCAGTGGCTAGGCTTAAGACGAATGCAGGCCAGGAGAAGCAGCCATGCAGGAAAACGAACTCCCCAAATATGATATGAGCGATAACCCCACAGATTGCTGTCCGCGCTTCAATCCCGATGGTTGGGATGATCAGGAATTGCATTTCAAGGACAAACGGTTTGTGAAGGCAAAAACCAAGAGCATCATGCATGTGCCCATAAACATGGGAAGCGTGTTCACAAAAACCTTCGAGGCGATCGAAGGCGCCGGCGCGCAAGACAGTGAGCAGTTTATCGTTTTAAGCCGCAATCTATCCCCCTGGTCGAGCGAGCATTACTTCGCTGTGACTAAAGATGTTCCGGGAGAAGAAATGGCGCGTCTTTCCGGCGACTATCATACGAAAGTCTTCGAAGGCCCCTACAAGAATGCCGGCAAATGGTATGAGGAACTCGTGAGCAGCGTCGGCGGCGACAAGAATGATCCTCCCGATACGTTCTTCTTTTATACAACCTGTCCGAAATGCGCGAAATATTATGGAAAGAACTATGTCGTTGGTTTGGCGGAGACCGCTAGTCATTGATTTGTCAGCTGTACGCCCACCCTTGCTTGAGTCTGTCATTACGTAAAATGAAAGCGCCCTTTCTTGACTGAAATGCGAATATTCGCCCTTAATTCGAGCAAAGCCTTTGGCGAAAGGGTTTGTGAGAGCCTCGCGCTCGACCTCAGCCCTCATGAAGAACGGCTATTCGAAGATGGCGAGCACAAATTTCGGCCACTAATCTCCGTCAGGGGCAAGGACGCCTATGTGATCCAGAGCCTCTTCGGCGAGCCAGGCCTGTCGGTCAATGACAAGCTGGCGCAGGTGCTGTTTTTTGCGGGCGCCGTGCGCGACGCCGGCGCCGCCCGGGTGACCGCGGTTATTCCCTATCTCGCCTATTCGCGTAAAGACCGGCGCACCAAGCCGAGGGATCCGCTGACGACACGATATATCGCACAGTTTTTCGAGGCGATGGGCGTAGATGCGGTGATGACGATTGACGTTCACAATATCAGCGCGTTTGAAAATGCATTCGGGGCCCGCGCGATACATCTTGATTCCAGAAAAGTCTTTGGAACGCATTTCTCTGAGCGGTTGGGGGACGAACAAATTGTCGTCGCCTCCCCCGATCCTGGCGGCGTAAAGCGCGCTCAGCTATTCCGGGAAACTTTTGAAATAATAACCGGCCGGCCGACAGGGTTCGCGTTTTTGGAAAAACGCCGAAGCGGCGGGACTGTCACCGGCGATCTGATGGCGGGCGACGTCGCGGATGCGACTGTCGTCATCATCGACGACCTTATCAGCACCGGCGGCACCATGGCGCGCGCCGCGAAGGCGTTTCGCAATGCAGGCGCACGGAAAGTCTACGCCGTCGCAGCTCACGGCCTCTTTGTCGGAAACGCCGGGGAAGCGGTAACAGATCCAAACATCGAAAAAACGGTCATCACCGACACCGTCCCACCGCTGAAGTTGCAAAAAGACGTGATTGCGCAACATATAGAAATTGTGAGCGCGGCGCCGCTTTTTGCTGAAGCCATCAGGCGCCTCCATCACAATGGGTCGATCACGGAACTTTTGGAGGGAACAACCTGACAATTGCCTCATTGGCCGCGCCTAAATAGGCGCGCGCATGGGCCTCCCACTTTTGGAAATCCTGCGGAGGCGGATCGAGAAGGTGACCAAGCGCGAGGCGCGCCCTGATTATCGCTCTGTATACGGCGTAAAAATCGAGAAGCGCTTGCGGCGGGCGGGCGCCTGTCCTTTCCATGAACTGCGGAACAATCGAATTTGCCATGTCTTCCGCGCCCAACAGACGTAGTTCGAGCGCCAAATAACTCAACTCGTCAAAGGGATCGACGCGGCGCAGGTCAGGATTGAACTCGAGGCAATCAATAATAACAGGCGGATTAATTAGGCAGATATGCTCCGGCCTCAAATCACCATGCCCCTCGATAATGCGGTGATTGTTGATCGGCTCCAATAACCAGCCGGGAGGGTCTTCCAATATGTCCTGAACATCGTCCACAAGCCGCCTAACCGCTTCGGATGCAATGCCCACATTCGCGTCAAGAAGGATGGCTTTGCTCTGTGCGTGCTCGTCCCGAAACGTCGCCAGATAGCGCTTTTCATCGACCTCAAACGGTTCCGCGCGCTCAAAAAATGAAAACAACAAACTGAAAAGCCGCTGAACATCCTCTGACGACGCCGTTCGATCCTTGATGGCTTGATCGAGCATGCGTTCATCCGGGAGGCGGCGCATTTTGACCAACCATTCGACAACGGCGCCGCCGCCATCGATGGAGAGCTCTCCCTCCTTCGAAAGCGTTATCGGAATCGCGTTCAGATAAACATCAGGCGCCAGCCTCTTATTCAACCGCACTTCTTCTTCGCAAAACTTTTTGCGCGCTTTGAGCGTTGAGAAATCCAGGGACGACGTATGAACCGGCTTTTTAATTTTAAAAACATAGTCGCCCGCGAGGAAAACCCACGACATATGGGTCTCTCTTGCTTCAACCGTTGACGGGTGGAAATCATATGCGGATTTATCAGAGAGAAACGCAACTAGATCACAAAGCGCCGGGCTCGCTGTCTTTGCTTGTTGGATATAGGCGAGCGGAATCATCTGCCTCGGTCAGTGCAATACGGAAAACCTTCACAAGCCGGCAATCTCAGCATGAGGTAAGGCATGCCAACACACTTTGCGCGCGCGGCGCGTTGATCAAAATCAATTGCCCGCGCCCCTCTCAAGCAATTTCGCTAAAAGGCGCGGCGCTATTCATTAAGGTCGGCGAAGCGCCCGCCCTCTCCTTGGAGTTTTTCGAGAAGCGACGCCGCCTGCCAGGAATGGGCATCGTCTTGCGCAAAGCGTTTGACGCCTTCCAGCACAACCCCCACACCGATAGCGTCGCCGTAAAACATCGGCCCGCCGCGATATGCGGGAAAGCCATAGCCGTGCAGAAATACGTTGTCGATATCGAGCGCGCGCGCCGCGACGCCCTCTTCCAGCACTTTCGCGCCTTCATTGATCATCGAAAAAAGAATGCGCTCCCTGATCTCATCATCGCCGACCGCGCGGCGCTTAATACCTTTCGCCGCCGACTCTTCAAGGATGATTTTTTCAACCGCCGTATCAGGTTTGCCCGCCCGCGCCGCTTCATCATATTGATACCATCCCGCGCCTGTTTTTTGTCCCAGCCGTCCGAGATCATAAAGCCGGTCTGCGATCGCCACATAGCGCTCGCGCGGATCGCGCGCCGCGTCCTCGCGCCGGCGATTATGCCAGCCAATATCAAGTCCCGCGAGATCGGAAACCTGAAACGGTCCCATTGCAAACCCGAATTCACGCATGACACGGTCAATGTCCCATGGCATCGCCCCATCTTCCACAAGATAGTCTGCTTGCTGCCTATATTTTTTAAGAATGCGGTTGCCGATAAACCCATCGCAAACGCCGGCCAGCACGCACACCTTGCCGAGCTTGGCGCCCACCGCAAACGCCGTCGCCAATGCATCCGGCGAGGCTTTGTCTGTTTTGATGATCTCCAGAAGGCGCATGATATTCGCCGGACTGAAGAAATGCATGCCAATGACATCTTCGGGGCGGCCTGTCGCCGCCGCAATCTCATTGATATCGAGATAGGACGTATTGGACGCAAGAACAGCGCCCGGCTTCGCGATCGCATCAAGCGATGCAAATACGGATTTCTTGATATCCATTCTTTCAATGACAGCCTCAATAATGAGGTCGGCGTCACTCAACTCATCCAAGCTGGCAATTGGCGCAACCCGCGCAACCGCCGCTTGCGCGCCCTCATCCGACATGCGCCCCTTTTGCGCATCGCGTTCAAACGCCTTGGCGATGCGGTTGCGGCCAGCTTGCAGGGCTTCGGCATTTGTGTCGAACAATTTGACCGTGTAGCCGCCTTTTGCGCATGCAATCGCAATTCCCGCGCCCATAGTCCCGGCGCCGAGCACGCCGATTATTTTCACCTCGCGCGCAGTTGCGCCCGCAAGCGCCGGCGTCTTTTTTGCGGCGCGTTCAGCGAAGAAAGAATGGATCAGTCCTTTGCGCTGTTCGCTCTGCATGCATTCCATGAATATCTCGCGCTCACGCTTAAGTCCTTCAGGAAATGCGAGCGTGCCGGAAGCGCGAACCGCTTCAAGCGCTTTGACAGGCGACATTTGCCCGCGTGCGCGCGCAACGAGTTTGCGTTCGAATTTTTCGAGCCAGTTTTCGTCCCTATCGCCCGGCTTTTCAATTGCGCCAAGCGCCGGGCGGACAGCGCCGCCCATTTTGTCATGAGCCATCGCAATAGCGGCCTCCACAAGATCGCTTTCGGCGATCACATCGACAAGCCCAATTTCAAGCGCCTCGGGCGCGCCAATCGGAGTACCGCTTGTGATCATTTCCGCCGCGCGTTTGACGCCAACCAGCCGCGGCAGTCGCTGCGTGCCGCCTGCGCCGGGAATAATGCCGAGCTTGACTTCCGGAAGCCCCATGGAGGCGCCCGCCGCGGCAATTCGGTAACGACACGCCAGCGCCGTCTCGAGCCCGCCGCCCAGCGCCGGTCCACCTATCGCGGCGACAACAGGGACGCGACACGCCTCCAGCCGCGAAAGCAATTCCGGCAGCAATGGCGGCTGCATCGCTTTGCCGAATTCCTTAATGTCGGCGCCGCCGCTGAAAAACTTTCCTTCGCCGTGCAAAACAACAGCGTTGATCGACCGATCCCGTTCCACAAGCTCGAGCGCCTGCGCAATGCCCGCACGCACCGAAGCGCCAAGCGCATTGACCGGCGGGTTGGCGATGGCGACCACCAATACGCTTTCCTTAATTTCGCTCGTGACCGACATAGCTATAGTCTCCTTGTCGTTTCACATTATTTTAATTCTAAAGTTAATTCAATCCGCATTGACGTAATTTATTTTAATGCTAAAATATTGACCATGAGCACGCTCTCCACACCGTCACAACGCCATGTTTTTATAACAGGCGGCGGGTCGGGCATCGGCCTTGCGGCGGCAAAACAGTTTGCTGCTTCCGGTTATAAGGTGACGATCGCCGGGCGTACCGTAACACGGCTTAAAGACAGCGGCTTTGATTTTGTTGAAATGGATGTAACAGACGACAAATCCGTTGCAAGCGGCGTTAAAGCTGCCGGGCCAATTGATATTTTCATCGCCAATGCCGGCGCCGCGGCGACCGCGCCGGCCTTAAAAACAAGCCGTGAGGTTTGGGATCAAATGATCGCGGTTAATCTCACCAGCGTTTATCTGTGTGTGCGCGAGGCCGTTCCGCAAATGCAAGCGCGCGGTTGGGGGCGGTTCATCGCGATCGCCTCAACGGCGTCGCTAAAAGGTTACCCCTATACCGGCGCCTATGCGGCGGCGAAACACGGCGTTGTCGGCTGGATAAAAACGCTAGCCATTGAGCTCGCCAAAACCGGCGTTACCGCCAACGCGATTTGTCCCGGGTTTACCAATACGCCGCTTGTCGATAACGCGCTGGATAACATCACGGAAAAAACCGGCAGGTCGCGTGACGATGCGCTCAAAGCTTTTGTTAAAGACAACCCCATGGGACGGTTGATCGACCCGAAGGAAGTGGCGGATGTCGCACTTTGGCTGGCCAGCAATGGCGCCGCATCTATCAATGGCCAGGCAATCGCGATTGATGGCGGGGAGACTGCGTCATGACTGAAGCTGACCGCAACGCCTTGCGGGCATGGCTGGAGTTATTGTCCGCCTCGAACGGCATCAAAAAATTTATCGACACGAGTTTACGCCGTGAATTCGGCGTTTCGATTTCCCGTTTTGATATTCTCTCCGCTCTGGAACGCGCCGGCGCTGACGGTCTGCGCGCGGGCGATCTCTCTCAACAATTGATGGTGACCGAAGGCAACACGACGCAGGTAACGGCGCCGCTCATCCGCGACGGGCTTGTCAAACGCACCCCTTACAGCGAAGACGGCCGCGTCGCGATCTTTCGGCTGACGCGTAAAGGCGAAAAACTGTTCCGGGAAATGGCGGCGGAAAACCGCCTATGGGTCGCCGACGCCTTTTCCACACTTTCAGAAAACCAATTGAAAAGCTTTCGCAGATTGTTGGGTATGTTGAGCTTGCCGGGAGACAATGTCGGCGCTCGTGATCGCGCGCCTGGCCGCGAAAGAAAGGACGCCATATGACCCCTGACGCTTTTAAGCCGAAACATTTCCAGTGGGACTTTGCCGACGGTGTTGCACGCGTTGCGATCAACCGGCCGGAGCGGAAAAACCCTCTTACTTTCGATTCCTATGCAGAACTGCGGGACATGTTCCGCGCGCTGGTTTACGCAAAAGAAGTGAAGGTCGTTGTGTTTGGCGGCAATGGCGGGAACTTTTGTTCCGGCGGCGACGTTCATGACATTATCGGGCCGCTAACGAAGATGGGTATGCCTGAGCTTCTCGACTTCACGCGCATGACAGGCGACCTCGTCAAGGCGATGCGCGGTTGCCCGCAACCGATCATCGCCGCTGTTGACGGCGTCAGCGTCGGCGCCGGCGCGATCATTTCCATGGCGTCGGACATTCGATATGCCGCGCCGGGCGCAAAAACTGCCTTTCTTTTTAACCGGGTAGGACTCGCTGGATGCGATATGGGCGCCTGCGCAATCCTGCCGCGCATTATCGGCCAGGGCCGCGCCAGCGAAATTTTGTTTTTCGGGCGCAGCTTCAGCGCTGAGGAAGGGCTTGCCTGGGGCTTTTTCAATCAGATTATCGACGCGGACAAGCTTGACGGGCACGCCATGGCGATGGCGAAAAAACTCGCCGCCGGCCCCACCTTCGCGAATGGGATCACCAAGAACCAGCTCAATATGGAATGGGACATGAGCCTTGATACGGCGATTGAAGTCGAGGCGCAGGCGCAGGCCATCTGCATGCAGACAAAAGATTTCGAGCGGGCGTATGAGGCGTTTATCGCTAAAGAAAAACCGATATTTGAGGGCGACTAGATGGCGGATAAGACCTTCCTCGAATGGCCGTTTTTTGAGCCTCACCATAAAGAGTTGGCGTCAACGCTTGAGGCGTGGGCTGGCGCCGCGCTGCCAACGATAGTTGACGGCCCCGGCGCGCATGATGACCTCGACGGCACATGCCGCAAGCTTGTTGAGGCGCTCGGAGAGGCGGGATATCTGCGCTATTGCGCACCCGCGGCCTATGGTGGCGTGCACGAAACGCTCGATGTTCGCTCGCTGGCGATTATTCGTGAAACGCTGGCGCGCCATTCCGGACTTGCGGATTTTGTGTTTGCGATGCAAGGGCTCGGCTCCGGCGCGATCAGCATGTTTGGGTCCGAAGAAATAAAGCAGGCCTACTTGCATGGCGTCATCGCAGGCGAAAAGATCGCCGCCTTTGCATTATCCGAAGAAGACGCCGGCTCCGACGCCGCAGCGATTTCAACTACTATGAAAAGAGACGGCGACGCCTTCCTTATCAATGGTGAAAAAACCTGGATCTCAAATGGCGGTATTGCTGACTTTTACACACTATTCGCGCGCACGCCGGAAGGCGTCAGCGCCATTGTCGTCGATGCCGATGCGCCGGGGTTTTCGGTCATAGAGCGCATTGACGTGATCGCGCCGCACCCGCTCGGACGGTTGCGATTTGAAAACTGCCGGACGCCGACGGCAAATCTTGTCGGTGAAGAAGGCAAGGGTTTTAAAGTTGCTCTGGCGACGCTTGATGTTTTTCGCACCACCGTTGGCGCAGCAGCGCTGGGCTTTGCGCGCCGCGCGCTAGACGAAGCGACCGATCGCGCACTGACGCGCTCAATGTTCGGCGCAACGCTTTCCGATTTGCCGATCGCGCAGGAACGGCTTGCGGAAATGGCGCTCGACATCGACGCTGCGGCGCTCCTTGTCTACCGTTCGGCTTGGACGAAGGATGTTTTAAAAACACGCGTCACCCGCGAAGCGGCTATGGCGAAACTTTTTGCAACCGACCAGGCGCAGCTCGTCATTGATAAGGCGGTGCAGCTCTTTGGCGGCCTTGGTGTCAAAAAAGGCGTCAAGGTTGAAGAGCTTTACCGGGAAATTCGCGCCTTGCGCATCTATGAAGGCGCATCGGAAGTGCAAAAAATCGTCATCGCGCGTCAGCTCTTGCAACAGCGCCAGAGGGGATAGAGCGATGGTGCAGTTCCAACGCAATCATAAGGTACGGTTTTCGCAGACCGATTACGCGGGAATTATGTTCTATCCGCGATATTTCGAAATGCTCAACGCTGTAGTTGAAGACTGGTTCGACGAAGCCCTCGGCGTTAGTTTTTCGACATTGCTTGACAAGCATCAGCTTGGCTCACCGCTTGCCGGGATCGATACACAATTTATGCTGCCCTGCCGTCTTGGTGAAATACTGAATTTCGAACTTGATGTAAAAAGGGTCGGCGCCTCTTCTGTCACCCTTGACGTCATAGCGCGCTGCGGATCGGAAAGCCGCATGCAATCCACTCTGACCCATGTTTGCGTCAGCCGCGACATATCAAAGGCGGTCCCCTGGCCGGACGACATAAGACACCGGATGCTGGAATGCCTGGAAGAAAGGAATTAACCGTGCACGAAACATTACAACCTCCAGGCTGGCCCCGTCCCAAGGGTTATTCGAACGGCATCGCAGCAGAAGGAAAGCTGGTTTTTACTGCTGGCGTCGTTGGATGGAACGAAGAAGAAAAATTCGAAAGAAACGATTTTGCCGGCCAGTTCGAACAGACGTTGAAAAACACCGTCGCCATCCTGGCCGAGGCGGGCGCGGAGCCCCGGCACATCGTCAGGATGACATGCTATATTACTGACAAACATCAGTATCTCAACAATCTTGATAATATCGGCGTGATCTGGCGAGACATGTTAGGGCGCGCCTTTCCGTGCATGGCGGTCGTACAAGTGATTGCCCTTATTGAGGATGACGCATTGGTGGAAATCGAAACGACGGCGGTCATTCCAACCGAGGGATGACCAACGGACTGGGGAGTGAGTTTATGCCTAGCCTGCCAAATTTTGATGAGGGGCCCATGATGTCCACGCGGACATTGTCGCGCGCACGCAGACCAGCATCCAGGCATTTGTAGAGATCGAAAGGGCGAAACATGAAAATCACAATTATTGGCGGCGGTCCCGGCGGTCTATATTTCGCGTTGTTGACCAAAAAACGCATGCCCGATTGCGACATCACCGTCTATGAACAAAACCGTCCGGATGATACGTTTGGTTTTGGCGTCGTCTTTTCCGACGAAACGCTTGATGAGTTTTTAAGCGCCGACCCGCAATCCTACGCCATGGTGAAGGAAAATTTCGCCTATTGGTCCGATATCGTTATCGAGCACAAAGGCGCCCGCACGGTTGTCGGCGGTAATGGTTTTGCCGGTTGTTCGCGCAAAACGCTCCTCCAATTGTTGCAAGACCGCTGCACCAACGTCGGTGTCAAAATTCATTTTTCTCATTACATTGACGCCGATAATGTTGAAGAAGAATTCGCCGATTCCGATCTGGTCCTGGTCTCCGATGGCATCAACAGCCAAATTCGCAAAAAATACGAAAATGAATTTGGCGTCGCCATCGAAGAAAAAAGAAATAAATTCACCTGGCTCGGCTCAACCCGTCCATTGGACGCGTTTACGTTCTTTTTCAAAGAGACCGAGCATGGCCATATTTGCGCACATACCTATCAGTATGAAGAGGGGCATTCGACCTGGGTTATTGAGACGACGCCGGAATGCTGGGAAGCCTGCGGCTTTAGCGACATGGATAAGGAGCAAAGCGCGCGCTATCTTGAAGAGATCTTCAAAGAAGAGCTGCGGGGCCATCCGTTCCTCGTCAACCGATCAATCTGGCGCAATTTCCCGAAAGTTACATGCGAAAAATGGAGCCATAAGAATATGGTTCTGTTGGGCGATAACAAAGCGACGGCGCACTGGTCTATCGGGTCCGGCACCAAACTCGCCATGGAATGTGCGATCGCACTATCCAACGCCGTAATCGAAAATAAAAGCGACGTACAGGCGGCTTTTGCGGCCTATGAAGCGGAGCGGCGTACGCCGGTTGAGATTATTCAACATAATGCGGAAGTTTCGCTGCGATGGTTCGAAAACATGCCCATGAATTGGGAAAAGGATCGTTATGAATTTGCTTTTTCCTGCATGTCACGCGCCAAATCCTTAACATGGGACAATATAAAACTGCGCGACGCGGCGTTTCTCAAAAAAACAGAAACTGAATTCTACGACCGATATAAACGCAAGACCGGACGCGATGTGGCCGCGGACCAGCCAACGCCGATGTTCACGCCGTTCGATTTGCGCGGGCTGACCATTCCGAACCGTGTCGCCATGGCGCCAATGGCGCAATATTGTGCGAGTGACGGCGCCATTACGGACTGGCATTTCACTCATTATAGCGCCCGCGCCATTGGCGGCGCCGGATTGATCTTTACCGAGATGACTTGCCCGACGCCCGATGCTCGTATTACGGCCGGGTGCACGGGGCTCTGGAGTGACAAGCAGGAAAATGACTGGCGGCGCCTGGTCAATTTCATTCATGAGGCAACCCCCTCAAAGATCGCGCTTCAACTTGGTCATGCCGGGCGAAAGGGATCGACTAAAACTCCGGCTGACGGCATGGATATGCCGATGGATGACGGCAATTGGCCGATATATTCCGCCTCGCCACTACAATTTATCGACGGCGTTTCCGACACGCCGGTCGAACTTGATCGCGCGAAGATGAACGACATTCGCGACAGTTTTGTCGCCGCGGCGGAGCGCGGCGCTCGCGCAGGCTTTGATATGCTGGAGTTACATTGCGCGCATGGATACTTGTTGGCGAGCTTTCTGTCGCCGCTTACCAATCAGCGTCAGGATGATTATGGCGGCAGCGTCGCCAATCGGGTGCGGTTTCCGTTGGAAGTGTTTAATGCGGTTCGCGCCGTCTGGCCGGAAGAAAAACCGATGTCTGTGCGGCTTTCATCGAGTGACTGGGCCGATGGCGGGATTACGCTTGATGATCTCGCCGAGATTGCACGAAGCTTCAAGCGGGCCGGCGTTGACATTATTCACGCCTCATCGGGCGAAACCGTGAAATGGCAAAAGCCCGTCTTCGGGCGCATGTGGCAAACGCCTTTTGCTGAATTTATCAAACAGACAGTCAACATTCCAACCATTGCAGTCGGCGATATTACACTGCCTGAACAGGTCAATATGATCGTCGCAGCCGACCGTGCGGATCTTTGCGCGCTTGCCCGTCCGCATCTCAACAACCCGTTTTTTACCCGCCAGGCAGCGGGCCATTATGGCATCAGGCAAGTTGGCGGCAATCCGCTCGGTTGGCCGGAACAGCTTAAATCCGGCGAATACCAGCTTTATCGTGAGGCGGAAAAAGCCAATGAAAAAGCGCTCGATCTCGCGGCGAAGGCGCGGCCAAACCGGCGTCATTATCAACGCGCGCAAGCATAATATGGGGCTAGCATCATGAGTGACATGGCCATTGATCGACGGCGGATGTTGAAAACAGCCATGATCGGCGCGATGAGTTTTAAACTCGGCGGATGCGACGTCACGACAACGCCGCGGGAAGCGAAGTCGCTTGGCGCCGATTTACAAAGCCTATCCACAAATGAAGCGCGGACGCTCGATCGCCTCGGCGAAGTATTGTTACCCGGCGCGCAGGAAGCCGGGTTTTCGCACTTTATCGATGCGCAAATCAGTAATGCGCCTGGCGACTTTCTATCTATGCTGCGTTATATGGATTGGCCGCCCCCCTATAAGAGTTTTTATACGGACGGCCTTGCCGCTTTGGACTCCTTGTCTCACGAACGGCATCGCGACAGTTTTGCCGAAATCAGCGCCAACAATGCAACTGAGTTGGTCCGTGCAATCAGCGCCGGCAACCCGAGCGGCTGGGTCGATCAGGCGCCCCCGCCGCCGCTTTTTTACTTTATTACAAGAAGCGACGCGGTCGATATTGTATACGGAACAAAAGAAGGTTTTGATCGGCTCGATATAGCTTACCTCGGCCATATCGACCCCGTTGAAAGTTGGTAGCGCCTATGTCCGCACAAAAAGCCCCCAGTGAAACGGAAGTTTTGATCGTCGGCGCGGGCGCGGCCGGCGCCTATATGGCGGCGAGTTTAGCGAGCGCCGGTAAGACCGTGACCGTGCTGGATGCGGGGCCCAGCTGGAAATTGGAGGACCTTGTCAGTAACCAGATTTGGGCGCGCAGGCTGCGTTGGGGCGGCGCGCCGGTTTTGCCAGGCGGTGCTCACCCTTATCCGTTCAATTTCAACGCCGGATGGGGCTATGGCGGTGCGGCGCTGCATCATTACGGCACCTGGCCGCGCATGCATGAAGACGACTTTCAAATGCAAGCGAAGTTCGGCCGTGGGATCGACTGGCCGATCTCCTATCAAGATCTTCGTCCTTACTATGACGAAATCCAGGAACGCGCTGGCGTTTCCGGCGATGCTGAAGCTGAAATTTGGCGCCCTGAAGGTGCGCCCTATCCGCTGCCGCCAGTTCCGACGCTCGATCAGGCGCGTATCCTTAGGCGCGGATTTGACAGCGTCGGTGTCAAAACGGCGCCGGCGCCGATGGCGGTTCTGTCGCGCCCTTATAAAGGACGCAACGCCTGCATTTATGACGGCTGGTGCGATGCCGGCTGTCCTATCGGCGCGCTTTATAATCCGCTCGTTCTTGATCTGCCTGAGGCGCAAGCGGCCGGCGCTCTTTTTGTTTCCAACGCAAAAGTCGTTAAACTGAAAAGCGATCGATCCCGCGCGACCGGCGCAATTTATATCGACCGGGAAGGCGTTAAAAAGTCTATCGACGCCTCGATCGTCGTGCTCGCCGCGTCGGTGGTTCAAAATCCCACGCTGCTTCTAAATTCCAGGAGCGCTGAATTTCCAGGGGGCCTTGCCAATAGCCATGACCTCGTTGGGAAATATTTTATGTCCCATGCGCTGGCGCCGGTTTTCGGCATGTTTGAGGAGGAAACCTCGCCGCATCTTGGGCTGAGCGGCGCCCAGCTTATCAGCCACGATGATTATCCCAAAAAACGTGAGAACAATGCGCCATTTGGCAGTTACCAGTGGCTGATTGCGCCCTCCATGAAACCTAACGACTTGTTGGGCGTCGCGACAACACGCGCCGACCTATTCGGCGACACGCTGCATGATTTTATGAAACGCGCGACACGCCATATCGCCAATATGATCGGTTTCGCGGAAGAACTGCCGCGAGAGGAAAATCGTATTGAGCTTTCAGGCGAAGCGGGCGCCAACGGCGCTATGCTGCCGCGAGTGGTTCACAGTTATGATGAAAACACGCTGAAACTGCGCGAGCTAATGCGCGCGCAGGGCGAACGCGTGATGGCCGCCGCAGGCGCGGGCGAAGTCTGGTCAGCGCCGCTCGCGCAGGCGCATATGATGGGGGGCACGATCATGGGGCATGATCCGGCAACCTCGGTTACTGACTCTTACGGGCGTGCTCATTCAGTGCAAAACCTCGTCATCGCCGGTTCCGGCCTGTTCCCGACCGGCGCTGCGGTCAATCCAACATTCACGCTATATGCCCTGGCAGCACGAACGGCTGCCCACATGCTCGACAACTGGGCTGACTATCAAGGCTAACCGGCTGCTAGCTGAGAAAGCGAAACCACAAATAGGCGAGTGCAAAAACCGCCAATGTAACGACGCCAGCCATACTCCAAAAATGTATGACAGCGCCAGGACGGCTGTCCACCGGCACAATGCCGCCGAACATCGCTCTATGATTAAGGAACGCGAAAATTGGCGCCATTAGAAACGATACGGTCGTTGCAATATCGATCAGTGTCTTAAACGAATTCATCATCATACTTATGATGACATAAGAACCCGCAAGCAGAACAAGCATCGCAATCCAATAATAGGGATGGCGTATAGCGTGGGCGGCTCTGGCGCCCTCCTCGTCACCACGCATGCTAAGCGCGACCGCCGCGAGCGTACGCGGCCAGGCGTCAATCGCTGTCAACGTTGTCGAAAAAATGACCGCCAGCGCGGCAAATCCAACAATCGTCGCAGCCGTTTTTCCTAAGGCCGCTTCGTAAAGGTCGATAATCTGCGCCGCAAAGCCTACAGCCCCCGCCTCGAAAGTCACGTTAGCGTTATGCATGACCCCCGCCCCCATCAGCACAAAGCAAATCGCGAGGATTGTTGTTGCGATAAAGCCGATATTGTAATCCACAGCAGCCTCTCGCATTGAAGGCACGTATGACGTGACGCGGCTACGCGCCTGGCTCCACAAAGATTGCCATACGGATGTATCGAGCGGCGCCGGCATCCAACCCACCAATGCAGCAATGAAGAGGATCGTGGCGCGGTCGTAATTATCCACCATGAACGACGAAAGGCCGTCAAATGGCAGTCGGGGCAAGATCATAGCTGTTGACGCCAGCGTCGCGATGGTGAGGAAGGAAAGCAGAAGCTTTACAATCAGGTCGAGCGCCCGGTACTGACCGAAAAACAAAATCGCGCCAACAATTGCCCAAACCCCCAGCACAATTGTCATGGAATCATAGGGCAGATTGAAATTGGACTTAGCGAGCGCGGCTGTTGTGATCGATATAGAGGCGCAACCGGCGAACATTGTAAGCAATGTGGCGATCACAAATAACCAGATCGCAAGCGGTCCCTGGCGGCGATAAGAAACCAGGAGGTTTTCGCCAGACGCAGCTGAATATTGGTTGCCAATGAGGAAGGCCGGGTATTTGACGATATTCGCCAAAATGACGAATCCAATCAACGCCAATCCATAGACTGCGCCCGCGCGCGTTGATTGCACCAGATGCGACACGCCAATCGCGGCGCCGGCAAACAACAGGCCTGGGCCCAAAGCCTTCAACAGATTTCGTTGCTCGTTCATATTACTCCTCAGCGCACCTTACGGATTTCGACGAAGGTTAGTTCGCGCAGTTTTTTATTTCAATCTTAAAATTATTTGAAATTCACGCCAGATCACTTATCATACTCTATAAAATGAGCTCGACAGAACGTATTCTTGCATCCGCTATGAATTAGGAGACTTCCATGCGCGCTTCCACAATCCGTATTCAATGCTTTTCACTAGCCAGTCTGATTACACTTGCTAGTTGCGCTTCGGTTTCTGCGTCGGACGCAAATGATAATACTGAACTCGGTATGGCCAGTGCTATCGGCGCCGAAACATGGGGCAGATGCGCAGCGCAGATGTCCGTAACCGGTTCTAAGGTCTATGAGCTCTCTCATATCCGGTCAAATACGATGCCTGCTTCCCCTTTTGGCGTTCCGTTGGAATATTCATTCAGACCTACCGCAGGCCTTCCAGGCACGCGCCATGCTTTCAACGGCGAACAACTCACCGGTGAAACCGGCGCCCAGGGCACGCAAATGGATGCGCTTGGTCATTTTGGATTTCTTGAAGAGCCGTGGGATGGCAATGGCGACTTCCCGGCGGATAAAGTCAAATATTATGGCGGTTACACACAAAAAGATGTGAAGCCCACGGACGGCTCCCGCCTTCTCAAGCTCGGCGTGGACCGCGTGCCGCCAATTATCACCAGCGCAATTCTACTTGATGCGCGCAGCCACCTTGGCGATGGTGAGCCGCTAAGTGCAGGCAAAACAATCACCGCCTCTGATATCAAGGCAATGCTGAAAGCGCAGGGGCTTTCAAAACGCGGCGTTTTGCGCGGAGATGTGGTTTATATTTATACCGGGTGGAGCGATCGCTGGCAGGATCCGGACGAAAATAAATCCTATTATACGATGGGGCCCGGGCTTTCTTATGACGCCGCTCAATATCTCGGAAAAAAAGGCGTTGTGTTGGTTTCACTGGATAATCCGTTTACTGATCCGGTCAATGACGGCCAACTCACGGGCAAGGCGGGACCGGCGGAAGGCGCGCCCGATGGCTTTCCCTTCGCTATTCATCACCACAATCTAACGCAATCCGGCGTGCTGCAGATTCAAAATAGCCGCTTGGTCGATCTTGCCAGAGATAAAGTTTGGCTTTCCTGCACTATGATCCTGCCTTTGCGGGTTGAGGGTGGGTCGGGCTCGCCTGTCCGGCCAGTCGCCATCGGCGTCCCCGCCGAGTAAAAACAAAGCCCACTCCAAAAACCGTGCGGGCGCACTTTATTCGAACGGTGTCATCCGCCCGAACTTTCCGTCCTGGTAAACTAGCGGCGGGATGCCTGTAACCTGGGTTTTCGTCGCCAGGCCTACAAGGATCGTATGGGTATAAGCCGTATAGGAAGCATCTAATGCGCATTCAATATTCGCCGCGACGCCGCCTATAATAAAGGGCGAGCCATGCTCATCCTGGCTCCAATGCGAATCTTTAAATCTGCGGTTGCGGCGGCTTTCATCAGAAAACAGTTCGGCAATATCGCGCTGACCCTCACCTAATATATTCGCGGCGAATTTCTTGCTAGCAAGGACCGCGTCATGCGCGCTTGCCTTGCGACCAACCGCAAGAAACACAGCCGGCGGGTCAACGGACAATGAATTCATCGAAAGTGCTGTTAGCCCGACGTGTTTTCCGCGCCAGACCGTCGTGATGACCGCAACAGAGCCCGCATTTTGGCGCATCGCCCGCTTAAAGGTTGTCGCCGGATTTTCGTCCAGGGTGGCGCCGCGTTTACTTCCGCCGCCTCCAAAGAAGCGACCGAGCGAAGAAAAAGCCCCCATTTTTGCGCTGCCGGTTTTCTCTGTCACTATCATCGCCCCCGCATTGTGTGCTGCGCATACCGCCAAATCTACCTTGCCCCGGATGGCAAACTTGATTTTAACATATAAATTTTATATGTAAAATACTTGAGCAAAGCCGCCAGTCGCGCGCGGGCGCCAATTTCGACGCGCTGTTTTTGCAATGCCCCATGGGAGGAGAAGTTATGCAAAACGTTATGTTTGACAATGAGCAGTTCAAACTCGGTTTTTTCTCCGCAAACTGTTCCAGCGGCATGGCCGTAACCA
>Ga0209633_10001571_pt1 | contig 23211 bp, 20 predicted proteins | sample Cruoilmetagenom1_FD_187290 | JGI IMG/M metagenome (GOLD analysis project Ga0209633, IMG submission 187290) | Oil polluted marine microbial communities from Coal Oil Point, Santa Barbara, California, USA - Sample 1 (SPAdes) (version 2) | ecosystem: Environmental > Aquatic > Marine > Oil seeps ...
CGGCGGTTTCGCGCTAGCAGTTGTGAATCGGGAGGCCGTTGTCAGCAGCATGCCTGGAACGGCCTCGTTCTACAGTGGTCTCGGCTTGACGGTAAACCTGCGCGGTCTGGACTTCGAGAACGTTACGTCGACCTGGACGACGGAGGCCGATCAGCCGGTACTGGAAGTCAACGGCGAAATCGTCAACATCACGGATGGTCCGATGCAGGTTCCGGCGGTTGTCTTTGAGCTGCACGATGAAAACGGCGTCGAAGTTCACCAGTGGGAAGCCGAGGTCACGAAAGACCCGCTGGAAGCCGGCCAGCGCACGGAGTTTACAGCGCGCATTCCGTCTCCCCCGGCATCGAGCAGAAGCGTGCAGGTCAAGTTTGCCGGGGCGCGCTAGCGCTGACCGGCGATGAGCAGCACAACCGATTCCACTGCCGCTATCGAGCTGCTTTTCAGCGCCGAGGAGATCGCTGAACGCGTCGAGTCGTTGGCCGGCGAAATCGCGCGCGCCGAGCCCAGCGAGATTCTGATTATCTCGATCCTGAGAGGGGGGTTCGTGTTCGCCGCCGATCTGGTCCGTGCCCTGCATCGCGCGGGGCTGAGCGCTGAGATCGACTTCATGGGTCTAGCGAGCTATGGCGGGGAACAGAAGCCTTCCGGCCCGATCGCCATACGTCAAGATATCGAGGCCGATGTTGCTGGGCGCCAGGTATTGCTGGTGGACGACCTGATGGACGCCGGCCATACCCTCGCCTTCGCAAAATCGCTGCTGGAGAAGCGCGGCACGCAGCGGATCGCCACCTGCGTTCTGCTGGACAAGGCGGTCGCCCGCGAAGTTCCGCTCCGTCCCGATTACAAGGGCTTCGACTGCCCGCCTCACTTCGTGGTCGGCTACGGAATGGGCCTTGGCCACCGCCATAGGGCGTTACCATATATCGGCCGAATCATGCATGATTAGGAGGGGCTTTTCGGCTGGGCATGTGAGGTGGCGACCGTGGATCGGGCGCGCATTCTTCTTGCCGAGGACGACCAAGCGATGCGCGACTTCGTGCGCCGTGCGCTCGAAATGGACGGGCATGATGTGACCACCGTCCATGACGGCGGCGAAGCGCTGGAGCGCTTGAAATCGCCGCTTCACAAATACGATCTGTTGCTCGCCGACATCCGAATGCCGGTCATTGACGGCGTTACGCTCGCCCTCGAAATGGCGCGCGAGCACCCGAAACTGCCGATCATTCTAATGACCGGCTACGCCCAGCAGCGCGACTGCGCCTCTGGGCTGGATGCCGCCGTCAAAGGCGTGATCCAAAAGCCGTTCACGCTGGAGCAGATCAGGACGGAGGTGCGGGGCGTGCTTCAAGCGGCGGGCGTCGCCTGATCGAGGGGCGCGGTTAGAAGCGGCGGATCAGACGTTCCAGATAATCCAACTCGAGCATCGGCCGGTTGGGCTCGCTTAGGCGCCGGCGCAATTCGTCCAAGATTTCACGGGCCCGCTGGATGTCGATTTCGTCCGGCACCTTGACCGAACTGCCGAGATCGGGGCCGCTGCTGCGGTCCGGGCGGCCTAGCGGGTCGCGCCCATCCTGGCCCGAGCGCCCCATCTGGGCGCTCATCATCTGCATGATTTGTTCGGCAAGCGACTGGGCGCCCTGGCGCAATCGATCGAGCGCCACGGTTTCTTCATGGGTCGCGCGGCCCAGATTCTCATCGTCCAGCGCCGAGCGCGCATTGCCCATGGCCTGACCCGCCCCTTCCAGTTTCTCCGAAGGATTGCCGCCGAGCCCGCGAAGTTGCTCCATCATCTGCTCGAGCTGTTGCTGGATCTCCCCTTGGCGCTGGGCAAGCCCGCCAAACCCCTGCTGACCCTGGCCTTGCTGCGCGGGCCCTTGGCCTTGCTGTCCGGGCCGTTGGCCCTGGGGTCCAGGCCCCGCTCCGCGGCGTCCGGGCGTTTCGCCCTGCTGGCCTTGTCCGGGACGCTGCTGCCGTCTGGCGCTCTCCCGCTGACGCCGCATTTCGAATGTCTCATCGAGCAGTTTTTGCTGGCGCATGATGAGGTCGCCCAGATCATTCATGATATTCATCATCTGCTCGCCGCGCGGATCGGCGTTCGCCATTCCCATCTGCAGCTTTTCCAGCAGATCGCGCAGGTCGCTCAGGAGCTGCTGGGCCATCTCGCGGGACCCGGTTTTGGCCAAATTCTCGATCTGGCGCAGCATTTGATCCAAATCTTGGCTGTTCATCAGGCGGTTCGCGCCCATCTCCTGGCCCGGCGTCATGCCGTTCTTGCGCGCCTGTTCCGCAAGCGCGTTCAGGAAGCGGTTCAGCGCGGTGCGAAGCTCCTGAACCAATCGTTTGATCTCGTCGTCGCTGGCGCCTTCCTCCAGCGCATTCATGAGCCGCTCCTGGGCCATCCGCAGGGCGCGCTCGGCGTCGCTGAGGTCGCCGTCCTCGATGCGCAGCGCGATTTGCCAGAGCTGGTCGACGACGCTGGTAAGGCCCTGCTTGTCGTCGCGGATCTTTAGCCGCCAATAGGCCGAGCGCAGCCCGAGATAGACGATCTTGTCCTTGATGAACCTCTCAGGCGCGAGGGTGAGCGCTTGCAGTGCTTGCGCCACCTGTTCGCGGGCATCCCTGCGGCTGACCAGATTGCGGCGTTGCTCGATGATCGCGCGTGCCAGGGGCCGCTGAAATTCGCGCGCGGGCAGCGTCAGAATATAGCGCGGACTGATGCCCTCCTGACCCGCCTGGTCCTTGGCCACCAGCCGCATTCGCACCTTCAGGCCCGCCCAGGGATGGGCTGAAAGATCCTTATAGGTGCGGCCCTCGGTCTCTTTGCCACCGGTTCGAGGCAGCCGCAGCGGCACCACCGGCGGATCGATCAGTGCTTCTGAGCTGGTCAGCTGATCGCCGGCCCCGCCCACCGGGCCAGCGTTGCCGGCAAGCTCGAAGCGCGCCTCCGCATGGGCGACGCCGTAATCGTCTTCGAGCCGGTAATGCAGCCGCAACGCCTTGCGGGGCGTCGGCGCCGGGGGCGCCACCAGGCGAATCGAGGGATCGTGATCGTCGATGATATTGAAATTCCAGGTGCCGATGGTGCGCCCGCCGGCCGACACCTTGACGCTGCCGGGCTCTTGCAGCGTGAGCTCATACTCCGTGAGCTGCTCGTCGCGGGCGCTCGGTTTGGCGGCGTTGCGGTCACCCGATTCGCCATCGATGAATTCGAGGGCCGAGCGATCGGACCCGGCGCCATTGATACGGACCATCAACTGGCTGCCCTCCGGCACGGTAACCGCATCGTCCGCGTTTTCGCTGCCGTGGTTACCCTTGCCATCCGCCAACACCACGGGGGCCGCTCCGGTGTAGAGCGGCGGCGTGACCCAGGCGTCGATCCGGTGACCGTTGGAACTAAATTCGGACCCATAGGAAAAGGCTCCCGCCAACCGGTCCCATCCGCCCCGTCCCGCGACAAATGCCGCGCTGACGATCAGCAGCAGCACCAATGCGCGGATCGCGAATGGATCGAGCCGTGCAATGCCGGGCCGGGGCGCGCGCGGTTTGAGCGTCGCGACCATGCGCGCCAACCGTTCGCGATGCCGCTGCCATAGGGACTGCGCCGCTGGAGAGGCGGATTCGGGCAGGCTGTCTTCAAACGACGTAGCCGGACGATGCTTGACGCCGGAATCGCGTTCGAGCCGGCGCAATCCGTCCTCGCGGCTCGGCCAAGGAATGCTCAACAACGGGACCAAGGCCACCGCGAAGGCGACGGCGAAGCCGAAAAGCCCCGAGGTATGTGCCCATGCGGGCAGCCAGCTCCAAATCCCGATCAGCGACGCGATCAGGAAACAGCCCGCCACCAGGAACGGCCATAGCAGGGCCCGCCAGACCTGTTCGAAAATCAGAATAAGCTTGGCGAGCTCCACCCGGCGGCCCAGGACGCGTTCACCGTCCTCCCGGGCTTCGCGAAGCGCCTCGCGGGCGCGGCGGATCAGGTCGATCATGCGGGCAAACTACCACACAGTTTCAGTTCGCTTCGAGTGCCTATAACAAGGTTCGTTGATAATGCCCCATCTCATGGGAGCAAATCGGTTCGTCAGGGCAGGCGCGGTGCGAAGCGCGATGCCGTAGCATCGGGCGAGCGCCGCAACGCCCCCGGGGCCCCGATTTGGCCCACCGCTGGCCGCGGTCTTTTATACGCCCGCTTCGTTGCGGACTGCTTGTGGTGGATTGGCACCACGGCGCACCCCGCGCCTGGCGGTCGGGCAAAATACCAGCGGTGAGATAGGTCATTATCATCGAGCCTTGGTATTGTGCCACCCGATTACGGGCAAATCCGGGGCGCGGCCAAGCGATCATTGTCACGTCTTGGTGAGCCAGGCGGGCAAACGCTCGGCCTCAAATTGATCGCTCGGCGATGGCCGGGGCCGGATGACGGCGTAATTCTCGCCTTTGACCATGACTTCGGGCACCAGCAGCCGGCTATTATAGGTGTTCGCCAGCACCGCGCCATAGGCGCCCGCGGTCAATACGGCCAACAGGTCGCCTGTCTGCATTTCGGGCAAGTCGCGCTCCAGCGCCAGAAAGTCGCCGGTCTCGCAGACCGGGCCAACCACGTCCGTTTTGGCGACAGGTTCCGAGCGGCGCGCCTCGTCCACCGGCCAAATGTCGTGATAGGCGCTATAGAGCGTAGGCCGGAGCAGATCGTTCATGCCGGCATCGACGATCGTGAAGCTCTTGGTCGGCCCCTGCTTCACGTAGAGAACGCGGGTAACCATCACGCCCGCATTGCCCGCGATCATACGGCCCGGTTCAAACACCAGCCGGCAGTTCAGGCCCTGTACCGCCTTCAGGACGGTCCCGGCATAGGCTTTGGGATCTGGCGGAATATCGTCGTCGCCGCGATATGGCACGCCGAGCCCGCCGCCAAAATTGACGAATTCGACCTCGAGACCGTCTTCGCGCAGCCATCCGGCCATGGCGTCCAACAAAGCGAAGGCATCGGCAAAGGGTTCGAGATCGGTGATCTGGCTGCCGATATGCATATGAATTCCGCAGGGGCGTATCCCCGGAAGTTGGGCGGCCAGACGGTAAAGCTCGCGGGCCTCTTTCCATGCCACGCCGAACTTGTCCTCGGCCTTGCCGGTTGAAATCTTGTGGTGGGTCTTGGGGTCGACGTCCGGATTGACGCGGAGCGCGACGCGGGCCTCCTTGCCCAAGCTGTCGGCGACTTCGCTGAGCAGCCGGAGCTCCGGCTCGGATTCGACATTGAAAGCGTAGATGCCCTGCTCTAATCCCAGCGCCATCTCAGCCCCCGTTTTGCCGACGCCCGAGAACACGATGCGGTCACCAGGTACGCCCGCAGCCCTGGCGCGGCGCAGTTCGCCCTCCGAGACCACGTCCATGCCGGCGCCCAATTCGCCCAGGGTCTTCAGAACGGCCAGATTGGAGTTGGCCTTGACCGAGTAGCAGATCAGCGTGTCGGAGCCCGAAAACGCCGCGTCGAACACGCGGTAATGGCGCTCGAGGGTGGCCGTCGAGTAGCAATAGAACGGCGTGCCGACCTCGTCCGCGATTGCGGCAAGGCTGACGCCTTCGGCGTGCAAGACGCCGTCCTTGTAGGCGAAATGATGCATGGAGAGGCTTGGGCCGGCGCTGTTATCTCAAAAGGCCATCGAGAATGAAGGGACGGTCCGGTTTGCCCGATTCCGTCTCGCCCACCGGCGCACCCTGACCGCGCTGTTGACTTGGCGGCGCCTCAAGCGGGCCCTTTCGGCCGCAGGCCGACAGCCCGAGGCCCGTAATTACGAGCGCAGCCAACGCAATATGAAGCGGCTTTCGCATCGAAGCACATCCCTACTCGGCCGGAAGGCGGCACTGAGTCGCCGACCTTTCTAGCGCGATGTGGTTTCCCTTTCCAAACGCTTTATCCATTTACGCGCCATCTTGCGGACATTTTGAGGCGCGGTTCCGCCATAGCTGGTGCGGCTCTTTACCGATTTTGGGACGCTCAAGACCTCGAACACGGTTTCTGTGATGCGCGGTTCGACCTCTTGCATTTGTGCGAGCGGTAGCTTCCAGAGCGGCACGCCAGCCTTATCCGCCGCTACGACGATCTGCCCCGTGAGCGCGTGGGCCTCGCGAAATGTCAGACCCAGCTCCCGCACCAGCCAGTCGGCGAGGTCGGTGGCGGTGGAATGGCCCGCAGCGGCGCTCTTCGTCATCGCCTTCTCGTGGACAGTAGCGTCAGCCACCATGCCGGTCATTGCCACCAGCATCAGGATCAACGCATCGAGGGCGTCGAATGTGACTTCCTTGTCCTCCTGCATGTCCTTGGAATAGGCGAGCGGCAGGCCCTTCATCACCACAGCCAGGCTGTTGAGGGCAGCTACGATCCGCCCGGTCTTGGCGCGGACCAGTTCGGCTGCATCGGGATTGCGCTTTTGCGGCATGATCGAGGACCCGGTCGAATAGGCGTCCGACAGAGATAGGAAGCCGAATTGGTCCGAGGTCCACAGCACAATCTCCTCGGCGAGCCTGGATAGGTGCAGTGCGCAGATCGCACATGCAGCAAGCGTTTCCAACGCGAAATCCCGGTCCGAGACCGCATCCATCGAGTTTGCTGCGGGCCGGTCGAAGCCGAGCGCTTTCGCCGTCATGTCCCGGTCGATCGCAAAGGAGGTTCCAGCCAGAGCCGCGGCGCCAAGCGGCGACTCGTTGAGCCGCTTGCGGGCGTCGGCCAGCCGCCCGCGGTCACGGGCCAGCATTTCCACATAGGCCAGGCAATGATGCCCGAAGGTCACGGGCTGGGCAGTCTGTAGATGGGTGTAGCCCGGCATCACCGTGGCGGCATGGTCCTGCGCCTTTTTGGCCAGAGCCAATTGCAGTTCTTGGATGGCAAGATCGATCGCGTCGAGCGCGTCGCGGATATAGAGCTTGAAGTCGGTGGCAACCTGGTCGTTGCGCGACCGCGCCGTATGCAGCTTGCCGGCTTCCGCGCCGATCAGTTCCTCGAGACGGGCTTCAATATTCATGTGAATGTCTTCAAGCGCCCGGGAGAAGCCAAATTTCCCTGCCTCGATTTCGGTCAGGATTTGGTCCAAACCCTGCTGGATCTTGCGATTATCTTCGCGTGAAATGATGCCGGTCTGGGCCAACATCGCGCAATGGGCCTTTGACGCCGCAATGTCATGGGCGTAAAGCCGCTTGTCGAAGTCGACGGAGGCCCCTATCTCCTCCATGATTTGGGCGGGTCCGGAAGCGAAGCGCCCGCCCCACATCTTGTTGGTCATCGATGTCCTACCTGAGAGTGCCGCAATGAGTGGAGACAAGACGCACGGCAAGGCGAAAAAGGCACCATGGACGACCTATTTGTGGGTCGCCCTGCTGGCCACTGTTGCAGGATTTGTGGCGGTATACGTGAATTTCGGGTCGAATGGCAATGTCGTGCCCAAGATGGCGCGCCCAGCACCCGAGGCTAGCACCGCGCGCGCGCCTGCGGTTCCGGTGGCGAGCGGTCCCTTTGCCGGGCTCAATCGCGGGGCGATGTCCACTTTTTTGGTGCACAAAGCGCCAAAAGAGCTGCCGCAGTTCAAGTTCAACGACGCCGATGGAACGCCGCTGACGCTCGGTCAATGGAACGACAAGGTGGTGCTGCTCAATCTTTGGGCGACATGGTGCGCGCCATGCCGCAAGGAAATGCCCTCGCTGGACAGGTTGAAGGCCCAGCTAGGAGGCGATGATTTCGACGTTGTGGCCATCAGCATCGACCGGGGCGGCATCGACAAACCAAGGGCGTTTCTGGAAAAAATCGGCACCGACCATCTGGCGCTTTATCACGATCCGACCGCGCGGCTTGGCGCCAAGCTGAAGGCGTTCGGGATGCCCACGACGCTGTTGATCAATCGCAAGGGCGAGGAAATCGGCCGCCTGATCGGCCCGGCGGAATGGGATTCGGAGGATGCGGTGAAACTGGTCGAGACTGCGATCGCGCAGGACAAGAAGGCAGCCGCTCAGCGCGTCGGCACCGGCTCCTCACCGCCGTAATCGTAGAAACCGCGGCCGGTTTTGCGGCCCAGCCAGCCCGCCTCGACATATTTCACCAGCAGCGGGCAGGGGCGGTATTTTGAGTCCGCCAAACCTTCATAAAGCACCTGCATGACGGCCAAGCAGGTATCCAATCCGATGAAATCGGCGAGCTGCAAGGGGCCCATGGGATGGTGCGCGCCAAGCCGCATCGCGGTGTCGATCGATTCCACCGTTCCCACCCCCTCATAAAGCACGTAGACCGCCTCGTTGATCATGGGGAGCAGAATCCGGTTGACCATGAAGGCCGGAAAGTCTTCCGCCGCCGCCGACGTCTTGTCGAGGCTTTCGATAAACGCCTTGGATTGGGTGTAGGTGTCTTCGTCGGTGGCGATGCCGCGGACGACCTCGACTAACTCCATCAACGGGACAGGATTCATGAAATGCAGGCCGATGAAGCGCTCCGGGCGGTCGGTCGAGGCCGCCAATCGCGTAATCGATATGGAGGAGGTGTTGGTGGAGAGGATCGCGTCCGCCTTCAGCTCTGGACAAAGCGCGGCGAATATCTCCCGCTTGACGTCCTCGTTTTCGGTGGCGGATTCGATCACCAGATCGGAATTGCCGAGATCCGAGATCGACTTGGCATAAGTAATGCGCTTGAGCGCCGCCTTGCGGTCCTGTTCGCTGATCTTGCCGCTGGAAACCTGGCGGGCGAGATTGCCGTTGATGGTGGCGAGCGCCTCGTCGACCCGCTCCTTGTTTAGATCGTTCAGCAGGACGTCATAGCCTGCCAACGCCACCACATGGGCGACGCCGTTGCCCATTTGGCCAGCACCTATCACGCCCACTTGTTTGATCTTCATGTTTGGTTGCTCACTTCGGATGCTTCAGCCTATCCGGCGCCAGCCTTGTCGAGTTCGGCCTTGAGCTGGGGCAAGATCTCAAAGAGATCGCCAACTAGGCCGTAATCCGCGACCTGAAAGATCGGCGCTTCTTCGTCCTTGTTGATGGCGACGATCACCTTGGAGTCCTTCATGCCGGCCAAATGCTGGATGGCGCCCGATATGCCGACCGCAATGTAGAGCTCCGGGGCCACCACCTTGCCGGTTTGTCCCACCTGATAGTCGTTGGACATGTAGCCCGCATCGACCGCAGCCCGGCTCGCCCCGATAGCGGCTCCAAGCTTTTCGGCGACCGGCTCGATATATTTCTCGAAATTCTCCGTCGAGCCAAGGCCGCGCCCGCCCGATATGATCACCCGGGCCGAGGTGAGTTCCGGACGATCCGATTTCGAAAGCTCCTGGCGATCGAATTGGGACATTCCGGCGGCTACCGGGGCTTCAATCTTCTCGACCGTGGCCGAACCGCCCTCGCCCGCGGCTGGGAACGCCGTGGTGCGTACGGTGATGACCTTTTTCGGGTCGCTCGATTGCACGGTTTGAATGGCGTTTCCCGCATAAATCGGACGCTCGAAGGTGTCCGGCGCCTTGATCGCGGTGATGTCCGAAATCTGCGCCACGTCGAGCAGTGCCGCGATCCGCGGCATGAAATTCTTGCCCGTGGTGGTGGCGGGTGCCAGCGCCGCATCGTAATTCGCCGCCAACGGAACGATCAGCGCCGCCATCTCCTCGGCAAGCTGGTGCTCGAACTGGGGTGCATCTGCAAGAAGCACCTTGTTGACGCCCTCGAGCTTGGCGGCCTCGTCTGCGACAGTGCCGCAGTCCTTGCCCGCCACCAGAATGTCGACGTCGCCAAGTTGGGCGGCGGCGCTCAGCGCCTTGGCTGTGGCGTCGCTCAGATGTGCGTTGTCGTGTTCGGCAACCAGCAAAACGGCCATCAGAGAACCCCGGCTTCGTTCTTCAGCTTGTCGATCAGCTCGTCGACGCCGGCAACCATGACGCCGGACTCCCGTTTCGGCGGTTCGCGGGTTTCGAGCACCTTGAGCCGGGCTGAGACGTCGACGCCGTAATCGGCGACACTCTTCACATCCAACGGTTTCTTCTTGGCCTTCATGATGTTGGGAAGCGAGGCGTAGCGCGGTTCGTTCAAGCGCAAATCCGTGGTCACCACGGCGGGCAATTCGAGGTCGACCGTCTGCAGCCCGCCATCGACCTCGCGGGTCACCTGCACATTGCCGCCGCCCAATTCGATTTGGGAGGCAAATGTGCCCTGGGGCCAGCCCAGGATCGCGGCCAGCATCTGCCCGGTCTGGTTGGAATCGTCGTCGATCGCCTGCTTGCCCATGATCACGATTTCCGGCTTCTCAGCCTCGACCACGGCTTTCAGAATCTTGGCTACGGCTAATGGTTCGACGGTCTCCTCGGTCTCGACCAAAATGCCACGGTCCGCGCCCATGGCGAGCGCGGTCCGGATCGTCTCCTGGGCTTTTTGTGGGCCGATCGTGATGGCGATGATTTCCTCCGCCTGACCCGCTTCCTTGATGCGGATCGCCTCCTCGACGGCAATTTCATCGAAGGGATTCATCGACATCTTGACATTGGCCAGCTCCACGCCGCTGCCGTCGGCCTTGACCCTGATCTTGACGTTGTAATCGACCACCCGTTTGACGGGCACCAGGATTTTCATCGGCTGGACTCCGGGCCAATCGTGGCCGGGTTCTTGTGGTTCGGCTGCTTGGTAGGAGAGGCGCGTTGCGACCGTAGCTGCAGGAATTCCTTTCGCACTTGCGAAATAGCCGCGCGACGGTAATGCCGGGGCAGGTCCAAGTCAATGCTCGCCAAATTCGGGGTCGGGGAGGGGTTTTAAGGCCGCCGTCGCGCCCTCAACTGCCCCCTTGCGTCTTGTCGAACAGCCGCACGCCCGGACGTCGCATAAACAGGATCAGAAGGGCGCCCGAGGCGAGGCCGCCGACATGGGCCCACCAGGCCACATTGGTGCCCGAGGTGGCGATCGCGTTGAAGACTTGCAGGCCCGCCCAAAAGCCCAGCGCCCATGCCGCCGATATGCGCAATGGGATCCACCAGAAGGCCAGAACCCAGGTCTTCACCTTGGGGTGGAGCATGAGATAGGCGATGACGATGCCCGAAACCGCGCCGCTGGCACCGATCAGGGGCGTGGTGGAGTGGGGCAGCGCCCAGATGTGAACGACGCCGGAGAAGATGCCGCACATGAGGTAGAACATCAAAAACCGCACGTGGCCCATGGCGTCTTCAACATTGTCGCCGAACACCCAGAGGAACAGCATATTGCCGGCCAGGTGGATGAAGCTGCCATGCAGGAACATGTAGGAGACCAGCGTAAAGCGCTCGGGCACCGGAAAGGTGCCGGCGGGGATGATGATTTCGCTGTCCATTATTGGATTGCGCTGGATGAACTCGGCTGGGATCAGCGCGAAGGCCGCGGTGCTCTCATTGGCGAGGTTCATCGGCAGCACCTGCAGCAGCACGTAGATCGCCACGTTGAGGATGATCAGCGTGACGGTCACATATTGGTACTGAATGGATTTCAGCGGGTTTCGGTCGTGGATCGGTACGAACACGTTGTGCCTGACCCCGCCTAATGGTTTTGGCCGGGCGTCCAAAGGACGTCGGCGTTGCCCTTGTCGTTCGCGTAACGCGCGGCGACGAACAGAAAATCTGAGAGCCTATTGATATAGCGTAGGGCCTCGTCCCCCACTTTTTCGCCTTTTATCGCGGCCAGTTCCACCATAAGGCGCTCGGCGCGCCGAGATACTGTTCGCGCCACGTGCAGGGCCGCCGCGCCTGGCTTGCCGCCCGGCAGAATGAACGACCGCAAGGGTTCCAGCTCGCCGTTCAGCCGGTCGATTTCGGATTCCAGCCGCTCGACTTGCTTGGCCGAGATTCGCAGCGGCTCGTAGTCCAGCTCTTCGCCCGTGTCCGGGGTGCAGAGATCGGCCCCGAGATCGAACATATCGTTCTGAATCCGGCCCAGCATCTGGTCGACCTCGGCATCTTCCTTGGTCAAATGCTGGCGGGCGACGCCGATGACGGAATTGGCTTCATCCACGGTGCCATAGGCGGCGATGCGGGTGTCGTATTTCGGCACGCGCGAGCCCGTGCCCAGCGCCGTTTTCCCCTTGTCGCCGGTCCGCGTGTAGATCTTGTTCAGAACGACCATCTTAGCTCCAAGCGCCGCCGGCGAGCTCCGGCGGCTCCCCTGCGGTGGCGTAGCCTAACGAGGGATCATGCGCGGTCAATCCCAGTCGATTGCCGGGGTAAAGGGCGCCGAGGCACCCCAAGTTTTCCCTCACCTTCCCGCAACGAAAATCGCGGCCAAAACCACAATGATGGCGACGAACTGCATTGCCACGCGCCAGCGCATAAGCTTTTGCGAAAGGGCTGGATTGCCGCCGCTCGCCATATTCCACAAGCCCAGCGCCAAAACTATGGCAACGGCGGCGAGCGCCAGCAATACCAGGATGTTCATTATCCCTTGCACTGTCGTCTATTCCACCAGATTCACGGGCGGCCTGAAACTAGCGCTTCAGGGTGGCCAACGCCACCGGCAAAGCAGCTGTTGCGCGGGCTATTCGCCGGAGACGATGAAATCGAGCATTCGCGTCGAAAAGACCCGACGCCCGAGTCCAAGTGCATGGGTCGGCAGGGTCACGTAATAGCGCGGCCGGGGAAACCGGCTCTCCAGCGCGTGGATCAGCTTCTTCAACACGGCCTCCGGTTCCAATCTCAAGGGATTGTAGCCGTCGGATTCCAGGGCGTTGATGCGCGCTTCGTAGGTGTCCCGATGGGGCGAGTTGGCAATGTCGATATTGGCCTTGTAGGCGGCCAGCGAGCGCTCGGTGAACCGGGTGCGGATCGGTCCAGGCTCGATGATGGAGACGTGGATTCCGGTGCCCTTCAGCTCCTGGCGCATGGCATCGCTCAGGCCCTCGACGGCGAATTTGCTGGCGTTGTAGGCGCCGCGATATTTCAGCGAGACCAGTCCCAATACGGAGGAGTTTTGCACGACCCGGCCGCCGCCGTTTCGGCGCATCGCCGGAATCAGTTGGCGGGTCAGGTCGTGCCAGCCAAAAAAGTTGGCCTCGAACTGGTCGCGCAACACCTTGGTTTCGATGTCCTCGACCGCGCCAGGCTGGCCATAACCGCCATTGTTGAAGAGCGCGCCCAGCTTGCCGCTGGTCAGGCGCAGAGCTTCAGCCGCGCAGTCTGATATGGATTCGGGCTCCGTGTAGTCGAGATAGAGGGCGTCCAGGCCCTGCGCCTTGAGCGCGGCGATGTCTTGCGGCTTGCGCGCGGTGGCAATCACGCGCCAACCCCGCGCCTTCATGCCGTTTGCGCAGCAAGCGCCGATGCCCGAAGAGCAGCCGGTGATCAGAATGGAACGCTCACTCATTGGCGCGAGGATTTACCCCGTGGCGTCGGCGATGGGAAGCGACAATCGAGCCTGCAGCGGCCGATTCTAGCCTTTTGCTTCTAGCGTCCATCGGCCCATAATGGCGGCTGCTTTTTCATGGGAGGAGGGCAAGCAATGAAACAGGACAAAGTCCTATCGCCGCAGCTCGTGACCAATGCGGAGGTGCTCTATTGCTGCTTCGAAGCCGAGGATCAGGAGGCCGTTGCGGCGCTCGTGCCTGAGGGTTTCGAGCCGGCCAGTCCGGGAACCGTGTTCCTGAACCAGTACTGGGTACCTGACGAGCAGCAGCATTCCAATGCGGGTTTTCCCAATGGCTGGGGCGCCTACACGCTCACCTATATCGGCGTCGAATTGGCCGGGCACGATCTCTATGAAGGCATGCCCTGCCGCTGGTGGACGCATTACTACAACAGCTCGCCCAACATGCTGGAATATGCCGCCGAACACGGAATTCCGGCCCATCCTGGCGGGCGCACCGAGCTCGATATCGGCAAGGGCGAGGTGACCGCGACCACCTATCTCAACGAGAAGCCCGCAATCCGCACCAAGGCGAGGTTTTCCGAGACTCAAACGCCGCCCGCCGCAGGGCAATTGCTCTACATGACCCGCAAGGGCGGCGAGCTGGAGCTTGGGCGTTATCCGTTCGTGGGGTCGACCTACGAGGATCTCGACGTGAAATCGATCGAGTTCCTGGACGAATCCGCGTCGTTCTATGCGCTGCGGCCCAAGCAGCCCTTGAATATCACCTTCAGCGTGTTCTTCCCGGCGCTTGCTTTTTGTTATCCGGGCGGACAGCAGAAATTCGGCGACGAACCGTTCTAAGGCACGGTTGCCCTACGGCGATTGCGACGGGTCCGCTGACGCGAGTCCGTTGACGAAGGCAACTGCCAGGTCCGGCTGATCGGTGAATACGCCGTCGGCGCCGATCTCGACCAGGAAAATCTCCAGCGCCCGATCGAATGACCCGGCGTAGGGCGGCAGCGCGTCGGCGCGCAAGGTGTAGGGATAGACCTCGAGGCCGAGGTCCTGCGCTGCTGCCGCCAGGGGCGTGATGTTGAGCTTTCCGTTCTTGTCGGCGCCGATCACGATCTGAGCCATCCAAGGGCCGATTGCGTCGGCGACCTTGGCGATTTGTCCTAGGCCCTTAGCGGTTTTGAGCTCGTCGTAATCGACGTCCGGCGCCTCGTTCCAAGCGTTCTCAGTCAGGAGCTGGATCAAGCGGCCCTGATATCCCAGCTCGTTGCGTATGCGCTGGGTCTCGTTCCAGTCGAAGCACTGCAGATAGACGGGATCGCTCCTCGCCGCATAGCCATGGCGGGCGAACGTCTCCAGCACGATCCGGGAGGTGTCCTGGCCTTCCTCGCGGTGGAAGGCGGGACGCTTGATATCGGTGAAGACGCCCACGTTTCTTCCCGTGGAGGCATTCAGGCCAGCAATCATTTCGAGCTGCTCATCGAGGGTGGCAACCCTGAAGTCGCCCACGCCTTGGGGAAAACGGTTCGGGAATACCGGTTTGCCGGTCTTCGCGCTTACCCGCTCGTGCACATTGAGCTGCTTGATCTCTTCGAGGGTGAAGTCGATCACGTAGTAGCGGCCGTCGGCGCGCTTTCGGTTGGGAAAGACCATGGCCACGTCGGTGACGGCGTCAAGCACGATGTCATGCAGGACGATCGGGATGCCGTCCTTGGTGATCACCACGTCCTGCTCGATATAATCGGCGCCCTGGCCGTGAGCCATTGCCACCGCCTGCAGGGTGTGCTCCGGCAGATAGCCCGAGGCGCCGCGATGGGCGATGATGATTTTCTGTTTGGTCTCTGCCATTGCCGGTTCGGCGCCGTTCAGGGCTGCCGCCATCATCAAAGTCGCCAGCACGCCGGACACTAGCCGCATGGTTCTGACGATCCTCGCATTCCTGACTGCGGCCTGGGCCCGACTGCGGACCGGGACGAAAAGAGCAGGCGGGCGTCCTCAGCTCTCCAGCAGACGCCGGGCGATGACCTGGGCTTGAATCTCGGCCGTTCCCTCGAAGATCGAGAAGATGCGGGCGTCGCACAGCACCCGGGAGACGGGGTATTCGAGGGCAAAGCCGTTACCGCCATGGATTTGCACGGCGTTGTCAGCCGCCGACCAGGCGACCCGTCCGGCCAGCAGCTTGGCCATGCCGGCCTCCAGGTCGCAGCGCTTGCCTTGGTCTTTCTGGCGGGCGGCGTAATAGACCAGCTGGCGGGCCGCGAGCAGTTCGTAGGCCATGATCACGATTTTATCGGCGACCCGCGGATAGGCCAGGATCGGCTTGCCGAATTGCTGGCGCTCCTGGGCATAACGCAGTGCCAGGTCGAGCGCCGATTGGCCAACACCGATTGCGCGTGCGGCAGTTTGGATGCGGGCGGCTTCAAAGGTCCGCATGAGCTGTTTGAAGCCCTCGCCCTCCTGGCCTCCCAGCAATGCGCTTGCGGGCACTTCGAAGCCGTCGAAGGAGACGTCGAACTCCTTCATGCCGCGATAGCCCAAAACTTCGATCTCGCCTCCCGACATGCCTTGGGCCGGAAACGGGTCGCCCTCGCTGCCGCGTGGCTTCTCGGCCAGGAACATCGAGAGGCCGCGATAGCCCTGCTCGTCTGGATTGGTGCGGGCCAGTAATGTCATCAGGTCGGCGCGCACCGGATGCGTGATCCAGGTCTTTTGGCCGGTGATCTTGTAGACGTCGCCCTCCCTTACCGCCCGGGTTTTCAGCGAAGCCAGGTCGGAGCCCACATTGGGCTCGGTAAAGACCGCGGTGGGCAGCGCTTCGCCACTTGCGATCTTCGGCAGCCAGTGCTGTTTCTGCTCCTCAGTGCCACCCAACAGGATCAGCTCGGCAGCGATTTCGGAGCGCGTGCCGAGCGAGCCGACGCCGACATAGCCCCGGGAGAGCTCCTCGGAGACCACGCACATGGATTCCTTGCCCAATTCCAGCCCGCCATACTCTTCGGGAATGGTCAGGCCGAAGACGCCAAGCTCGGCCATCTGAGCGATCACTTCGAGCGGCACATAGGCGTTGGCGAGGTGCCATTCATGGGCGTGGGGCGCCACCTCCTGGTCGGAGAACCGGCGCATCTCGTCACGCATCGCTTCGTAAGTCTCGTCCAGCCCGCTGTCGCCAAAGGTGGCGGAGCCCTCGCGGGCCGTGATCAGCTCGATCGCTCTGGCGCGAATTTGCGGGTCCGAGCCAAGCGCGATCAGCTCGGCGACTGCGCCGCCCTCGAAGCGTTCGGTGGCCTCTTGAGTGAGTCCGATTTCGCTGGGGCGCACAAATTCGGTTTGCGACATCGGGATGCCGCCACGAATTTGGGCGAGATACTCGGCGAAGACCAACTGGGTCAGCAGCGCTTCGAGCTCGCCGAAGCGGCCCTCGCCCTCCATGCGCTGGGTATAGTCCGCCATCTGCTTGAGGGCTTCGACGCAGGTCGCGAGCCACGCGAAGCCATGGGCGGCCTGTTGCTCGCGTTCCAGCGCTTCCGCCGAGACGCGGCCATCGCTGACCACCTTGGCGGCTACGACAGATTTCGCTTCTTCGAGCAGCTTAGCCGCGGCGCCCGCGGCGTCGGCGGTCAGGGATTTCAGATCGATTTGGTCCGGGTCGCCAGCGTTTTGCTGGCCGGCGGCGAGGGTCATCGCTTATGGCTCCCCATGGGCGATGTGGGCGGTCGCGAACGCCCGGCACCATATCGGTTGGCGCACCGGGCGCAAGATGCTTTCTCACGGGATTCGAGAGGCGGAATTGCCAAGCAGCCTCGAGGGTTGGCGCCGGAGACAGCCATCACCTTACCGGAAGGGCAGAGGCTCAGGCCGCGTCTTCCGAATACCGGGGAGAATCGTACTCTTCGTCCTCGTCGGCCAGTATCTGCGCGTCGGGCTCGTCGCCCAGTTCGTCCCGCTCAGCCTCTTCATTTTCCCCATCTTCATCGGGTTTGTTGGAGGCGTTTGTTATCGCTGCGCGCTCGCCTTGCTCCTCGCCGATCAACTCCGCCTCCAACGGCCGAATGATTTCGAGCAGCTCGTCCAGCTTTAGAATGGCGATATAGTATTTGTTGCGCATCAGCTGCTGCTCGGCCTCCGCGCGCAAATCCAATATTGAATCAACCAAATCCTTCTTGACGACAGGATTCCCCATGCTTCGACGTCCTTCGTAACAACTGGCTTAAGCCCCCAGCCAGAGGGGCGCATTTTAGGGTCTGTGCTGGAGAAGAGTCTACTTGTTGATTCGCCAAAGAACAGCGGTTCCAGGCGGGTTTCCAGCGATTGAATTCAATCCGATAGAACCGGAGCGGCGCGTTCCAGAATCCGATGTGGTTGGGAGATCGCCGGGCCGGCGCCAAATGCGGTCCCGCGGTCGGCGCCTAGCCTCGCGGCGCAAAAGGCGTCCGATATGGCGGCTGGCGCGAACCGGGCCAGCAGGCTTGCTTGAACGGTCTGCGCCATCGCCTCCACCAGTTGGCGGCAATGGACCTCAGACTGGGCGTCGCGGGCGAGCCGGGTCTCCAGGTCGGCGATGGCCTGATCGAGGATTGCGTATTGGCCCTGGGCCAGACGGATCTCATCCATCAGTGCGTTGCCTGCTTCCGGGATTCGGCTGAGGGCGCGCAGCACGTCGAGCGCCACCACATTGCCCGCGCCTTCCCAGATGCCGTTGAGAGGGGCCTCGCGATAGAGCCGGGCCATGGCATGTTCCTCGACGAAGCCGTTGCCGCCGATGCATTCCAGCGTCTCGGCCAGGAAGGGAACTGCCCGCTTGCAGACCCAAAACTTGGCCATTGGCGTCATGACCCGCACCAAATGGTGCTCGGCCTCGTCGTCCTGCATCCGGTCGATGGCGTGGGCCAGCCGCAGCCCCAGCCACATCGCCGCCTCCGACTCCAATGCCAAATCGGCCAGCACTTGTCCCATAAGCGGTTGATCGACCAGCGATTTTTGAAACACCCGGCGGTGGCGGCAATGGTGCAGAGCCAGCATCAGAGCCTGGCGCATCAGGCCGGCCGAGGCGATGGCGAAGTCGGCGCGGGTCAAATGGGTCATGGAGAGCGCCGCCGCGATGCCCCTACCCTCTTCGCCCAAGCGCCAGACCAGGGTGCCCGGAAATTCGACCTCGGACGAGGCATTCGAGCGATTGCCGCATTTGTCCTTCAGGCGCTGGATCTGGAATGGATTGCGTGTCCCGTCCGGCAGCACCCGGGGCAGCAGGAAGCAGGTTGGGCCGGCTTCGGTCTGTGCGAGCGTCACAAAGGCGTCGCTCATGGGCGCCGAGCAGAACCATTTATGGCCTGTCAGCCGGTAGACACTGTCGCCGATCTCGCGCGCCGGTTCCGCGCGGGTCTGATTGGCGCGGAGATCCGATCCCCCCTGTTTTTCGGTCAGCGTCATGCCGATGGTGGCGGATGATTTCTCCTGAATCGGCTTCAAATCGGGCTCATAGGCCTCCGCCGTCAGCTTGCCGCGCCAAATGTCTTCAAGCGGCCCATCCAGCGCCAGGATCGGCGGCGCCGAATAGGTCATGCCGGCGGGGCAGCCCACGCCGTTTTCGATCTGGTTCCACAAATAGCTTAGGACGCCGCGGGCGGCGTGGCCGCCGGGCTCATTCGCGGTCCAGGCGAGTGAATGAACACCGCTGCCAAAGGCAAGCGCCATAAGTTCGTGATAGGCGGGGTGAAACGCGACATCGTCGATCCGGTTGCCTCGGGCGTCATGGCTGCGCAGTTCGGGCAGGTGCCGGTTGGCGTCACGGACCAGGCTCTGGACCCGTTCATCGCCTGCCGCAGTCCCCAGCGTCTCGGCGCGCGGGGCAACCCAACTCGCGCCAAATGCGGTTACGGCTTCACGCAGTGCCGGATCGCCGGAAAATGCGTTGAAGCCGGTCAGCGGCGGGGGCTGGTTGGTGACCTCGTGGGTCGGGGATTCGACAATCGGGCGCGGTGCGGACATGGACTGGCCTGTCACGTGGCGAAAGCCGCGGCGGGCGGTCCGTTGCGATCAGGCCGCGGCGTCGCCCGCGCTGGCTTCGATGACGTCTTCGAAGGTGCGCAGGCCCGTGCAGGGCGCGCTCACCAGCACCGCCATATTGCCCGGCTGGTGCTGGTTTTTCCACATCCGCATATGGGCTTTCGGGATCTGCTCCCAGGGAAACACCTCTGACATGCAGGGGTCGATGCGCCGCTCGATCACCAGCCGGTTGGCCTGGCTCGCCTGTTTCAGATGGGCGAAATGCGAGCCCTGGATGCGCTTTTGGTGCATCCAGACGTAGCGCGCATCCATGGTGAGGTTGTAGCCGGTGGTGCCGGCACAGATCACGACCATGCCGCCGCGCTTGACCACAAAAGTGGAGACCGGGAACGTGGCCTGTCCCGGATGCTCAAAGACGAAATCGACATTCACGCCCTTGCCGGTGATGTCCCAGATCGCCTTGCCGAATTTGCGGACCCCGCCGAACCAGGTCTTGTATTCCTCGCTGCCCACCTCAGGCAGCGGACCCCAGCAGTCGAAATCCTTGCGGTTGATGACGCCCTTGGCGCCGAGCGACATGACAAAGTCGCGCTTGGACTCGTCCGAGATCACGCCGATCGCATTGGCGCCCGCGGTTGCGCAAATCTGCGTCGCCATGGAGCCAAGCCCGCCTGACGCGCCCCAAATCAGCACGTTATGACCGGGACGCAGGATGTGGGGCCGGTGGCCGAACAGCATGCGGTAGGCGGTGGCGAGGGTCAGCGTGTAGCAGGCGGACTCTTCCCAAGTCAGATGCTTGGGCCGCGGCATCAGCTGCTGGGCCTGGGCGCGGGCGAACTGGGCAAAGGAGCCATCCGGCGTCTCGTACCCCCAAATGCGCTGGGTCGGCGAGAGCATCGGGTCGCCGCCATTGCATTCCTCGTCGTCGCCGTCGTCTTGATTGCAATGGATCACTACCTCGTCGCCGACCTTCCAGGTCTTCACCTTGGAGCCCACGGCCCAGACGATGCCCGAGGCATCCGAGCCCGCGATATGGTAGGGGTTCTTATGGCCGTCGATGGGGGAGACCGGCGTGCCGAGTGCGGCCCAAATGCCGTTATAGTTGACGCCCGCCGCCATCACCAAAACCAGCACGTCGTGGGAATCCAGCTCCCAGGTGGGCAGCACCTCGATCTGCATGGCCTCGTCCGGCGGACCGTGGCGCTCCTGGCGGATTGCCCAGGAATACATGTTCTTGGGCACATGACCGAGCGGTGGAATCTCGCCGATCTCGTAGAGATCCTTGACTTCGCCCGCCGGGCGCGGCGCCTCTGCTACGGCGGCATTGCTCATGACCTTCGCCTCTCCCAGGCCGGCTTGGCGGCCAACGAAATTTGTCTAACCCCGGCTGTCATCGGCTCGTCATAGCACGATTCCGGGCGGCCGCCGGGTTGGCCACCCGCATATTGCAACGCGGTAGGATGGTTGGGCATATTGCTATGGAATTCAAGATATTTTCGCATTGCAGCAATTGGCCCTTTAGACCATAGGGTAACGGAGCGAGTTGGCCGCAGTAGGTCGTGGAAGGCTGAGTGTGACAATCAGACTGAGAATATCGGCCTCGAATTCCTGGCCTTGTTCCAACGCTTACGTCATAGTGGCGCGGCAATTGGCGGGCGATTCGCCGCCGGCAGAGGCGGCCCGCCAAGGTACAGCGTTCTCATCCACCACTTGGAGGCAAGGGGAATATTATGGGATTGGAAGCGCTTCTCATCTTTTTGGTTATCGGTGCGATCGCCGGTTGGCTCGCGGGCATTATCATGCGGGGCGGCGGCTTCGGTTTGATCGGCAACATCATCGTCGGCGTGCTGGGCGCCTTTATCGGTGGCTATCTGCTACCGCGGCTCGGCATCTCTATCGGTGGTGGTTGGATCGATCAGATCGTCAGTGCACTAATCGGCGCGGTCATTCTGCTCTTCATTATCGGCCTGATAAAGCGCTGAATCAGGCGGTCCCCCTAGGGACCGCCAACTCACCTCACAGTATTGGAGGCCGGCGATGACCGGTTCGCGCGAGCAGCGGGACCGGCCTTGGGTGATCCGTACCTATTCGGGCCACTCAACCGCTCAAGCTTCCAACGCGCTCTACCGCAACAACCTGGACAAGGGGCAGACCGGCCTTTCGGTCGCCTTCGATCTGCCAACGCAGACGGGCTACGATTCCGACCATGTGCTCGCCCGCGGCGAAGTCGGCAAGGTCGGTGTGCCGATTTCGCATCTGGGTGACATGCGGGCGCTGTTCGAGGGCCTGCCCCTCGACCAAATGAACACCTCCATGACGATTAACGCGACCGCACCCTGGCTGCTCGCGCTCTATGTCGCATTGGCCGAAGAGCAGGGCGCCGATCCAGCCGCGCTCACCGGTACGGTCCAGAACGACATCATCAAGGAGTATCTCTCGCGCGGCACCTATATCTTTCCGCCCGCGCCCTCGCTGCGGCTAATCGGCGACGTGATCGTCTATGCCACCCGCGCGCTTCCCAAGTGGAACCCCACCAATGTCTGCTCCTATCATTTGCAGGAAGCAGGCGCGACGCCGGTTGAGGAGCTAGCCTTCGCGCTCGCCACGGCGCTCGCCGTGCTCGATCAGGTGCGGGCGTCAGGGGAGGTGTCGGAAGAAGAATTCCCCAGGCTGTTTGGGCGTATCAGCTTCTTCGTGAATGCCGGACTGCGGTTCATCACCGAAATCTGCAAGATGCGCGCCTTCACCGAACTCTGGGACGAGATCGGCAGGGAGCGTTATGGCGTCGAGGAACCGAAACTCCGGCGCTTCCGCTACGGCGTGCAGGTGAACTCGCTGGGCCTCACTGAGCAGCAGCCCGAAAACAACGTCTACCGGATCTTGCTGGAGATGCTGGCGGTCGTGCTCTCCAAGAATGCGCGGGCCCGCGCCGTGCAGCTGCCGGCTTGGAACGAGGCGCGTGGCCTGCCGCGCCCCTGGGATCAGCAATGGTCGATCCGGATGCAGCAGATCGTGGCCCACGAGACCGACCTGTTGGATTATGGCGACATCTTCGACGGCTCGAAGGAAATCGAGGCCGAGGTCGAAGAACTGAAATCAGCGGCGCGGGCTGAATTGGCGAAAATCGAGGAGATGGGGGGTGCGGTTTCCGCGATCGAATACATGAAGCGCCGCCTGGTCCAATCCAACAGCCTCAGGATGCAAGCCATCGAATCGGGCGATCAGGTCGTGGTCGGCGTCAATCGCTGGACCGAGACCGAAGCCTCGCCGCTCGCGGCCACCGGTGACGAGGGCATCTTGACCGTGCCGGAGGGGGTCGAGCGCGAGCAGGTCGAACGGCTTAAAGCCTGGCGCAAGGAACGCGACGCCAAGACCGTCGACGCCGCACTGGCCGGTCTCAAGCAAGCAGCCGAGGAGGGCACCAATATCATGCCGCCCTCAATTGCCTGCGCCAAGGCAGGCGTCACCACCGGCGAATGGGGCGAGACCCTGCGCGAAGTATTTGGCGAATACCGTGCGCCGACCGGGGTGAGCGGTGCAGCGGCCGCAAAGCCATCCGCGCTCGGCGATGCGCCGGAGGCTGTGCGAGCGGTTTCCGAGAAGCTCGGCCGGCCGGTCAAACTGCTGGTCGGCAAGCCCGGTCTCGACGGCCATTCGAGCGGTGCCGAGCAGATCGCGCTGCGGGCCCGGGATTGCGGCATGGAGGTGGTCTATCAGGGCATCCGGCTGACACCGGCGGAAATCGTATCAGCCGCGCTGGAAGAAGACGTCGATATCGTCGGCCTCTCGATCCTGTCGGGTTCGCACGTGCCCCTCGCGCGCGAGGTGATGGGCTTGATGCGAAAACAAGGACTGAGCGACGTGCCGGTGATCCTG
>Ga0209633_10001572_pt1 | contig 23209 bp, 20 predicted proteins | sample Cruoilmetagenom1_FD_187290 | JGI IMG/M metagenome (GOLD analysis project Ga0209633, IMG submission 187290) | Oil polluted marine microbial communities from Coal Oil Point, Santa Barbara, California, USA - Sample 1 (SPAdes) (version 2) | ecosystem: Environmental > Aquatic > Marine > Oil seeps ...
GTTAGTAAGATGTTTCAATTATAAAAGAGAGCCTTGCTCTCTTTTTGTTTAAAAATAATATAAAAATATATTTAATATTTTAATTTGTATGAATATATATTATATTATCACAGAATCGATAATTTTTCATTTCAAATGTAAGCAATTGTTATTTATAGTCTATGACAAATAATCATATTCATAAAACTTCTGTATTTACTGGTGTAATATTATTTTTAGGTTCCTTCCTATCTATGACGCACTATTTAAAATTATCATTGAATGATAATTTTGCTTATTACTTCATTCTTTTTATTCACTTTGTTTTTCTAGTATCGTCATCCATTATCATACGCTTTGGGCTTTCTCCACTCAGTTTTGAAAGATCGCAACAGCTTTATTCTAAGTTTGTAAATAATAATTTCCAAAATGATGAATCTAAGGACTCATTGTTTTTTGAAACAATTGAGTCGGTAGTCGTTTTTTTATTAATGCAAGTGCCATCGCTTATTTTTATTTGGTTGTTTTATTTTATAGGAGATTATTTTATATACGTGTTAATACCCACAACAATTATTTTCTCAATAAGAATTCTTTGGAAACAGCAAGGAATGATAATTTTTCAATTTCTTTATATTCCCATACTAATTATGCTTTTTTGGAATAATCAATTTTTTATAATCAATATTCTTTGTGGTACTATAATAGGGGCTTTGCTATTTGCTAAATATTTTAAGACAATCACAATATTTAAAAATTTAAAGAATAAATTTGAGAATACTTTCTTGTTTGCTATATATAATCAAGTAATAATATTATCCAATCAAGTTTATTCTAGCATATATAGTAAGAACAATACTACAACATTACAATCCATCGTAATCCTAATGGTATTTCTATTTTACATTGTTGGTAAATATGTGTTTAGTGTTCTTCCATCAGAATATGTTTTGTATCAGAAAGTTTATTTAAATATAGTGGCTGATACTAAAGACTATATCCCATATATTGCATTTATATTATATGTCGGCTTATTAGTTACAAATTATTTAATTGTATTATCAAAACCTTTCTCGTTCAAAGACGAAGCTGCACTTTTAAAGAGGGGATTTAATTTTACTATTATAGTAACATTCGGTCTATTCATTATGCCTTTTTTTATAATTTTTGCCCTAATGCTCGCAGCAATTCTATTGTCGATCGGAGAAAGTATCTTGGGAATTAGTTTTTTAATATTCTTGGGCTTTTTTCTGTTCCCAAGTTGGATTGCTAAACTTTTTTCGATAGTTCTTTCATTAATTTTATTGATAATCCCAGAACCGCTCATTAAGAAGTATATTGATGAGTAATCAAACAAAAATATTTTTTTAAAGTAATTAAACATTATCCAGTAAATATGAATAAGTAAATGAAAAATGTAATTTCTATTTTACTTGCAATTACTACAATTAATGCTCATGTATTAGCGCAAAGTGACATCATGCTAAGTGAAATAAGGAATAATAAATTTGTAAATTTAGCTGAATTTGTGAAGCATTTCCCTTATGATAAATATTTAAATCAAATAGATTTCACTGATTTCGAAACTTTGCAGAATGACAGATTATTACTATATAAAGAAAAGGGTGATGGTGATATATTTTTATATTATTTAGGTCAGAAGTTTATTGAATATTACCCTGTTCAATATAATGATTTAGAAAAAAAAATGGAAATAGGAGAATATTTTTTAAATCCATCAAAAGGTAATTGGAATGAAAATACGGATGAGATTTATAAAATAATAGGATTGTATATTCTAGGAAAAGTATCTAGAATTATTGAAGCTGGAATTAAGGATGATAAATTAGAGGCAGATTCGGATAGAATAAAAAACCTAATTGATAGATTAGAATCTAATAAAATTTACATAGCGCATGAAAAAAGTACAACTGAAAAATTTTTTGAAAAATTATTTAACTTAGAATTTGAATACATTTTTGATAGAGCATACTTAACTTTGACTAATAAACTTAGTAATGAAAATAATAAAGAAGCAAATGATAGTAAATCGTACAAAACCAAAATCAAACAAAAACGTAGTAACTCGTATATAAGAATTGCTAATAGGTCAGATAATGCTGTGAACATTTTTTCACTAGAAGAGGAAGGTAGAAAACTTGGTCATAGCATTTGGATAGAAAGACCATATGTAAAAGCAGAATATTTTGCTTATCAAAATGTATATGAAAAATTTGCTAATATTAAGAAAAAGGAGAGTTTAATACTAGCAACATCTGGTGGATATACAAATTCTAAACTTCAACCTGAAGGATTAACAGTTGAAGATGGAATTATCGTTAATGCGACAATTATGCATGATAGACACGGTTTAGTAATTATTGAAAAAAATGGTGGTATTAGAATTCTTAATTTGAAAAATGATAGCTTCCTTTTACCTTATGGAGGACCGAAAATAAATAACCCACTAAAAGATTTGATTGCATTTTCGAAATTACTATCATGGGCAAAAGGGAAAAGAGCTACATTATTTCAAACACATCTTTTAGCGTTTAGTGACAAAGTTCTCATCTCTCCAGTGTTTGCAAAATCTCAAATACGAGAAAGAAGAATTTTAGCATTATGTTCAGATAATAAAACTAAAAAAGTACATCATATTATATTTGATGTAACCAGTCCTTTTAGTTTGGCTAAAATATCTCTTGATATATTTTCTCTCCTTAAAAAGAGAAATAAAAAGGTTGAAGGTCTGCTTAATTTGGATGTTGGTTCTTATAATATCCTTCAAGTTTATGATACAAAAGAAAATGTTATCTTATTTGGGCCTATTAGTATAAATTCTGCAACTAATCTAATTGTTTATACTTTAAATTAATATACTTATAATAAAAATGTCTAAATATTATGTTTTCTGCTATTGAAAAGTACTCGATGCTCTGTCTTATTATATTTTCTTTCTCAATAATAAATATTAACGGTCAAGCGAATCTTTCAGGTAAATTTGATAAATATAAAAAGAAATTATTAGGAATATCTGTGACAATTTATGAGTTTTCAAGGAAAGAGGAGGGAAAGAAACGAATTAAAGCGAAGTACTTTGCACATAATGCAAATAGCAGGTTTAATTCTTGGAGAGATGGTAAGAATGTTCTATTGGCATGTTCAGGAGCATTCTCTGAAAGCTGGCAAATTGATTCACCCCCCCATGGTTTGTGTGTTGATAATGGTGACGTTGTTAACAGAAATCTTGTGATCGGTAAAGACGAACATGGTAATTCATTGGATGGCCTTGTTATTGTTTTTGAAGGTGGCAAGGGAGCAGGGGGGATTGTAATTAAGGACATCGAGCACGGAGTGATTAGTACACCCGCAAGATCCTATGACATCAAAGATAGTAATTCTGATAAAGTAGCCTTTACCGCATGGGCTGAAAGTAATAATGCAACAGTTTTTCAACTTCCACTTATGTATAGTAAAGAATACGGTAAAAATTATGGCGAATTAAATCATGGTAGTAAGAAAGAACGAAGATATCTTGCGATTTGCGAAGGCAATGATGGAATTATATATCATTTAATCATTGACGTTGCTAAATCCGTTTACATGAATGAATTTGCGAAAAAAATTAAAGAATTTCTTTCTAAAGAATTTAGTGAAGTTTATGGATTATTAGTACTTGATACCGGTGGGAAAAATATCTTGTATGAATATTTTAATGGGTATGGGGCTAGAATAGCTAATACAGAAATTTCAGAAGCGACAAATTTATTGGTTTACTATTATGAATAAAAAAAATAAAACTATGATACGTACATTCAATTTAATTGGAATTATACTGTTTTTTGTTTTAGTTGGTTCGTCTTGTAAATATCTTTATCCCACTATTAATCAAGTTGATTCAAGTAAACAGCAAGCTGTCCTAACAGGACATCAAGTTGATTCAAGTAAACAGCAAGCTGTCCTAACAGGACATCAAGTTGATTCAAGTAAACAGCAAGCTGTCCTAACAGGACATCAAGTTGATTCAAGTAAACAGCAAGCTGACTTAACAGAACAACAAGCTGATTCAAGTAAACAGCAAGCTGTCCTAACAGGACATCAAGTTGATTCAAGTAAACAGCAAGCTGACTTAACAGAACAACAAGTTGATTCAAGTATACACGATAATTGCAATTTAATTTCATGCATAGTCAATGGTAAAAAGGAGTACATTAGCTGTGATGATTATATATCTGTTCTTAATAGAAACTGGGCTAAAAAAATAAAGCTTGATAAAGCCAATAAAAAAAATAATGACCTTCAAATTGAAATTGCTAAATTAAAGAAAAGAACAAAATCCAGAAGCAACACATTTGATATAAATAGTGTCGATAATTTATCTATTGATATTTTTTATCAGAATAAATCATACTCGATTTATATTGTAAATCCCAAAAGAAATAAAATCACGCTTTATAATCAATATGCTAATAAGAAAATTCATGATTTCCGTTCGATAAAATCTTTAATTAATAAACAAAATGGGGTTCTACTCTTTGCAATGAATGCGGGTATGTACGACAAAAATAAAGAACCTATTGGACTATTTATTTCTAATGGAAAGAAGAAGCATGAAATTAATTTAAAAGTAAAAGCTTCGTTTGCAAGTAATTTTTATGATTTGGATCCAAATGGAATATTGGCTATAGATGAAAACAATACGCCCTATTTAATAAAATCCACAAATTATAATACTCTGCTGAAAGGGAATATTGAAATTAAATTAGCCACTCAATCTGGTCCTATGATGGTTATCGATGGAAGTATAAATAAGCACTTTAGAAAAGGCTCGACTAATTTAAATATTCGAAATGGTGTTGGGGTAAATAGCTTGGGAAAATTAGTCTTTGTTATTTCCAATCAAGCTGTTAACTTCTACGAATTTTCTGAACTTTTCCTTAATATATTAGATTGTAGTAACGCTCTTTATCTTGATGGTTTAGTAAGTAAGGTTTACCATCCTGAACTGGATAAAACATCATTGGATAAAAGTAATCACTTAGGACCTATTATAACTGTTGAAAAATGAAAACTCATTTAACCATATGGCTGTTATTTTCTTTTGTATATCTGTTATTTGATGGTTGTTCAGATAAGAAATGTGAAATTAATAATGAGGCTACAATACCAATAATTAGTAAGTATACGATAGAAGAATTAGATACATTAAAACTTAGGAATATTAATTCAGAACATTTAATTTCTTTGTTAAAACAAGCATCAATTTTAAGTGAGGATACAACTTGCTTAGAAAGTAGAACCAAGTCCCAAATTATTTATGGTATTATTTCCGTTTATCTAAGGGATGAATTTTCTGCAGGAAATTTTAGTTTAGAAGATAAAAATATGAACTTAATAATTGATGTTCTTGAGTCGAAGAAGTACTATTTAAATTTAAATCCTCCCTCAGATTTTGATAAAGTGATTCATTATTTGAAGCGAAAAAGATATGATTATATTTGGTCTAGATTTGTTGGAAGGGGATATCATTATTATTTAATTGTCCTTGTCTTATTGATACCATTCCTGATTTATGTAGTTATTAGAAAATTTAACAAAAAAGGTGAACTCTTATGAAAAAAGTATATTTCATTATTTGCATATTCTTATTTTCAATTAATTCTTTAGTAGCTCAAAAAGTTAAAAAAATTCACATTGAAAAAGAGAAAACAGGCATGTACTCGTTAAATGCATCAGTTAATGGTATAGAAGGAAAATTTTTATATGATAGAGCTGCAAGTGGTCTGTCTTTTAATAAGATTTTCTTTGACTTATTACAGAAAAAAGGTGCTATAAGCCAATCTGATTATTCTGGTAACGCAGTAGTGATAGGGCCGAATAATAAAAGTATAAATGTGGAGGTCTATAATATCAAGTCATTAGTGATCGATAGTATCGAGATAATAAACACTAAAGCAGTTCTAAGACCTGACTCAAACAATCAATTAATCATAGGGGCAAATATTTTTGATAAATTCAGTAATGTTACAGTAGATACTAATAATAATATTATTTTACTTGAGACAAACAGGATAGCAATTGATGAAGTCAAGCTTATCCCATGTAGTATTGAAAAAACAAAACTTTTACCAAACATAGTGAAACATTGAAAAGAATAGCTGACCTGAAAACAATTTCTGAAGAGCAAAATGTTCCACCACCTGTAAATGCTTTAGCACGTATTAAGGATGGAATTACAATTAGGTACTTCGAAACAGAAACCAAAGAAATTGCCAAATTGTTCAAAGAGGAGTTAGAAAAACAGAGTGAATATATGAATTTAGACATTAATATAGAAAATATGTTACCATACATACCTTCACAGATTAAAGGATATTTAGAACTCTGGGTTAAATAAAACTTTCTAAGTTTATAAAAGAGCAGTTATTATATTTTTGATATTATAGAAATAAAAGAGCAATACTTGTTGTTATCTGCGGTGGAACTAAACTGTTTATTAAATATATTAATTGTAAAAAAAATCCGATCTTTTTTTAATTTGAAATTTTTTTATTCGCGCAGAACCTAGTTAGGGGCATAGCCATTTAAAGGTACTGCCTTCTTTTGTCGCCGATGTTCAGATTATCGAGGAATATTTGGTTATGATCCATGGCCTTTGAAAGATGATTTTGTACATGTGTTCACCCACTACGTAAGATCATGGGAAGAGACTAGTCCGGGGTTGGTTTTACTGGTCGTGTAGGATTATTCTGGGGCATTTTAGGACTGGGCACTATTCGAACATGCCCAAATCCAACTGCCTTAATTAACACTGATATGCTCATGCTTGGCCAACAAGGCCTCCAACTTATCTTTTAACCTCTTTGCATTCTGTACGTCAATATAAACGTCTAGTAATAATTTAGATCCGAATAAATCGTAATTCGAGTAATCCCACTCTATTTCGTGATGCATCATCAGATTTTCATCTTCGTGGAACCAGAGCGATACATTTGCCTCTCGGCAGTACTCCTCAACTTCTTCTGATTTATAAATTTCTTTGAGTTTAACAGCTTGGCTTATTGTAAGATCCGAGAAGATAAAGCAATTTATTATAATATCGAATTTGTTCTCCTCGAAATCGGGGAAAACGTAAAACAATTGCTCGTCATTATAATCAGCAAATATTGCTTCCTCATTGACTAGGTATCCACCGTTAAAAATCTTACTATAATCTTTTACTGTAGCTTTAATTAGCTTGGTAATTTTTTCATTTTGTTGTTTAGTGTCTTTCATGATAATTCTCCATTGTTTGAGATAGATGATTTTATGCTTTTCTTATTCCAGATTATTGAGGGAATCTGGAGTCTATCCCAGTAATATTTATATAGGGTTGGTTTTGGAGTTGAATTGGTGAGATCCATGGTTGCTCCTAAATTACCCTGATCAACCAAAAAAGCCCCGCAACTAATGTGGAGGGGCTTTATTCCTTTTAAACTATTTTAAATAATTTTAAGTGAACTGAAGCCCTTATAAACAAAGGGTTTACAGCGTTTTTTTGCACCTTTAGGATAACTTTTTGCACCTTTAGGATAACTTTTTACCCTCTTTTTGCACCTTTAGGATAACTTTCTTTTGCCGAGGGATGTAAATATGTAACGTCATTTCCTCTACCCTTCTAGAAGATTTCTTCCTTAATTCGCTAATCGGGGGTTGTATGTGCTGTATATGAGCTATTTCTTCCAAAGCATTAAGTAATTTATTAACTCTGACATTTCTTCTTGTGTGTTCGATATGGGATTCAGCAAGCAGTTTTTCATATGTCACGGCAATAATTTTATGATCCTTCGTGTTTAATTTAGCATTTCCTTTTTGTGTAAGTAAATAGTGCCCAAGATAATATGCACCATCTGATAAGTTTCTGGAATCCTTCAGATGATCGAGAGGATACTCTAAATAGCCTCTACTAAACAACTGCTGCCTTTCCTCCTTTGATAAATTACTACCATCTTCTGCCATATGCATTGCACAACCAACAAAAAAAGGATTAACACTTATTATGTAATCTGTTGAAGTTTCAATAAGATTATAAATAAAGATTCCAACTGCTTCTCCGTCCTCTCTAATTTTTAATTTCGTTTTGTACTTGAAAATCTTATAACTTAACCATCTTAATGAGTGAATAGCTTCTCTAGAATCTGCATAAATAGATTTTTCACTTGTAGTATAACCTAAATTAGTAATTAAATCTTTTTTGCTAATTCTGACGTTTTGATATTTTCTTTGATTATACACTTCACCTAATATTAGAATTGCAATTTTATGTGCAAGTTTGTAAGTGTTTAGTTTTTTAAGAGCTTTTTGAATCAGTTCTTCTCCATATCGTTCTTTAAGAAGTTCATCTTTTAATTCTTCCTCAGTATTGTTTAAGTTATCCAAATATATTTTGGCTGAAAATGCAATCACGTAGTCACCATAATCTCTGAATACATATGCTTTAGATCTATATTTTCCTACTTTACTCAGTATTCCTCTCTCTTGCTCTGGTGCTAATTTATCAATGCCAAGACGCTCCATTTCCTCCTTAAGAATTTCATCCTTCTTTGGTAGATTATCAAAATTGGAGAAGACCCCCCGATGAGTTAACATCGGGAGAAACTCTTGTACTGTTGTTCGGTCTAACTTTACAATATTTGTGTTCTTCATTAGTCAAGATCCTCCAAGCCTAAATCGGCGAGAGTAATTCCTCGACTTAGATCATCTTCTTTAACAATATTAATACTAGCCCAACCTTCAATCATTAGTCCTTCACCTCTAACGAATGTAAGTTCTAGTTTTCCCTTGAATCCAGAAATTTTATTTTTTGCATAATCTAAATTGACTTTTACTTCAGTTGCATTCGTCATTGTTGAGTCTTCTGCATAGAGCAGCCAAACAATATTCGCATTGTATGCAAACTTTCCGGACTCCATTAAATCATCTAGGGTTGGATTTTTAGATTTGTCTCCAGCTGGTTTCTTACGAAGCTCACCAGTAGTAATTAACGGGATTTGATATGTATCAACAATACGTTTTATACGTTTAGCACGCTCGATATTCTCGACTCTAATACCCTCTTTACTTGAACTTACTTCAAGATTATAGAGACCATCAATTATTACAACAATATTTTTAGATTTTTCATAATATGATTTAACAACCTCTTCAAGTTTATCCAATTCATAAAGGTCGGATGTATCCATCAATACTAGTCTTTCGGATTTCAGTAATTCAACATATTTTTCACGAGCTTTTTTTAGGTGTTTTGTTCTGTAAGAATCATTTTTAATTGCCTGCATACCTTTCTTTGAATCATAGATTGATAGCTCACCAAGTAATGCTATTAACCTGTAAGATGCATTTAACTTTGGATCATCTTGTGAGAAGAATAAAACTGTTAAATCATCATTACTTTCAAGTAGATCTAAGGTAAGGTTGTGCATAAATGCAGATTTACCAACATTAGAGTCAGCTGCCAAATGATAATAACCCATTTGAAGTCCATCAAGCTCCTTCTCAATTAAGTTAAACTTAGTTAACTTGTATCCAATCGGCTGATTTGGATCCCTATTATCATCAAACTCGAATTGCTTAATCAATAATTCATGAAATGGCTCTTTGACTTCAGGGGTTGGTTTGGGTTGTGAATTCGCTGAATATGTAAAACCATAATTCTTAGCAATCTCAAAAAGAGTAGCAATCCTAATCTTACCGGATGCAGTTTGTAGGAAGTTGTTAAACTTGTCATCAATCTCTTCCGATGTGTCATCGAATCTAGAATTGTTGCTCAGATCATGGAAATAACTCCTTCCCCTCTCACCTAATGAAGCAAGAGCCATACCGGCTCTTTGCCAATCATCATAACCACGAAGATTATTTCTTAAACATTCTACTGCATCAGGCAAGAACTTTTCATCATCATTGCTTATTGATGAAACCACTTCAGTAAAATCAATTGTTTCAACAGTCTCAACAAACTCTTTTACTTCCAAGCATTCAGCATCTTCATTAATATAAAGATTGGGGTCATGACTGAAGAAACATGCACGAGCTGAATCGCTTGTTTTATCAGTTTCTACTCCATAATCTTTCCCAATCTGCTGAGCATAATACTTGTAGTTTTCACTGAATTTTTTACTATCGGTAATTGTCTCTTCAAATCGATATACTACTTTGTAGCCATTACCGCTTGGTGATATGAAGTAGATACACACTCGATTATCATTCTGTAACTTATTTTTTACTTCAGCAAGTTGCTGATCATCAAGGTTATCGATGTCAACAATCATGAATTCAGATGATATAAAGTTTTGGGTTAAGCGTTTATGATCATGGAAAGTTCCAAGATTAAAGAAAGGAAGATTAGCAGCTTTGTATTTGCTCCTTTCCTTCTTATCGTTAATGGATCTTACGTATTTAACTGATTTTGCAATTCTTAGATCAGATTGTATTCCAGCTATTACATCATTTAATGTTGATGCGGACATTTGTGTGTTAAAAACGGTACTACCTTGTGAAATAATGAAGTCTCTCATTATTTACCTCCATATAAGAGGTTTATTACGTTACTAGATTTACTAGTAGGTTAGTAAATGAGCAAAACCAACACAGTCTTGCTCATTTTTCCGTTTTCCATTTTCCGTTGCTCTAAATAGGTGAGCTATTTGATTTGTCGTTTTTCCATGAGAAAAGTAGCTCTCATATAAATAGTATAAGGTATTTCATTATTAATATCCAATTTATTTTCAAAAAAGCAAAAATAATTTTCTAGATTATGTTATTTTACGGTATCAACAATAAAATAATAAACATTAACAATTAGTTCTTTCGAATTTTGATTTTCAACAGTGAGGTGTACAGTAAAGTGGTAAGTTTAAAATAGAAAAACCGTCTTTATCAGACGGTTTTCTTTGATTTTGGAGCTGGCAGACGGACTCGAACCGCCGACCGGCTGATTACAAATCAGCTGCTCTACCAACTGAGCTACGCCAGCATTTTTTTTCAAGTCGTAAAGTTAATATTTTTTATTTTTGTATGCAATATGTTAAATTGTTTTTTGCAATTTTTGTTAAGTTATTTTTTATTTAATTTATTTTTATATGGCAACAAAATCAGAGATAAAATTCTATTCTTCCTTAAAACAAAAAAAGTACAGAAAATTAGAGCATAAATTTTTGGCAGAGGGCAAACGTCTAGTTGAGGAAGGAGTAAATAGTAGATTTGTTTGCGATAGAATATTCATGACAAATGAATTTGTAAATTCCAATAGTGTTTTTATCAAAGATATTTCTAAACAAAATATTCTAATCGATATTGTTTCTAAAAATGATTTTTTGAAAATTAGTTCTACGAAAACTCCGCAAGGTATTCTTGCCGTATTTAAAATCCCAAAAATAAAATCAAATTATGATAAAACAAGAAATATTGTTGCTCTTGAAAATATTTCTGATCCGGGAAATCTTGGTACTATTTTACGTACATGCGATTGGTTTGGAATTAGTAATCTATTATTAAGTGAGGATTGTGCTGAATTATACAATCCAAAAGTTGTTAGAGCAAGTATGGGAGCAGTTTTTAATTTGAATGTTTTAGATAATATTAAATTAGTTGATGAAACTAAATTATTACAACAAAAGAATTATCAAACTTTTGTTGCTGATATGGACGGAGAAAATTACAAAAATGTTAAATGGCAAAAAAAATCTATAATTACATTTGGTAATGAAGCTAACGGTCCAAGTAAAGAACTAAAACAAATCTCTCAAAAAATCACTATACCTCAAAAGGGAAAAGTTGAATCACTAAATGTAGCAGCAGCAGCAGCTGTTATTATTTCTGAAGTACAAAACTTTAACCTTTCTCCCTTAGAAAAATAAAATAATCTACAGCAATTGGGTCAAATTTTTGTTCTCCTAAAAGTAAATTAAATTGACCTCTATGATATGTTGAATGGTTAATCACATGTTCCATAATTTCTGTATACGAATTTGAATACTTTTTACCTTTAGAATTTTTATATATACAATTATTTTGAATTGTTTTATTACTTAGCTTGCGAATAAATTTTTGCCAGGAGTCGTAACTGTTTTTAGATAAAATATTAATTTCTTGTAATGAATATACTTCCCAAATATCCATTGAATAGTTTGGAGTTTGTTTAAGTCTTTCCAGCCATGTATCTTGAGTTGAAATAATGTGACTCAAAATTTTTAGAGTTTTTTTATCATCAAAATTTACTTTTTCAAGCACTGAAATAATTTTACTATTAGCCCAATCATTAAACTCAAATAAATTTTGGTAATGATTTTTCATAATAATTGATTATAAGCTAATTAATAAAATCCCAGGAAAGCCCTATTCTTATACCTCTTGGGTGCATTGGATAAAATGGGACAATATAATATTGATTATCCAAAAGATTTTCAAATGTAAAGTAGAAAGTTGCTTTATTTTGAATTCTTCCTGCTAAAATAAAATCCAATCTATTGCTATTATTGTTTAATGACTGATAAGTAAAAGGTTTAGCGACATTATCATCAAGATAGAGGTTTGCAGATTGTCCACTTTGAAAATCATAAACTCTATAATCAACTTCACTATTTAGATAGAAGTTAAAACCAGTTTTCAAGTGTAAATTATTATTAAACAGTGTATCAACATAATAAAGTCCTGCTACTAAAGAATATTCTGGTACAGTTGGCAAATTGGAATTATTTTCAAAATAATAATTGAAGTTTAGAGACATTAAAAAACGGCTTAATTTATTTTCTGAAGAAATATTAATTCCCTTATTTGAAATATTATCTGTGAAAGTATATGTGATATTTGATGTACTTAAATTTTTCAAGGAGCTTGTAAAAACCGGAACAGCAACATTATCATTACTGGATTCAAAATATGAAATACTTGTTTTAGTGAATAGATAATTAAATTTTGCGGAAGTTAGAAAAGTTGAAATAGTTTGGTCTTTGTTGAATTGGTCTATTGGTAAAGATGCTTTTTCAAGAAGTGAGTAAGGTTTCCCAAATGATGAAAAGCCAATATAAAATTCAACAAAACTAAATGGATGGGCTGTAATATCAATCCCAAAACCATTTTTCGTTTGGTCATCATATTTTAGATATTTTCCAAAGATTGAAGGTCTTATTTTTCCGTTAAGCAGATTATAGTTAAACAACATCCAAGCATAATAATTAGTTTGTTCAGTTACATTTGAAATATCAGAAATATCCAAATTGCTAAACTCATAACGAGCTAATACTTTAGAATATAATTTATTAAAACTTAACTCTTGCTCAAGTTGCAAGCTATACAAAGTATATTTATTGTTGTTATAAATTCTTGAACTATCATCCTTTGCTTTGCTAATATTCTGTCTAAATTCATTTAAGTTATCTTCATAGCCTAAATTTATTTTTGAAATATTATTACCAATAATTTTTCCAAAAATATTTAATTGAAGATTATGAATAATTGTAGTTAATGATCTACTACTAAAATATACAGGGGCAAATGTTGTACTATAAAGTATTGGCTCAAAATCATTTGAAGTTGTTAATATGGAATCAACATTTACACCACCATTTAATTTACTCGCTGATTTTAAATAATTATAATCAAAAGAAGAATAGAAACTATCGTTCAATTTAAAAATTGACTTAAAGTTTGCTTTCCAAGTACTGTATTCAGTATTTTCAAATCTATCACTAGTTCCTATATTTGTTACTCGGAATAAAATTCCCAAACGAGGAAAGATCTTAGCACTAAACATAGCATCTATGAAGGCTTCATTACTTCCACCTTGATAATATCTAATACGAGAAATTGGTAGCTTATCTAACGAATCACTTTTGACAATACTTAATGTTACAGGATTATTAGCAACATTAAAAAGAAAACCTCTTGGTAAAGGGGCTAATGATAAATTTCCAATAGATTCAGTTTGAAAATTGTTTAAATCGAAATTATTTTTCCATCTATTATTACTTGAAATTCCATTTACATTAATTGATAAATTTCCATTCCCATATCCAAATAAATTTGGTTCGTTAGGTAATCCAGTATGACCAAGATCATTTAAGAATCCAAATGGAAAAAATGAAATAATATTTCCAAAGGATTTATAGTCAAGCCAATCTATTTTATTTTTATTTTTTGAATACGAACTTAAAATTCTGCTGTTATTAATAGAGTCAGATGGTGGTGAAAATAGAAATGTTTTCTTTTGGATGTTTGTAGTATCAATTTCTAATGAATCAGAAATAAGCGTAGAGTCAATAATAGTAATCGTTTTGGTGGAATCATGAAACGAATAGAAGATATTAATATTTGCGAACAAGGAATTTGAAAAAAAAATTCCAACAATTAAAAAATATTTAAAATATTTATTCACTAAGAATTTACCGCCATATTATATTTTATTAAAAGTAAAAATACCAAATTTGGACTAGTCTAACAAAAGTCTAAAAGTACTATAAATAAAGGATGAAAACAAATAGCTAAGTTTTACAACACTATGAAACATAATAATAGCAGTACGAAACATGAAAATAAAATTATAAAAATTAAATAAATATTTTTTTTTATTATAAAAATAATTATCTTTTAAGTGCATTCATTAATTAACAAACAAAAGGACCAGAAATGGCAAAGGCAAAGAAGAAAGCTGCACCTAAAAAAGCAGTTAAAAAAGTTGTAGCTAAAAAAAAGGTAGCTCCTAAAAAAGCTGTTGCAAAGAAAAAAGTTGTAGCAAAAAAAGCTGCACCAAAAAAAGTTGTAAAAAAAGTAGTTGCTAAAAAAGTTGTTGCTCCGAAAAAACCAGCTGCTCCAAAAGGGCCATACAAAAAAAGTGAAATAGTAGATTATTTAGCTTTTCAATTAGACGTTCCTAAAAAAACTGCTAATGGATTTTTAGATGAATTAGCTACTTTAGTTGCTAAAAATGCTAAAAAAGATTTTACAATTCCTGGATTAGGTAAATTCTTTGTACAAAAATACAAAAAAAGAAATGGTAGAAACCCTTCTACTGGTAAAGCAATGGTAATTCCTGCAAAAACTAAAGTAAGATTTAGAGTTGGTAAAGCGTTACAAGATAATGTTTATCCTCCAAAAAAATAGTAACACATATTTTTATAAAAGTCCGACTTTTGGTCGGACTTTTTTGTTTTAAAACTAATTTACTTTTTCTTCTTTTCCTTTTTTAAGGGTCCAGCTAAAGTTTTAACTTCATCCAATAATTCATTATACAACTCTTTTTTAATATTGGTTAGAACTATTGTAAGAAATTTATTATAATGTTTCATGTGTGGACTAATTCCTATTTGATTCCCATTCCACATAATGTATAAAGGCATATAAGCTCTTCCCGAAAATATCCCACCCTTAATTTCTTCAATATCAATCAGGTTTATTTTTACTGTTCTATCGTTTATCATAAAATTAGAACAAAACATTTTTTCATTATCAATTTCTATTTTGAACGGAAAGTTTTTATACATCTTAAAATAAAATCTATTTAACACATAAATTAGAATTAGATTTATTGCCAACGGAAACACAAACTTCCAATCATTTGCAATTCCTATAAAAGAAATTATAAGATATAATACTATGATTATTGTGGCTGGTATGTTTGCATATCTATAAACAAACTTAGGAATAAGAGAGTATTTAAAAATTTTCATTTTTACAAAATATTAAATTAGTATTATTAAGTATATTAGCTCTGTTAAAATATTAAAAGATTTTGGTTAATCTAAATAAACATTTATGGATTTATGAAACAAAAATATGATGTAATTATTGTTGGTGCTGGTCCTATTGGTCTCGCATGCGGAATTGAAGCGGCTAAAAAGAATCTTAAATATAAAATAGTAGAAAAAGGATCTTTAGTTAATTCTCTGTTTAACTATCCAATTAATATGACATTCTTTTCAACTTCTGATAGGTTGGAAATTGGAGGTGTTCCTTTTATTTCACATGGAGATAAACCAACCAGAAGGGAAGCATTGGAATATTATAGACATGTAAAAGATGCCTGGAACTTAGAGGTCAATACTTATGAAAAGGTTATAAATATTGAACAAGATAAAAATATTTTCACTATTGAAACGGAAAAAGGAACTTTTTCATCGATAAAAGTAATTATTGCCACTGGTTTTTTTGATTATCCAAATAGAATAAATGTAGAAGGCGAGGAGCTAAAAAAGGTTATGCATTATTACAAAGAATCGCATCCATTTTCTTCTCAAAAAATAATGGTAGTTGGAAGTGGTAATTCAGCTGTTGATGTTGCTTTAGAAACTTTTCGACGTAAAGCTGATGTAACAATGGTTGTACGAGGAAATAGAATTGATGATGGCGTTAAATATTGGGTGAAACCTGATATAGAGAATAGAATAAAAGAAGGAACAATAAAAGCTTATTTTAAATCAAACGTTAAAAAGATAACCGATAATTTTGTTTTTATTGAAACTCCCAAAGGTGAGCAAAAAATTAAAAATGATTTTGTACTTGCTATGACTGGCTATCAGCCCGATTATAAGTTTCTCAATTTAGTTGGAGTTAAATTTAAAAGAGGTGAAAATAAAATTCCAGTTTATAATAAGAACACGTATGAAACAAATGTCAGTGGTTTGTATTTAGCTGGCGTTGTTTGTGGAGGGATGGAAACAAACAAATGGTTTATTGAAAATTCGCGAGTTCACGCTGAAAAAATTATAAGTGATATTATTAAATAGAAAACTTTATCCATAATAATTTGGAATAAAGTTTTCTATTATAATTTACTATAATTTTGTACCACTCATTTTGACTACTTCATTTAACTCTTTTTTTGTTACGGGCATCACAGAAAGTCTATTGCCACGCTGTACCAACTTCATTTCACTTAGCTTTGGATTATTCTTCATATCAGAAAGAGAAACAATATTTTTGAATTTTTTAATCAATTTTATATCCATCATAAACCATCTTGGATTTTTAGGATCACTTTTGGGATCATAATGGTCTTCAGTATCATCAAAAGCTGTAAAGTCTGGATAAGCCTCTTTTACAACTTCGCATAAACCAACTGCAGAAGGAGGTTCCGTATTGCTATGATAATAAAGAACAAGATCACCAATCTTCATATCGTCTCTCATAAAATTTCTTGCTTGATAATTTCTTACACCGTCCCAATGAGTTGTTTGTTTTTTTGCTTTAGCTAAATCATCTATAGAAAAACAAGATGGTTCTGATTTTACTAGCCAATATTTTTTTGCCATTTTTTCCTCTTCTATTATTTATTTTAAATATTTATCGAACCACATTTTTCGTAATTGATCAATTTCGGTTTTATGATTTTTTAAAAAGTGATCACCATCTTCCAAAAGAACTAACCTATGTTTAATTTTATTTTCAATTAGTTTGCTTGATAAATCTAAAGAATGATGCGGTGGAATTCTATTATCATTAAGTCCATGTAAAATAAGTATTGGAACATCTTTCTTAATTTTATCAGCATAATTTATAATGGATCTTTGAAAACAATGTTCATCACTCAAATTATTTCCATAATGATTTAGTAAATTCTTCATGAAGTTACTTTCATCTTTGGTGCAATTAAGATTTGTAATTCCGCCTGATGAAATTGCAACTTTAAAAATATTTGGCTTTGTCAGAGCGAGATAGGTCATCATTCCGCCTCTGCTCCAACCTTCAATTCCCCAATTTCTTTTATCTGCAAATTTAAGTTCATTTGCTAATGGAATTAAATTGAAAATATCATTTAAATCGTTACCACCAAATTCGTCCTTTCCTTCTCCGCCAACATTGCCTCTATATTGTGTTTCAAAAACAACATATCCCCAACTTGCAATTTGACCCAAAATTCCCTGAGCATAAAAATCGTCTAAAGCTCCGGCATTTCCAAATCCACCTCTATTCCAAATAATACATGGATACTTTTGTATTAAGTCATTTGGATAAGCCAAGTAGCCATGAACCTTTAATCCATCAGAGAGATATGTAATTCTTTCAACTATTGAATCAACAGAGGTTTCTCCCCATGCACTCTTCAATATTTTGAGCTGCATATCTTTAAGCGATATTTTTTCTCTATTAATAAACATAATTGACGAAACAAAATTATAAACAAATTGTTAAATTTATTTCAAGTAAAATCAAAGTTAATAAATTAAGGTTTAGTTTGATATGTCAAAAAAAGTTAAAGCTCAAAAACCAAAAAGCAAGATAACTACAATTGTAATTGCTGTAACAATCTTAGCATTTATTTTACTGATGTTATCGGATATGTTTAAGTCGAATGATAAAAAGCAAAATAAAGCTAATAGTAAAATTGTAAATAGCACTAATTATAAATTTGAGAAAAATGGTGAATTGACTTTTCAAAACAAAGATGGTGAATTTATTTCCTCTATTGAGTTAGAATTTGCAGAAAATGATAATGAAAGAGGCAATGGGTTAATGTATAGAACTGAGATGAAAGAAAATCAAGGGATGCTTTTTATTTTTCCAAAAGAGCAAAGACAATCTTTTTGGATGAAAAATACTGTACTATCTTTGGATATGCTTTTTGTTAATTCAGATTTAGAAATTGTTACAATTCATAAAAGTACTAAACCTTATGATGAAAACTCTTATGCTTCTTCAGCTCCCGCACAGTACGTAGTTGAGGTTAATGCTGATTATACAAATAAATATAATATCCAAGAAGGTGATAAAGTAATTTTTAGAAGAACTAATTAGTTTAGAATATGTCTGTATGAAATAGTTCTAAAATTGTTGTCATTCATGTTGCCTTTTGTGCCGGAAGCTCCAAGTTCAAGAGAGTTATTATCATAGAATAAGATTTGCCACATAGTTGCCATACTTCGATTCCGCTCAGCATGAATAATTATCGAATAACAATTTTCATCCCGAGCTGAGTAGAAGGGGGAAGTGTATATATCTAAAGCAAATTTGTTTTTGGATTTGAAAGTTGTCATATTGAAGGAGTTTGTTTTTTGAACGACTGAAATATCTCGAACAATAATAGTTATGAGATTCTTCATTTCAACTAAAAGCGTCTCATTCAGAATGACAAAGTTAAAAATATCATAATATGTTTTCCCGAAAACCACTTTTGTTTTAGTATAAAAATATTTTAGAATTAACCATCAATTCAAATGATCCTAACAAAAGAAAAAATTGAATCTCTTAATATTGTTGAATTAATTGATAGCAAAATTAAAAATGATTCAGTTCATTCACTTCTGATAATTGTACCAACCAACCGAAAACTTAGACAACTAAAAAAAATAATTATTAGTAGTTTCGATAATAAGCCAGTAACAAAAATAAATATTGAAACTCTCACAACACTTACTACAAAAATTAATAATTTTCACAAACCATTTATTCCATTAAGTGAAGCAACCTCTTCAGTGCTTATAAAGCAAGCTGTTGACGAATTAGAATTAAAATATTTTGCAACTTATAGCTTGGGTGTTCCGTTTGGAACTCTTGATAAAATTAAAAATGTAATATCTGAGTACAAACGACATGGTATTTCGGCAAATAAACTTTTGGAAGAGTCTAGAAAGCTAGAAGGTAGTGAAAGAAGCAAAGCAGAAGACATAGCAAGCGTATATAAATTGTATAACAAAAAATGTCAAAACTTATCTGCAGAAGAATTAGGCGATATTTACTCTGATGTTCTTCAGCTTAATTCTAATGACTTTACTAAGTCCTTTAATAATTATTTTTCAACTGTTGAAACAATTATATTGAATGAATTTGATGAGTTTACTTCTCCGGAAGTTAAAATAATAAATAAACTTTCCGAGCTACCAGAAAAAAAGGTATTCCTAAGTTTTGATTATTTCAATTATAATTCATCGCTATTTTCTCATTTAGATGAAAGTTATTCCAAGCTGGAAGATTATGGTTTTAACAGAATTGTTGATTCAACTCTAACTGAAACTTCTGAGTTTAAGAATTTGGTTAGATCAAATTTATTTCAACCAAAGCAAAATATTAAACAGAATGATAAGTACAAGACCAAAGTTTATAAAATTGAGTTGCAAAATAGAATTGATGAAATAGAATTTATTGCAAAAAAAATAAAGGAGTTAGTTCTTCTTGATAATATTAGTCCGGAAAATATTTGTGTGGCATTTAATATAGTTGGAAATTATTCAAATAATATCCGAGATATTTTTAATAAATATAATATTCCGTTAAACTTAACTGATAGAATTCAACTTAAGTCCTCACAACCGGTAGTTGCTGCTATTAGCTTACTTGAACTGATTGAACACGATTTCTATTACAACGACATAGCAAGAGTTTTAACAAATGGTTTCTTAAATATCAAAAATGTTGATCTTAGTAACTTGCTAACCGTTGCTTCTGAATTAAAAATAATTTCTGGTAAAAATGATTGGGAAATTTTAATTAATGATGCTTTGGCGTTACTAAATTACAATAAAGAATTAACTAGAAATGAAAAGGAAAAAGAAAAACAAAAATTAAACAAAGCAAAAAATGATATTATCTATTTAGATAAAATATTAACTCCATTACGAAAAAAAAATACAATTGATGAGTTTCTAAAAAACTTCAAGAAATTGTTACTTGAACTAAAGTTGCCATGCAAATTGTTGGAAAATTCTTTTGGCAAAGAGGAAGAGTATATTAAGTCCATAACAGTATTGATGCAAACCTTAACTGAAGTTTTAACTTTTATAAAGTTAGAAGAAGGGGAACAAAAATATTCTATTAATTATTTTATTGAACAAATTAAAACCATTGCAAATTGGGCTCGATTTAATGTTAAGGAAAAAACTGATCAGGGAGTTTTAGTTACATCTGTAAATGAAATACGTGGACTTAAATTTGATTATTTATTTCTTGGCGGATTGTGTGATGGTGATTTCCCGACAAAATATCAGCCGGAAATATTTTTCTCTGGTTCATTTCAAAAAAAAGAACTTGTTCACCAAACGGAAGAACGATATCATTTTTATCAAGTGCTATCATCTTGGAGCAAGCAATTATATTTAACAATTCCTAAACATGATGCTGATGCTGAATTAGTTACATCTACATTTGTAAAGGATTTAGAAAAAATTGTTTCTTTAACCAATTTAGAAAATATTTCAAAAAATCAAATTTATTCAAAAGAAGAATTACTAATTGAGTTTGGTAAAAATGTTAATAATGAAAAACTTCAAAAGGAAACTCAAAAAATAAATATAGAATTAGATAAACTTCTAAAGACTAATGAAATAAGTACGAAAAGAAGTTTGGAACCATTTGAGAGTAATATTTATAGTGGTTTTATTCAGCACGATAGTGCAAATGAAAAAATTGATGATTATTTAGAAGATTTTCTCAATAAGGAATTATCTTCATCTCAATTGGAAACTTTTGCAAAATGTCCTTTTAAGTATTTGTCCGAAAAAATATTAAAACTGAAGCCTATTGCTGAACCAACAGAAGACGCAGAACCTATTGAACTTGGAAATGTTTTGCATTCAATTTTATATGAGTTTTATACAAAAATTAAAAGTGATAAAATTGAGATTAACAAAGTTGGAACAGAAGCGTTTGCTGCATTACAAAATTTACTATTTGAAATTGCTGAAACTAAGATAGAAAAACTAAATCTTCATTCACCTTTAGCATTTTTTGAAAAAGAAAAAATTCTTGGAATTGATGGAGTAAAAGAAAATTCAATATTAAATAAATTTTTACTTGAAGAACAAAAACAAGATAATAACTTTACGCCTTTCTACTTTGAATACCCATTTGGAACATTCACTAGAGATGAAGATGACGCCCCAAAAATTCCACCTTTGCAAATTGGTAAGTTAAAACTTAGAGGAAAAATTGATAGAATTGATATTGATACTGAAAATAATCGATTCAATATTGTTGATTATAAGCTAAAAGGTAAAAAGCCAACACTGTCAGAAATTCAAAAAGGAATTTCACTTCAACTAATGGTTTACCTAATGGCTGGGAAACATATTATAAAAGATATTGATGATAAAGATTACGATGGATTAAAAATGTTCATATATTCATTAAGTTATAATGAAAAGAATTTTGGAAATAAACCGGTTAATCTAACTCGCAAGAAATTAACAAAAGAATCAATTATAGAATTAAATGGTGAACAAATCGAGACCACAAAACAACATTTAGAAAAGTATTACGAAAAAATTGGGAAAGGAGAGTTTCATCTTTCTGAATTTGAAGATAGAGAAAACCTAGTTTGCAGATTTTGTGACTTTAAATCCTTATGCAGAGTGCAAGAAGTTTTTGAATAATGAATAAAAATTATATTATAATTTTTCTGTTAATTTTTAGTTTTGGTTGTAATAAAGGTAAAGAAGATTTAACCGAACAACAGAAACAAAAGATAATATTCAACTTAAGGAACGCTAATTCACATGAAGATGACCAAGCATATGATGCAATATTAAAAGTGATTAAATATAAACTCAGTGAAGCCGTACCTGAAATTGAAAAATACTTTAATATTCAAGATAATTTTGCCAAAGAACAATTTTTAGATGCACTAAATATATTTCATTCTTCAAATACAACAGTATATGCACATTTATTTTTAGATTCATTGGATTTGAATAAAAAATCTGAGCGAAGATACATATTTGGCATTCTATCAATTTTATTTGAAAATGGAGATATTTCAAAATATCAATTAGCACTAGATGAATTGGATAGAAATAATCCCATTTTAAGAACACCTCTACTTTATGCTCTCAGTTATATTGCAAAAAATATTCATGTTGCAAAAGATGAAGCTATAAATGGAATAAAAAGAATTGCCACAGAATCAGATGACCATTATTTTAGATGGTATGCATTCAATGAATTGGATGCAATAATGGGAGCAGAAAGTGTGCCCTTTTTACTTGAAAGAATTCCTTTTGAAAACAATAACTCACCAAGTACAGCAATTTATCATTTATTGGGGAAACATAAGAGCCCACTGATAAATTCATTCATCAAAGAGCAAGTTAACTTAGATTATAATAAACAGGTACGTGAAGCTCTCACCTTTGTGTTAGTTAATAATTATAATACATTAGATAACTTTAAATTTTTGACCGATTTATATAGTAATTTCCCAAATAGATATGATAGCTATATTTTTAGAAGTCATTTGTATACATCTAACTTTATTCGTAAACCTGAAGAT
>Ga0209633_10001573_pt1 | contig 23206 bp, 22 predicted proteins | sample Cruoilmetagenom1_FD_187290 | JGI IMG/M metagenome (GOLD analysis project Ga0209633, IMG submission 187290) | Oil polluted marine microbial communities from Coal Oil Point, Santa Barbara, California, USA - Sample 1 (SPAdes) (version 2) | ecosystem: Environmental > Aquatic > Marine > Oil seeps ...
GCGCATAGGTGCCGAGTTCCATCAAGCGTCCCTGTGTGCGTGGCCGTGGGCCGCGCTATTTCCGCTGAACTTTCGTGGCCTGGTCGTAGGCCTTGCTGGCCTGCTCGCCGATGGAGATCGATTTAAGGCCCACGGCGAGGCCATCGCGCTGTCTGGTGAGCGCCTCGGCGAGTTTGTTCAACTCGTCGATCAGCGCCACCACCGGCATCTCGAAACTGCGGCGGTCCTGGGCCGGCAAGCATTCGATCGCACCGCAAATCGTCTCGACCCGGCCAGACAGATCGGAGAGATCGAAGGGGTGGCCGATGCCCAGCATGCGGCGTGCGGCGTCGAGCTGGCTGGCCGTCGCATCGAGGGCGGCGCGGATTTCGGCGCTTGAATTCATAGCGAGTCTTCCTGGGCATGCGAGGCGGCCACATCGGCGAGCTTGCCGTTCGCCCGATAGAGATAACCAAGGATCTCGGCGACCGCCGCGAAGGCCTCGGGAGGGATTTCCCTGTCGAGATCGACCGCCTGCAACAGTGTCGCCAGGTCGGCGTTTTTCTCGATTGCGATCCCGTTAGCGCGCGCAACCTCGATGATCGACTGTGCGACCGCGCCGCCGCCCTTGGCGACGACCCGCGGCGCTTTGTCGCCGCTGGGCTCGTAGGCGAGCGCCACCGCGACATCCGCGTCCGGGCTGGTCTTTGCCGGTTTGCCGGTGTTCGGCGAGGCGTTCTGCGGGTCTGAACTGTCGTCGGGCCTGGACATTGGGCTCGCAAATGGGTTCGGAACGGGGCCGGTCGCGGAGAGCGTTGAATCCGCGATCATCGTGCCGCCGCTATGGTTAATAATTGGCTAAGCCCGTTCCCGGCGGCGCACCGGCATCGAAATGATTTGTCCGTCTTTGTAAGTTAAGTTGGAAAACCGGCGCCGGGCCGTTTCACTTTCAAGCGGGCCTGTGCCGTCTTATATTGCCGGCGGCAACCGAGGCGATGCACGCATCGCATCGTGAATGCCGTCCGGTCAAAATTGGCTGTTCGGCATTCCTGCCGGGACGATGAAAGCCAAATCAGCAGGTGGAACGCCGATGTCCGACGACCACGCCTTAGCGCTGCCGAAGGGCTTTATCCTCAAGGAGTATCAGATCGAGAAGGTGCTGGGCCATGGCGGCTTCGGCATCACCTATCTGGCTGCCGAAACCAATCTGAAGCGCCACGTCGCGATCAAGGAGTATCTGCCGGTCGAGTTTGCCGTGCGCGATAGCGCTACTACGGTCAAGCCGCGGTCGAGCGCAGACAAGGAAGACTACGAGTGGGGCCTTGAGCGCTTTGTCCAGGAGGCGGGCACGCTGGCGGTGTTCAGGCATCCCGCGATCGTCTCGGTCTTTCGCTACTTCGAGGATCACGGCACCGCCTACATGGTAATGGAGTACGAGGAGGGGCAGAGCTTCTCCGAGGTGATGCGCGCAAAGCGTGGGAAGTTCACCGAGGAAGAGCTTCGCGTCGTGCTGATGCCGCTGCTCGAGGGACTCGCCGTGGTCCACAAGTCGGGCTATCTGCACCGCGACATCAAGCCGGGCAACATCTATATCCGGACCGACGGCTCGCCCGTGCTGCTCGACTTCGGTGCGGCCCGCCACGCCATCGGCAACAAGAGCAAGAACCTCACCAGCATCGTGACGCCTGGATACGCGCCGATGGAGCAGTATTTCTCCGATGGCAACCAGGGCCCCTGGACCGACATCTATGCGCTTGCGGGCATTCTCTACCAGGCGGTGACGGGCGACATCCCGCCGGAAGCGCCGGCGCGGATCAAAAGGGATCCCTTCACCGCGCTTCGCAATTCGTCGCATGCCAAGCGGTTCACTGAGCCTTTCCTGGCCGCGATCGACAGCGCGCTCGAGGTCGACGAGGAAGCGCGGCCGCAAAGCGTCACCGAATGGAAGGCGATCTTCGACGGTGAAGCCGTCCCGCCAGCGCCTCCAGTTGAGGCGCCGACCGCGGCATTGCGTCCGGCGGCCGGCGCCACGGTAATGCCCGGCCGGGTCTCCCGACGCGGTGGGCCGCCGCCGCCTGCCACGGTCGCGGTCGGCGCCAGCGGAGGTCGCAAGGGCGTCAACCCGCTTGTCTGGGTGGGCGCGGGCGTGCTTGGGCTTATGGTCGTTGGCGCGGGTGTCGTCGCGGCGGTAAAGCCGGAACTCTTTGGCGGCGGAACGGAGATCGGCAGTGGCGGTACGACCGGCGTCGGCGCCGGAACCACGGGCGGCGCGGGGACGACCGGAAACCAGAGCGCCGAGGAAGCGCGGCGCCGCGCCGAGGAATTGCGCCGCCAGCAGGAAGAAGCAAGACGGGCTGAGGAAGAAGCCCGCAAAGCCCGCGAAGCCCGCGAAGCAGCTCAGCGCAAGGCCCAGGAAGAGGCGCGCCGCAAGGCCCAGGAAGAAGCCCGCCGCAAGGCAGAAGCCGAAGCCCGCCGCAAGGCTGAAGAGGAAGCCCGCAAGAATGATTCCGAGGGGCGCCGCAAGGCGGAGGAAGCCGAGCGCAAGCGGCTCGCCGAAGAGCGGCGCAAGGCCGTCGAAGCCCGCCGCAAGGCGGCCGAAGAAGCACGCCGCAAGGCCGCCGAGGAAGCCAAGCGAAAGCGCGAGGCCGCGCGCCAGCGCCAGATCGCGCGGGGCCGCACCGGTCAGCGTTGCGGATCCGGCGTGCGGGCGCTGCAAGGGCGTTTCGGGCGCGGGGACTGCGCCAAGATAACCCGGGCATTTGCCTTTGCCCTGTTGAACCCGCAGCCTGGCGTGCCGATCAACTGGTCGAACCCGGCCATCGGACATCGCGGCACCGTGCTTGCGTATCAGGCGTATCAAGGCCGCAACGGCAGCCTGTGTCGGCCGTTCCGGCAAATCATGGTCGCCGAGGGCCGCACGCTCGCCGGCAATGGGGCGGCGTGCCTGATCAGGGGCCGCTGGACCATCGTCCGATGAGCGCAAGATGTATGAGCGCCAATACGATGCGCGCAATTACGATGAGCGCAATTACGATGAGCGTCGTCCACCAGTGACAGCAGGCGGTATCCGGCGCGCCTGTCCGAGTTCAAGATGACCGGGTTCGTGGTCATGAGCCGAACGAAGCGCAGATGATCATCGCGGACGCTATGGGCGGGACGCCGATTGATGCCAGGCGCGCCGCCGGCGTTGCGGCCGGATTGGCATGCCGGGGCACAGCGCTGTTGGTGGCCGCATTCGTTGCCGTGGCGGCTGCATGCGGCGGCGTTCGTGCGGAGGTCACGACGGTACGTTCCGGAGCGATCACGCTGCGCGCGACCCAAACCGCACCGCTGCGCCTGCAGCTCGATATCCATGCGCCGCCGCCAGCCAAGGTGGCTTCGGTCGCGGGCACCCTCGGCGGGACCACGCTTGCGGCCCCTAACCTTGTCGGGTATCCGGCGGCCGGCCAGCTGACGGCGATCTACATCCTGATCGACACCAGCGATCCAGCCCGCAGACGCGTGGTGGCGCGCAAGGTCCAGCACATCCGCCAAATGTTGAAGCTGGCCAAACCGCATCATCGCTTTGGCCTGGCGCGGTTCGACCAGCAGCTCCGCGTATTGGTGCCGCTTGGCGCCGGCCCGAAAGCGGTCGAGGCCGCGCTTGCGAATGTGAAGGCGGACGGGCTGCGAACCTATTTCTTTGAGGCCGCCATCGAAGCCTCGCGCCAACTCGGCGCCTTTCGAGCTGACCGCCGCGCGCTGTTCATCCTCTCCGACGGCAAGATCGAGGACGTGAAGACGGCCTATGATGTGCGCGCGCTCGTCGCCGCCGCGCGCAAGGCCGGTGTGCGTGTCTACGGCATGGGCTATTCGGGCAGCGCGGTGGAGCCGCGCGAGTTCCAGAACTTGCGCGTGCCCAGCAAGGAGACCGGCGGGCGGTTCGTCAAGACCAACGCCCGCTTCGATCTGCCGGGCGACTTTCTTGCCGCCCCCTTCGCGGCACTCGGCGGCGGCGGCGGCGCGGTGCTCGATCTGACGCCCGCCCGTTCGGCTGGCTTGGGTGGCCGGGCCAATGCGCGTATCACGGTGGCGCTCGACGGCGGGCAAACGCTCGTCGCGACAGTACCGGTCCTACTGCCGGCGCTGCCGTTGGGCGGGATTCTCCAAAAAGCCAAACAACCGCGCTATCTGCCCTATACGATCGGCGGCGGCGCGGCGTTGCTGGTGGTGGTGGCGCTGCTTTTTCGCTGGCTCGCGCGGCTGCGTCGGCGGCTGCGCGAGGCGCGCGAGGCGATACTGCCCGCGGCGATCGCGGTGCTGGAGCTGGTCGGCGAGACCGGGTCGAAATTCGAGATGGTCAGACGCTCGATCAGCATCGGCCGCCGCAAGGACAACGATCTTGCCCTGGCCAACGGCAGCGTGTCGGGCTACCACGCAACCATCCACCGCAAGAGCGACGGCTCCTTTATCATCACCGATCGCGACTCGGAAAACGGCGTGGCGATCAACGACGAGGAGGTCAAGATCGCCGAACTCAAGGACGGTGACGAAGTCGACCTGGGTGAGGTTCGTTTTCGCTTCAGCGTGACCGGGGAGGCCTGAATGCGGCTTGGCTGGAAAGCGTCGGGTCACTCTGGCGTGTTGACGGGATTCCGGCGGGACCGTAGTTTCGGAGAAACCGTGGGCCGGCATGCCGCCGCGTGCCAGACCCGCCGGCCGCGGACGCCGCTGGCCGACGATCATCGAGGCTGATGAATGAAAGCTTGGACTATCGGTAGGAGCAGAACCGCCGACATCATCATCGGCCCGGATCAGAACAGCGTCTCGCGCGAGCACGCCGAGCTCGTCGAGACGGACGAGGGGCGCTACTATTTGACCGATTGTGACAGCCGCTTCGGCACTTACATCATGGAGCCGGGGGGCAATTGGAAGCGCTTCCGGCAATCCTATGTTCAAAAGCGCGATCAGGTTCGGCTCGGTGAATATGAGGTTAGTGTGGCCGAACTATTGACGTTGGTACCCGACGATTCCGCGCCGCGCCCGGTGCCGCAATATGTCTTCGTCAGCGACAAGGACACGGCGCGTGACAGCGATATCTCCGAGTTGCCGCACGGGCCGGTCGAACGCGACCCGGCGACCGGCAAGATCATCCGGAGGTCTTGATGGCCCTGCCGCGCTCGGGCACTTCTGGCAATTTGCGCCTGATCGCTGCTGCGATCAGCCTTTCCGTCGGCGCCGCGCTCCTGGTGATTTTGGGTGTTGCGCTCGATCCGAAGTCGAGCGCCGCAAAGTTCCTGGTCGACCGGGCCGCGGACTATTACCCCTTCACGGTTCAGAATCTGATGTGGGTGGTATTTTGCTTCGGCTTTGGCGAGCTTGTCGTGCGCTTTGTCGACGGCCGCGGCGAAGGCTCGCAGCTGGTGAAGAAGTTTCTGCCCGAAGACGAGCGAACGGTGTTGCGCGTCACCGATCTCGGCGGGATCTATTCGAACGTCAAGGACAGCCCCGGCAGCGACCAGTTCTTTCTGCCGCGCCTGATCCGCCGCGTCGTGCTTCAGTTCCAGAGCAACCGCTCGGTCGACCAGGCCAACTCGCTGCTGAATTCGAGCCTCGAACTCTACATGCACGAGATCGATCTGCGCTACAACATGCTGCGCTACATCATGTGGCTGATCCCCTCGCTGGGCTTTATCGGGACGGTCATCGGCATTGCGCTGGCGCTCAATTTCGCCGGCGAGAGCAATCCGACCGATCCCGCGCTGTTGAAAAATCTGACCGAAAAGCTTGGCGTGGCGTTCTACACTACGCTATTGGCGCTGCTGCAGGCGGCGATACTCGTGTTTCTGATGCACCTGACCCAGGCGCGCGAGGAGAATGCACTTAATCAGTCCGGTCAGTATTGCATGGACAATTTGATCAATCGACTCTACGAACGATAAGCATACGGAGGAATAAATGGCCATCATCCGCGGACCCGACGGCAAGCCGATCGGCGAAGGCGACGAAGGAAACGAAGCGACCACACGCAGGGTCGAAAAGCGCTCGATCAAGGAGCGCGTCGCCGCGTCGGGCGCAGCCGATGCCGGCCCGACCCATGTGAACATCGCCGAAACGTCGGATACGACCGACCCGGTGCCCCAGCAGGCCGCGAGCGCGTCGAATGGCGGCGCCGGTGCCCCTGCTGGCGGCGGCGGCGGAAGCGCCGGTGGTGGTGGCGCGGCCGGGGGCGGCGGCGGCTCGTCGTCTAATGACGCGCCGAAGACCCAGATCATCGGTGGCCGCAAGCGCAGCGAGGAAAAGGCCGAGCCGACGGGCAACGCCCCCGGTTCGACCGCGCTGACCGATCCGATGGAGGATCCCGTGGTCGGCTGGGTGGTCGTCGTCGAAGGGCCCGGCCAGGGCGCATCGCTAACTCTGGGCTACGGCATGAACAGCATCGGCCGGGCGCCGACCGAGCGCATCTGCCTCGATTTCGGCGATTCGCAAATCTCGCGCACCAGTCACGCCAGCATCACCTACGATCCGCGCGGCAAGAAGTATTTCATCAATCATGGCGGCGGCAAGAACCTGACCTATCTGGGTGAGGATCCGGTGCTGACGCCGATCCAGCTCAAGGGCGGCGAAGAAGTCATGATCGGCGACACGACGCTGCGCTTCGTGCCGTTCTGCGGAGAGGACTTTGACTGGCGGGATAAATGATCCAAGGGCGGCATTTCGCCTCTGAACAAAGTCAGGGTGCCCGCGACTACCAGGAAGACGACGCCGGCTTCTGCCCAATCGGAGAAGGCGGCGCCGACGGCCTGCTTATGGTGCTTGCCGATGGAATGGGCGGGCACCGGGGCGGGGCACATGCCAGCACGGTTGCCGTCGAGACGTTCATCGACTCGTTCAATCACGAATCCGGCAGCATCGCCGAGCGGCTCGGCCGTGCGCTGGAGGACGCCAACGAACGCATCGGCAAGGACAGTCAGGAAAATCCCGAACTGGAGGGCATGGGCTGCACGCTGGTGGGCGTTTCGCTCACTGAGGCTGGGATCGAGTGGATCAGCGTCGGCGACTCGCCGATGTGGCTGGCGCGCAACGGCAAGCTTCAGCGGCTCAATGCGGATCACTCGATGGCCCCTATCCTTGCCAAGCAGGTCGAGCTGGGGGAGCTGACCGAGGAGGAGGCCAAGCGGCATCCCCAGCGCAATGCCCTGCGTTCGGCGGTGATCGGCGACACGTTGCAGCAAGTGGACACGTCCAAGCGACCGATGAAGTTCCGCAAGGGTGACCGGTTGCTGCTTGCCAGCGACGGTCTGGAGACGCTCTCCGTCGAGGAGATTGCCGCGATCATCGAGGAGGCCGGCGAAGTCGAGGCGGAAAGCTTGGCCACCTCCCTGGTGGCGACCGTCGATGCCCGCCAGCGCAAAGGCCAGGACAATACGACAGTCATGGTCATCGACCCCTATGTTGGCGGCATGCCGGCTTTCGGCGTCGTCGATCCCAATGCGGTTACCGAGCGGGTGACATTGCGGACCGGCCCGCCGTCGGGCGCATCGGAGAAAACGATCAAAACGGCGCCGGCCAAAGCTCCCCCGAAAGCGCCAAAAAAGAGCGGCGCCGGCCGGGCCATGCTGTTTGCCCTGCTGGTCGTGGCCGGCGCGCTCGCGGCAGCCGCGCTCGTGTTCCCCGATCTCATCGACAGCCTGCTCAGTCGCAGCGGCACGGGCACGACCGCGGCATCCACGTCGGCTTCCACGGCGTCCGGCACAACCGCCTCTCCCGCCACGACCGGCGCGCCGGGCACCGCCCGGCCGGACAGCAAGTCCCCTAGGGGTGGCAGCACCGCCGAAAGTGGCGGGGAAACTTCCGAAGGCAAGGCGGGCAATTCAGGCGCGGACAGGCCGCGAACCACGCCCAGCACCGGCGGCACGGCCGGCGGCGACAGTGGCGCCCGGCGCACGCCGGAAGGCGGCGATAGCGTGCCGCAGGCTGGGGGCTCCTCCATGGGCCCTGGCGGCACCGCATCGGGAAGGCCCGGGGACGGCAGCTCCAGAAACAATTAGGCCCGGTTCTCCGCGCGGCACAACATTCCTATTGCATCCGGTGGCGCCGATCCTTTATGTCGGCTCGCGCCGCTACTGGGTCTCTCGCTCGGTGTCGGCCCCATACCCCTGGAGCCTGACCCGATATGTCAAATGCGATGAACGCCAAGATCGAGCGTTTCCTCGCCGAGCGCCAACCGCCCACGCCATGCCTTGTGCTCGATCTCGATGTGGTCGCGGTGAACTACAAACGCCTGGCTGAAGCCTTTCCGCTGGCAGAGATCTATTACGCGGTGAAGGCCAACCCGGCGCCGGACGTGTTGCGCTGTTTGCGGGATTTGGGGTCGCGCTTCGACGCGGCCAGTGTTTACGAGGTCGACGACTGTCTCGATCTCGGCATTGCGCCGCGCTTGCTGTCTTTCGGAAGCACGATCAAGAAGGAGCGCGATATTGCTCATGCCCATGGCGCCGGGGTGGCGATATTTGCCTTCGATGCCATCGATGAGCTTCGCAAGATTGCCCGCGCTGCGCCCGGCGCCAAGGTGTTCTGCCGGATCATCACCTCCGGCGAAGGCGCCGATTGGCCGCTGAGCCGCAAATTCGGCTGCGAGTTGGATATGGCGCGCGATCTGTTGGTCGAGGCGCGCACATTGGGGCTCGCGCCCACGGGCGTATCCTTCCATGTCGGCTCGCAACAGCGCGATCCGGCGCAATGGGACGTTGCGATCGGCGAGACGGCACGGCTCTTTACCGATTTGAACGCCGCCGGGATCGAGCTCAGCGCTATCAACCTGGGCGGCGGCTTTCCCGCGCACTATCGCACGGATATTCCGTCGATCGAGGCCTATGGCGAGGCGATCACGCGTTCAATGGTGCGCCATTTCGGCAATCATCGCCCCGAGATGCTGCTCGAACCCGGCCGCTACATCGTCGGCGATGCCGGTGTGATCCAGAGCGAGGTGGTGCTGGTCGCCCAGAAGGGATATGGCGCGGCGCGGCGGCGCTGGGTCTTTCTCGATATCGGCAAGTTCGGTGGCTTGCCCGAGACCATCGGCGAAGCGATCCACTATCGGCTGCGCACGCCCCATGACGGCAAGCCGGGCGGGCCGGTGGTGTTGTCGGGGCCAACCTGCGACGAGGTCGACGTGCTCTACGAGGAGACGGCCTATGAGCTGCCGTTCGATCTCGCCGAGGGCGACAAGGTGGAAATCTTGTCGGCCGGCGCATACACCGCGAGCTACGCCTCAGTGGGCTTCAACGGCTTTCCGCCCCTCAAACAGTACGTTATCTAGCGATACGATGTGGCGCCGGCGCCGGCAAATCCGATCGGCCGCCCCTTTTCGCTTAGATTATCAACTAGTAGATAATCGGGCCAATCGCCGCCCCTTATTGGACAACCGGGCGGTCAGTCGACGGACCCGTCATCGTATGGGTGGCCGTGCCGCTCGGCGTCGTCGAGCGCGCGGGCACGGTCGCGCAGCTTGCCCAGAAGCCGACCGAGCTGGCGGTGCTCCTCTGAGCTCAGCCCGTCGAGCAGCTTGGCCTCGGCGTCCAGGGCGAGAGGAACGACTTCGCGATAGATCGCCTGGCCGGCCGGAGACAGCGAAAGCACCGACAGGCGCCGGTCGCGCGCGCTGATCGCTCGCTCCACGAGGTTCCGGGCGATCAGCCGGCCGACCGCGCGGCTCACGCGTACTTTGTCCATTGCGGTAAGCGTGCAGACGTCGCGCGCCGAGAGCGGCGCGTCTTGCCCCAGTACCGCCATCACCCGCCAATCGGCGATGGCAAGACCAAACCGATCGGCGTAGATCCGTGCAATCGCGCGGCTGACGATGTTCGAAAGCACCGATAGGCGATAGGGTACGAAGCGACCGAGCGCGAGTTTTGCATCCGCATGGTCGGAGGCGCCCGCGCCGCGCGCTTTGGCGGCGGTGTGGGTCGTGACGTCGGGCATGGCGTCATCCGTTTTTGCTATGATTTAGTTTCATCTGAAACTAAATTGAGGTCAACGGCAAACGCAGCGGTTGGTATTGGCTGCGGATTAGTTGGAATAATTAGGTTTCGAACGGAACATGCGGCAAACGAACGATTTTTTCTCATGTTGCGATGGTGACAATTGGCGTCGGCGAAGCTAGGCCGGACCGGATTCGGCGGCATGAAGCTGGGGTCCCTCAATTCGGGTGGTCACGACGGCACGCTGGTCGTCGTGTCGGACGATTTTGGCCGGGCGGCGGAGGTGCCGGATATCGCGCCGACCTTGCAGGCCGCGCTGGAGAATTGGGCCACGGCTGCGCCCGAGCTTGCGGCGATCCATCGCTTGGTATGTGAGGGCAATTACGCCAAAGCCGTCGCACTCGACCCGTCAACGCTCATGGCGCCGCTGCCGCGGGCCTACCAGTTTCTCGACGGCTCGGCCTATCTGAACCACGTCGAGCTGGTTCGCAAGGCGCGGAAGGCCGAGATGCCGCCCTCGCTCTATGACGATCCGCTGATGTATCAGGCGGTTTCGGACGGATTTCTGGCCCCCACCGAGGATATCGCGCTGGCGAGTGAGGATTTCGGGATCGATTTCGAGGCCGAGGTCGTCGCCGTGCTCGACGATGTGCCGATGGGCGTCTCCCGCGCCGCCGCGCGCGATCACATCAAGCTCATCATGCTGGTGAACGACGTCTCGCTGCGTGGCTTGATCCCGGCAGAGCTTGCCAAGGGTTTTGGCTTCATTGTCGGCAAGCCGCGTTCGGCGTTTTCTCCGGTGGCGGTGAGCCCCGACGCGCTGGGCGCGGCCTGGGATGGCGGCAAGGTCAGCTTGCCCCTACGCGTGACGATGAACGGCGAGCAGTTCGGCGCGCCCAACGCCGGCGTCGACATGAATTTCGACTTTCCCGCGCTGATCGCCCATGCCGCTCGGACCCGGCCGCTGGCGGCGGGGACAATTATCGGCTCGGGCACGGTCTCCAACAGAGACAGCTCCAAGGGCTTCTGCTGCATTGCCGAAATCCGCACCATCGAGACCATCGAGGAGGGTGCGCCCAAGACGCCCTTTATGAAGTTCGGCGACAGCGTGCGTATCGAGATGTTGGACGACGCAGGCGCCTCGATCTTCGGCGCCATCGAGCAGACGGTGGTAGAATACGATAGCCCGTGACCGCCGGGCGCCGGCGAAATCGTGCCGGCCGCCCGGATCACGTCTGCGGACTCCGACGCCCGCGACGTCGCGCCAGTGGCGGCGGTGTCCGCGTGATTGATGGGCGAATAATCGAAACGGGGGGACTTTATGGCATCGCGCACGCTTTACACTTTCTTTCGCTCTTCGGCCGCCTACCGCGCCCGGATCGCCCTCAATCTCAAGGGCCTCCCATACGAGCCGATATCCATCAGCCTGCCGGGCGGCGACCAGTTCGCCGACGACTATGTGACGCTCAACCCGCAGCGCCAGGTGCCGACGCTGGTCGAGGAAGACGGCGCGGTGCTGGTCCAGTCGCCGGCGATCCTGGAGTATCTGGAGGAGGCCTACCCCGAGCCGCCGCTTCTGCCCCAAGGCGCGGTCGCGCGCGCGCGGGTTCGCGCGATCGCGATGGCGATGGGCTGCGACATACATCCGCTGAACAATCTGCGTGTCTTGAAATACCTGCGTGGGCCGCTGGCGCAGGATGAAGACGGCGTCGGCGCCTGGATCCGGAATTGGACCGGGCTTGGCTTGGGCGCGGTCGAGACGATGCTCGTATCGAGCGAAGAAACCGGCGATTTCTGTCACGGCGATACGCCCACCCTTGCGGACGTCTATCTGGCGCCGCAGCTTTATCACGCCCAGCGTTTCAATTGCCCGCTCGATGATTATCCGACTATCGGCCGCGTCTCCGCGAACGCATTGAAACTGGGGCCTTTTGTGGAAGCCTTCCCGGATACCCAGCCCGACGCCGATTGATCAGGGTTAATACCGGCGCCCCGATTTCGCCAGATATTGTGCCAATTCTTGGGCGCATCGCGAAGATTGCGGTGAATTGTCCTTACGATACTGGCGATCTTGTCTCGGTCGCGGTAGTATTGTTTCGTTCGCTTGGGAGGGTAATCGGGTGCTCGGGCGGGCGATCAAAAACGATGGCGCGAATGGCCAGCAAGACACGCAGCGCGCTTAAAGTCGGTGCGCAGCTAGACGTATACAAGATCGAGAAGATCCTCGGGCAGGGCGGTTTCGGCATCACGTATCTTGCCGAGGACGTCAACCTCGAAAAGAAGGTCGCGATCAAGGAATACCTACCGGTCGGCCTGGCGGTCCGTGAGGGCGGCGCGACCGTGCAACCGGAGTCGACCGAGGCCGAAGCCGATTTTCGCTGGGGCCTCGATCAGTTCCTGGGTGAAGCCAAGACGCTGGCCAAGTTTCAGCATCCCAACATCGTTCAGGTGCACCGGTTCTTCGAGGCCCACGGCACCGCCTATATCGTGATGAATTTCGTGCAGGGCCAGAGCCTGCACGATCGCATGCAGCGGCGCAACAAGATCAATGAGGAGGAGCTGAAGAAGTTCCTCTTCCCGATCCTCGACGGGCTGGAGAGTGTCCACCAGGCCGGCTTTCTCCACCGCGACATCAAGCCCGGCAACATCTTCATCGCCGATGATGGCGAGCCGATGCTGCTCGATTTCGGCGCCGCGCGCTCGGCGCTGCTCGACAAGAGCCGCGGGCTGACGGCGATCGTCACGCGCGGCTACGCGCCGATCGAGCAATATTCCAAGCGCGGCCACCAGGGGCCGTGGACGGATATCTATGCGCTGGCGGGTGTGCTTTACGAGATCGTCACCGGCAACGATCCGGTCGAGGCCACCGACAGGGTGATCGAAGACCCCCAGGTGCCGGCATTCGAGGCCGGCGTCGGGCGGCTGTCGGACACGCTGCTTCTGGCGATCGATCACGCGCTCGCGGTTCATCCCGAACAACGCCCGCGCAGCGTTGCCGATTGGCGCGCCGAGTTGCGAGGCGATGCCGAGATCCCCGAAGTCGAAGGCACGCCTGCGTCGATGTCGATGGCGCTGGAAGTCGCCTCCGACCTGCCGCGCCCCTCCGGCAGGCTCAGCGACCAGCTCGACGCGGACGAGATGGCGGCCATCAGCGAGGCTGCTGGCAAGCCCAAGCGCAAGTCCAAGGGGTCGACCCCGACCGGCCCATCGCGCGATCCCGATCGCCGCGTGCCCGGTCCGCCGCGGCGGGGAACCAAGCGCACAGGTCAGACGATCGTCGCCGGTTGGAAAGGCGCGCCGGTCAAGGCGGTTCCGAAATCGGCGGGCATGCGCCGCCCCGGCGTGCGGATGCTCGCCGGATCGATGGTTTTGCTTCTCGCCGTCGGCGGGACCGGCCTAGCCGTCGGCTTGTGGCCGGCGGAGGGACAAAAGCCCGCTGGGCCGGCGGAGATCAAGGCCAAACCTGACTTCAGCGCCGAGGAGCGCCGTTTTACCGAAATGACGCGCCGCATCGAGCAGCAACGCGCCGAAGCGGCCAGGCGCCGGGCGGCGCGGGAGCGAAAGGAAGCGGAGGAAAAGACCAAGACGCGGACGACCTCCAAGCTGCGCGGGCTGATCGCCGGCAGCCAGGTCGCCTTCGTCCGCAGCAGCGGCGTCGGCCGTCATGAAGCGCGATGGACGTTTCATGCCGGAGGCGGTCTGTCGGGCTCGGCGTTCGATTCCAACGGCGGCCGCGAGGACGAACTCAACAGCACCAGCGATCGCGGCAAATGGTGGGTTGATGGCGAGGCGCTGTGCCTGCGCTGGAACCGCTGGGACCGCCGGCGCACGCGCTGTTATGCGATCCGAAAAATCCGCGGCCGCAGCTATGTCGCGCGCGGCAAGGGCGGGTTGCTGACCGGGCCGTTCCGGTTGGAGAAGTAGCCGGGCGCCTGCTAGCCCGGCATCGTCATCCAATTCCGCCGATACGCGTGCATTGGCCGGTTGACCGGCCGAAAAGGGCCATTTCCCTTCCCTTGCCTGCGGCGTTGTGTTACTTGGCCGCGCAACCTCTAACGGAGGCGGCATGGACTTCCCCGAAGCGCTCACATTCGACGACGTACTGCTGATACCGGCGAAGTCCGCGATCCTGCCTGCCCAGGCCAATATCAAAACACGGTTGACCCGCTCGATTGAGCTCGGCATTCCGCTAATCTCGGCGGCGATGGACACGGTAACCGAAAGCGCGCTGGCCATCGCCATGGCCCAGGCCGGCGGCATCGGCGTGATTCACAAGAACATGGACGCCGGTGTCCAGGCCGACGAGGTGCGCCGGGTCAAGAAGTTCGAGGCGGGCATGGTGGTGAACCCGGTCACCATGCATCCCGACGAGACGATCGCCGACGCGCTCGATTTGATGGCGCGCTGGAAGATCTCGGGCATTCCCATCGTCGAGCGCGGCGGCAATGGCGCCGGGCCCGGAAAGCTGGCGGGCATCCTCACCAACCGCGACGTGCGCTTTGCCGACAACCCCAACCAGCCGGTCAGCGAGTTGATGACGCGCGAGAACCTGATCACCGTGCGCGATGGGGTGGATCCGGCCGAGGCCAAGCGGTTGCTTCACCGCCATCGGATCGAAAAGCTGATCGTTGTCGACGATGAATATCGCTGCATCGGCTTGGTCACGGTCAAGGACATGGAAAAGGCGCAGGCCTTTCCGGACGCCTGCAAGGATGCCAAGGGACGCCTGCGGGTGGCCGCGGCAACCGGCGTCGGCGAGGACGGGATCGCCCGCGCCGAGGCGCTGTTCGACGCCGAGTGCGATGTCCTCGTGGTCGATACGGCGCACGGGCATTCCCAAGGCGTGCTGAGCGCGGTCACGGCGGTGCGCAAGCTTCGCAATGACGGCCAGGTGGTGGCCGGCAACGTCGCCACGGCCGACGGCGCGCGCGCGCTGATCGATGCCGGCGCCGATGCGGTCAAGGTCGGCATCGGACCGGGCTCGATCTGCACCACGCGCATTGTCGCCGGCGTCGGCGTGCCGCAGTTCACCGCCGTCCGCGATGTTGTCGAGGAATGCCGAAAGAGCGACGTGCCGGTGATCGCCGATGGCGGCATCAAGTATTCGGGCGATCTGGCCAAGGCAATCGCTGCGGGCGCCGACTGCGCCATGATCGGCTCGCTGCTGGCCGGCACTGACGAGGCGCCGGGCGAGGTGATCCTTTATGAAGGCCGTTCGTATAAATCCTATCGCGGCATGGGCTCGGTCGGGGCGATGGCGCGCGGCTCGGCCGACCGCTATTTCCAGCAGGAAATATCCGACACGCTGAAGCTGGTGCCCGAGGGCGTGGAAGGCCGCGTGCCCTACAAGGGCCCCGCCGCCAACGTGCTGCACCAACTCGTCGGGGGCCTGCGTGCGGCGATGGGCTACACCGGCAATGCCGATATCGAGGCGATGCGAACCAACGCACGCTTCCACCGCGTCACCAGCGCGGGACTGTCCGAGAGCCACGTCCACGACGTCGCGATCACCAAGGAGCCGCCCAACTACCGGCGCTGAATCCGGCGTGGCGGTTACCCCAATTCCGCTGCGCCCATAGCGACGAATATGGCGGCAACCGGTTTGCCGGCACCCTATATATGTGAGCCCAAACACGGTTCACGATTGGCCAGGCATGACCCCGGGCGCCCGCGCTCAAACCGCAATTGAACTTCTCGACGCGCTGCCGGCCGACGGCCCGGCCGACCAATTCCTGTCGCGCTATTTTCGCAGCCACCGATATATCGGCTCAAAGGACCGCCGCGCGGTCGCGCAGCTGGTCTACGACGTACTGCGCCGGCGGTCCCAGCTCGATTGGTGGGCCGACGACGGTGGCGATAACGGCGCCGCACCCGGCAACCGCCTGCGGGTGATCGCCGTCCTGGCGTTGATTGAGCGTTGGGACGCAGCCGCCATCGCCGAGGCCTTCGACGGCGGCCGGTACCGTCCGCAGGCCCTGGACGACACCGAAATCGCCGCGCTGCAGCGTATCGCCGACGATGGCAATGGGCTCGATGCGCCGGACCAGTCCGACGCCGTGCGCTGCAATTATCCCGCATGGCTCGAGCCGGAGCTGCGCACCTCATTGGGCGGGGACCTGGCGGGCGAGCTGGCGGCGCTGCTCGAGCCCGCGCCGGTCGATCTTCGTGTGAACCGCATCAAGGGATCGCGCGGCCGCGCCCAGGCGATGCTGGCCGAGGAAGGCGTCGAAACCCAACCGACGCCGTATTCACCAGACGGGCTGCGGCTCGGGGCGCGGCGCACCTTGCCGGCGCTCAAGGCCTTCAATCAGGGCTTCGTCGAGGTCCAGGACGAGGGCTCGCAGCTCGCGGCGCTGTTGGTCGACGCCCGGCCCGGCCACGCCGTCGCCGACTACTGCGCCGGCGGCGGCGGCAAGACTCTGGCGTTTGCGGCAACGATGGAAAATCGCGGCCGCATCATTGCCTGCGATACCGACGAGCGGCGGCTTGCGGCGGTCGGCCCGCGCCTCGCCCGCGCCGGAATTTCGATCGCCGAGGGCGCCTTGCTCGACGAGGCGGGGCAGGGCGAAGGTCTCGATCCGGGCGTCTTCGACCGCGTTCTGGTCGACGTGCCGTGCAGCGGCACCGGCGCGTGGCGGCGCAGTCCGGATGCGAAATGGCGCTTCACCGAAGCGGCGCTGGCCGACGAGGTCGCGCGCCAACGTATCATCCTGGCCGCTGCCGCCGACCTTCCCACGCCCGACGGCGGCAGGCTCGTCTACGTCACCTGCTCGATCCTCGCGGCCGAAAACGAGCGCCAGATCGACTGGTTCCTGGCGGCCCGGCCGGACTACGCGTTGCTGCCGATCGGCGAGATATGGACGGCGGCTGTCGGCGGCGCGGCGCCGGGGCCGGGACCAACCCTGCGGCTGTCGCCGGCGCGCACGGGCACCGACGGCTTCTTCGTCGCCGTGCTGGAGCGCCGGGCATGACCGTCGGCGGGCTCGACGTCACCATCCGCACCGCGCGCATCGAAGATGCCGCCGCGATCGGCGAGGTCTATGTCGAGACCTGGCGTACGACGTATGCCGGCATGGTGCCCGACGCCGTGCTGTTGGAGATGAACACTGAGATCCAGGGCGTGCGCTGGGCCGGCGTCATCGAGCGCGACCGCGAGCTGGTGAAGGTTGCCGAGGATGCGCGGCAGGGCGTGGTCGGCATGGCGAGCGGCGGCCGGCCGCACCGGGGCTCGGGCTTTGCCGCCGAGGTCTTCACGCTTTACGTGTTGCCCGACGCTCAGGGCGCCGGGATCGGGCGGGGCATACTGGCCAACATGTTCCGCGCGTTTCGCAACGCCGGCCTCAGCTCGGCCATCATTTGGGTGCTGGCGCCCAACCCCGCGCGTTTCTTTTACGAGGCCCTCGGCGGTGAGCGCGTCAGCGAGCGCGAGGAACGGCTGTGGGGCGCCAATCTTCCCGAGATCGGCTATGGCTGGCGCGATCTGGACGCCGCGCTCAAAGGGCCGTTGCAGCGCTGATCGGGCGGATCGATCGACCTCCACCTCACGGAAGCGCGAGCCCCCTCTCACTCTCATTTGAAGGGGAAATCGGCCGCATATGCACCATTGTGTTTAGTAAGCGCGGATTATCCGCGGTGCAACCAAGGAGGGACCAGCATGATCGCCCTGAAAGGTGGCATCGCAGCCGTCATAGTGACGCTCGCGGTCGTCGGCAATACCGCCGCTATGGAAGGGGACATGTTCCTCTGGCCCGGCCGCGGCGGGGACGGCGACTATGAGAATGGCATCAAAGCGGCGCGGGCAGGCGACTGGCAACTGAGCCTGCACTATCTCCAGCGCTCGGTCGGACGCGATCCGCAGGATGCGGACGCGCTCACCTTGCTCGCGCTCAGCCACCGCAAGCTCGGCAGGGTCGACCGGGCGATGCGGTTTTTCGATGCGGCTCTGGCCATCGAGCCAGATCACCGTTTGGCGCTTTTCCACGCCGGCAGCGCTTACCTGGCCGGCGGGAACCTCTTGAAGGCTAGGGAACACGAGACAACGCTCACCGTTTTGTGCCCGAAAGGGTGTCCCGAACTGGGCGCGCTCAAGCGAGCGATCGCCGATTTCAAAGAGCGGGGCCCCGGCTCCTGACTTCGACCTTGAATACTAAGACCCGATCCGAGGCCCGCCGGCGCTCCCACCGGCGGGCCTCGCCCATTTCAGGTGCTGGACATTGCGGCCACGCCGGTCTAGTTAGGCGCGGATGCAGGACCGGGTGCTGATTCTCGATTTTGGTGGCCAAACAACCCAGCTGATCGCCCGGCGCGTCCGCGAAGCGGGCGTCTACTGCGAGATCCATCCTTTCAACATCGATCCCTCGAAGATCGCGGCCTTCGCGCCGAAGGCCATCATTCTGTCTGGTGGCCCGGCCTCGGTGACCGAGGTCGACACCCCGGCCGCGCCCCCTGAGGTCTTCGAGGAGGGCGTGCCGGTGCTCGGCATCTGTTACGGCGAGCAGACCATGTGCGATGTGCTCGGCGGCGTGGTCGAGGCGGCCGACCACCGCGAGTTCGGCCGCGCCTACCTTGAGGTGAAGGACAAGAGCGCGCTCTTCGACGGCGTGCTCGCCCCCGGCGACCGCGAGCAGGTCTGGATGAGCCACGGCGACAGCGTGGTCTCACTGCCGCAAGGCTTCCGGCCCATCGCCGTCAGCGACAACGCACCCTTCGCCGCCATCGCCGACGAGGCGCGCAAGTTCTATGGCGTGCAGTTTCACCCCGAGGTCGTGCACACGCCGCACGGCGCGGCCCTGCTTGCCAACTTCGTGCACAAAATTGCCGACTGCGACGGCGATTGGACCATGGCGGCCTTTCGCGAGGAGGCGATCGCCCGGGTGCGTGCGCAGGTCGGCAAGGAGCGCGTGATCTGCGGGCTCTCCGGCGGTGTCGACAGCTCGGTCGTCGCGGTGCTGCTGCACGAGGCGATCGGCGACCAGCTCACTTGCATTTTCGTCAATCACGGCCTGCTGCGCGCAAACGAGGCCGGGCAGGTCGTCGATTTATTCCGCGACCACTACAACATCCCGCTGGTCCACCGCGACGCCGTCGATCTCTTTTTGGGCCGGCTCGACGGGGTCAGCGAGCCAGAGGAAAAACGCAAGATCATCGGCGGCGCCTTCATCGAGGTCTTCGAGGAGGAGGCGGGCAAGATTGGCGGTGCGTCCTTCCTGGCGCAGGGCACGCTCTATCCCGACGTCATCGAATCGGTGTCGCCGCGCGGCGGACCCAGCGCCGTGATCAAGTCGCACCACAATGTCGGCGGCCTGCCCGAGCGCATGAACATGGCGCTCGTCGAGCCCGTGCGTGAGCTCTTCAAGGACGAGGTGCGCGCGCTTGGCCGCGAGCTTGGGCTGCCCGAGGATTTTATCCGCCGCCATCCTTTCCCGGGACCCGGGCTGGCGATCCGCGTGCCCGGCGCAATCGATCGCGAGAAGCTCGATATCCTGCGCAAGGCCGATGCGATCTATCTGGAGGAGATCCGCAGCGCCGGGCTCTACGATGCGATCTGGCAGGCTTTCGCCGTGCTGCTGCCGGTGCGCAGCGTCGGCGTGATGGGCGACGAGCGCACCTACGAATATGTCTGCGCCCTGCGCGCGGTGACCTCGACCGACGGCATGACCGCCGACTGGTTTCCCTTCAGCCACGAGTTCCTGGCGGGCGTATCCTCGCGCATCGTCAACGAGGTGCGCGGGATCAACCGCGTCGTCTACGACGTGACCTCAAAGCCGCCTGGAACCATCGAGTGGGAGTAGGAGAGTGTGGGAGTAGGGCGCCCAAATACCCGTTACCTGAGGACCGCCGCGGCTATGGTCTTGTCGTTGGCCAGTTGTTCGTCGATGGCGCGCGTGGCGGTTTCTTCAATGACCTCGGCGCGCCAGTCATCATTGCGGATAAGCCGCGCGCAGGCATGGATAATCCAGGCCTTCGAGGTGGGAACGGCGACCTCGACACTGATCTCATCCGACGAGGCGGTGGTGATCGTGTCGGACCATGCGATCTCGCCATGGGCCTGCTGAAGCCGATTGTTGATCCAGGGCTCATACTGCATATCGGATTTGATGATATGGCCCTGCAGCCAGTCGCGGAGAAACTCGAGCAGCTTCTGGGGATCGACCGCGTCGGGGTCAACTATGTAGATGCGGTGCATTGACTGCACGACCTGCTCCAGCATTCGATGCGTTTTCTTGTGGCCCGCAATATCGGGGTAGGCGACCTTCTCCATCAGCCGTTCTTCGCGGTCGAAATGCTTGTGCACATAGCTGAGGAGTTGGCCGAGAGCCTGGAGGGTCGCGGCGTGGCCCGTGCCCTGTTCAACGTGCTCGTGGATGCTGTTGGCAAGCGAGAACAGGTTGCGGTGATCGGCATCGATCGCCGGTATGTTCACCAGATATTTGTCCGACCATTCAAAAAATGGCACGGGCACCCCCCACGGGTCATTGCACCGCCCAGCATGCCTGCTTTCGCCAGGCTGGCATATCGACATTGCGCCAAATTGGTTGACCGCGCGTTAACTCTGATTGTGACCGCAAGGCTCGGGAGTGAGTTGGCATGGGTATGTTGAGCGCCGGACGACGCCCCGCGGCAGCTTTCGTGCGCGGATGGCCGGACACAATGATGTGAACTGATTCCGGGTTAGTCTCGTAATACATATATGCCGAGGAAGGCATCAGTAACGTTTTCGGCGGAAGTCGGCCGAAACTCAAAGCTAATCAGGAGGTGCGTGCCATGCCAAGTCCGGTGCTCGGGTTGCGGAAACCCATGACCGCAGCGCTCGCCGCGTTGGGTATTCTGGCGCTTGGCGCCTGCGCCGGCTCGCCGACTGCGAACCCCGACATGGTGTCAATCGTGCCTGGCCCAGACGTGCCGGCCGGTACCAAGGGTCCAAACGGCGAGCCGCTGTGCCGCGAAGTCGGCGGCTATGACGCCTATTTCAAACGCACCGCCAAGTCCTGCTGGCTGGGGCCGGATGAATTCAACGACATCAATTACAACGACCCCGGCGGGCCGACGATCTGAGCAGGCTTTCGATCTACGCGGGTTCTACTGTTCGGCCGGGTCGCTTTCGGCGGCGAACTCGACTACGCCCCAATCGCGTTCAACGCGCATGAGGTCGTCGAGGCCCTTGGCGGCACGCTCGGCGGCGAAGCGCTGGGGAGCATCACCGCCGAAATAGCGCTCAAGGTTTTCCAGGCTGTCGATGCCGTAAATCATCGCGAAGCCCGGCCAGCCATTGTCGGCGGCGTCCTCGTTCGCCAGCCGCGCCCGGCGCGCCCATAAAAAGCCCGGCTCGTCGATCACTTCGGCGATATGTCCGTGGTCGAGCCAATCGAGCACGGTGTCGACGGCATCGGGATTGATCCAGAAGCGGACGAGTAAGATGGCGCCGGCTTGGTCCATCGGGTCTCTCGGTATCGTTGCGCTGCGCTTGGCGCTCAGTGGAGGATCTGGCTGAGGAAGAGCTTGGTCCGCTCCGATTGGGGATTGTCGAAGAAAGCCTCCGGCTCGTTCTGCTCGATGATCTCGCCGCCATCCATGAACATGACCCGGTTGGCGACCGTGCGCGCGAAGCCCATCTCGTGGGTCACGCACAGCATCGTCATGCCTTCCTCGGCGAGCTCGATCATCACGTCGAGCACTTCCTTGATCATCTCCGGATCGAGCGCGGAGGTCGGCTCGTCGAACAGCATGATCTTGGGGTTCATGCACAGCGAACGGGCGATCGCGACACGCTGCTGCTGGCCGCCGGAGAGCTGGCCGGGGAACTTATCCGCCTGCTCGGGAATCTTGACCCGCTCCAGGTATTTCATCGCGTTCCGTTCAGCCTCTTCCTTGGGTGTCTTGCGAACCCAGATCGGCGCCAGTGACAGGTTCTCCAGCACAGTCAGGTGTGGAAACAGGTTGAAGTGCTGGAACACCATGCCGACTTCACGGCGGATCTGGTCGATCTGCTTGATGTCGTTGGTGAGCTCGATACCGTCGACGATGATCTGGCCCTGCTGGTGTTCTTCCAGGCGGTTGATGCAACGGATCATGGTCGATTTGCCCGAGCCGGATGGGCCACAGATCACGATGCGCTCGCCGCGGTAGACGGTGAGGTTGATGTCCTTCAGGACATGAAACTCGCCATACCACTTGTGCATGTCGATCAGCTGGATCGCGACCTCGTCGGAAACCTTCAGGTCACGGCGCTGGGGAGGGGCTGTGTTCTCGTGTTCGGTCGCCATGGATTGGGTGCTCCGATCTAACGCCTAGAACTAACGCTTGTGTCCGGTGTCGAGCTTTCGCTCCATATACTGGCTGTAGCGCGACATGCCGTAACAGAAGATCCAGAAGGTGAGGGCGGCGAAAACGTACCCGGTATAGGGCACATTGGGCGCCAGCCATTTCTGATCGGTGAGCCCGGTCTGAACGATGCCGAGCAGATCAAAAAGGCCGATGATCGAAACCAGCGTGGTGTCCTTGAAGAGGCCAATGAAGGTGTTGACGATGCCGGGGATCACGATCTTCAGCGCCTGCGGGAGGATAATCAACCGCATCGATTTCCAGTAGCTCAAGCCCAGCGCGTCGGCGGCTTCGTACTGGCCTTTTGCAATGGCCTGCAGCCCGCCGCGGACCACCTCGGCCATATAAGCTGAGGAGAACAGCGCGACGCCGATCAGCGCGCGCAGGAGCTGGTTGAAGGTCACGCCCTCGGGCAGGAAAAGCGGGAACATCACCGTGGCCATGAACAGCACGGTGATCAGCGGCACCCCGCGCCAGAACTCGATGAAGACGATGCTGATCGAGCGGATGATCGGCATGTTGGAGCGGCGGCCAAGCGCCAGCACGATGCCGAGCGGCAGCGACGCGACAATGCCGGTCAGCGCCACCACCAATGTCAACATGAGCCCGCCCCATCTGGGCGTCTCGACATATGGCAACACGCCCTGCACGCCGCGGAAGAAGGGGACCGTGTTGGCCTGCCAATCGAAGATGCCAAGGTTGAGGAAGTCTGGAGGCGCGAACAGCACCCAATAGGCGATCAGCACGTAAAGCGGGGCGAGCCCCAGCGCGATCTTGCCGGGCAGGCCGGCATTCCGGCCGTATCCCCACGGGGCCAATGCGGCCACGGCGAATGCCGCCGGCGCGAATGCCATCGCCCAGGGAGGTGAATCGCCGCGAATCGAATTCCAGGACTGGATAAGCAGCATATTGCCAAGGAAGGCGAACACCCCGACAAAGATGCA
>Ga0209633_10001574_pt1 | contig 23206 bp, 13 predicted proteins | sample Cruoilmetagenom1_FD_187290 | JGI IMG/M metagenome (GOLD analysis project Ga0209633, IMG submission 187290) | Oil polluted marine microbial communities from Coal Oil Point, Santa Barbara, California, USA - Sample 1 (SPAdes) (version 2) | ecosystem: Environmental > Aquatic > Marine > Oil seeps ...
CTAAAAGTATCGACAATAACTATTTATTAGCTGTTAATGAAACCAATAGCCTTGATGGTTCTGGTACTATTGAGTCTTTTCTAATTAATGGTGACAGTCTTAGTTTTATCAGCAGAAGTTCTTCTGGCGGTGCTCATCCATGTTTTGTAACTGTAAATAATAATGGAGATGTTTTAACTGCCAATTATACAGGTGGTACTGTTGGTTTATTAAAACTAAATACAAAAGGTGAATTGTCTGATTTATTAGACATTCAAAAACATACTGGCAAAGGCACAAAAAAACAACAAAACGCACCTCATGCACATGCTGCTTGGTTTGAAGCAAACAACAACAGTATTATTTCAGTTGATTTAGGCACAAATGAGTTATGGTTTTCTAGAATAGACACGCTACAACAAAAATTTCAGTTTTCTGAGCCAAATACTTTAAAATTAGATACAGGAGCGGGACCACGACATTTAAGTTTTCATCCCAATAGAAAATGGGTATATGTAATCAATGAATTGAATAATTCAATTAGTTTGGTGAAAAAGTCTGACAAACAAATTTTTGAAAAAATAGCTTCTTTTTCAACTTTACCTCAAGGCTATGATAAAGATAGTTTTTGTGCTGATATTCATATATCTTCAGATGGTCAATTTTTATATGCATCCAATAGAGGACATAACAGTTTGGCAATTTTTAAAATTAATAAAGAAGATGGTTATCTACAATTGATTGGGCATCAATCGGTAAAGGGAGATTGGCCTCGAAATTTTTCACTATCACCAAATGAAGATTATATTTTAGTGGCCAATCAGCGTTCTAACAATATCATATCCTTTAAGAGAGATAAAAATACAGGATTGCTAACTTTTATTGATGAAATAGAGGCTCCCTCTCCAGTTTGTATTTTGTTTATATAGATAAGTTTTTCACTGTTGTAGCATTTTGTAAAAATGATAATAGATCAAAGAGAATTGATTATAAATAAAAAAAGTACCATATTGAATATAGCACTTTTTTTATTTTCATAATTTCTAATTAGATACCTAAACTTATAAATAGATCCTTTAATGCAGGATTTGATGGACTAGGTGCATCTGGATTTACGATATTTCCTTTGTCGTCTATAAGAATAAATCGCGGAATGCCTTCAATTTTATAATCATTAACAAATTGTAAATCATCACCGGCAAAAAGTTGGATACCGCCTAATTCTTTTTCAGAAACCATTTTTTTCCAAGTTTCATAAGCATCTTTTTTATCTATGGAAATACTTACAAATTCAATATTTTTATTGTGAAATTCTTTTTCAACTTCTTTTAAAAATGGAATTTCTCTCTTACAAGGTCCGCACCAAGTGGCCCAGACATCAACATAAACATATTTTCCTTTTAAATCATCTAATGAAGTAGTACCACCTTTATGGTTTTCATAGTTTGAAAATTTTGGAGAAGGTGTACCTTTTAGTTTAGTAGTTGCATACACTTCATCATATCTATTAATTAAAAAATTAAATAAACTTTCAGTATCTTTAGTGTCCTCAACAAACAGGGTAGAATCCATATCCTTAAATTGGTCCTTAAGATTTTTAAATTCAAGTTTTTTCTCTTCTAATGATTTTAAGAAATCATCCTTTTCTAAGGCATAGATGTCATTTATATTGGTAAATGTTTTTTCTTGTAATAGCATTTTTTTAGATAAATAATCGCTGCCTTCACTACCATTCCCTGTAATAGTCAAAGATTCATCAAATTCTTTAGTATCTATTGAAATAGAAAGATCATAATTGTTTTTTAAATAGACTGCTGCATATTCATTACCATCAAACAAGGTATAAACACCGGTATCAACATTTAAGGTATCCTTAAAAGTACCATCCTCATTTAAAGTAATTGTTCTTATAGGTTTATTTTTACTATTAATAATTTTTAGTTCTTTACCCGTGGCATTTGTAATTTTTCCGGATAATGTTACATAATTAACTTGTGGTTCATTTTTACATGCCAATAACAAGAAAGTGGCAATCAATACGATTAATTTATTCATTTCGTTGTAGATTTTAATGGACAAAAGTAACAAACAATTTTAACTATAATGTTAAAAAAAATCCAATTAATTATTAATCAAATAATCCATTCAATACTTCTTTTAATAAAGGGTCTGAAGGCATTGGAGCATCAGAATTGATGATATTTCCATGTTTATCAATAAGAATAAAACGAGGGATAGTTTCAATGTTATATGCATTGATAAACTCATTGTCACCATCGGCATAAAGTTGGATACCACCCATTTCTTCATTAGCAATCATTTGCTTCCAAATTTTATAATCCTCTTTATCATCTACAGAAATACTTACAAATTCGATATTCCTGTCATGAAATTCTTTTTCAATTTCCTTTAAAAAAGGAATTTCCTGTCTACAAGGACCACACCAAGTAGCCCAAACATCAATATATACAAACTTTCCTTTTAAGTCTTCTAATGAAGTTCTACCACCATTATAATTTTCATAATTTGAAAATTTAGGTGATGGAGCCCCTTTTAAATTATCAAGATTGGAAATTGACTCATGAGTTTCTTGTTCTTTAGCTTTTGTTTTACATGCTGAAATACTAAAAATTACAAGTAAAATAATTAATTTTTTCATTGCTTTTATTTTTTTTGGCTAAAATATATGTTCTGATTGAATTGCTATAGAAAATTTCTCTATTTTTGAATAAATTATAAAAAATGCAAAAATTTCATCATATAGATAATAAATATTTAGATATATCAAAAATAAATGATATAATAATAACAAAACAGCAATTAAAACTATCTAAGGAATCTAAGGATAAGATTGAAAAATGCAGACAATACTTGGATGAAAAACTATCTCATAGTAAAAAGCCGTTTTATGGAATCAATACTGGATTTGGAGCCCTACATAATGTTAAAATTTCCAATAAAAACTTAACCTTACTTCAAGAAAATTTAGTGATGTCTCATGCTTGTGGTACTGGTGAAAAAGTACCCTCAATTATTGTAAAGTTGATGTTGTTTTTAAAAATTCAATCATTAAGTTATGGGCATTCAGGTGTGCAATTGGCGACGGTCAAAAGATTAATAGATTTTTATAACCAAGATGTTTTGCCTATCATTTATACCCAAGGCTCATTAGGTGCCTCTGGAGATTTGGCACCTTTGGCACATTTAGCATTACCCTTAATAGGTAAAGGAGAAGTTGAATATGATGGGAAACTATTTACAGGTGAAGAAATTTCATTAAAATTTAATTGGGAAAAAATTAAACTACAGTCAAAAGAAGGCTTGGCATTGCTTAATGGCACTCAGTTTATGAGTGCATATGGTGTTTATAATTTACTTAAAGGATTTAAATTGTCGTATTTAGCAGATGTCATTGGTTCAATTTCTTTAGAGGCTTTTGATGGCAGAATTGAGCCTTTTAACAAATGGATTCATTTGGTAAGACCACATAACGGACAAATACAAACGGCTAAAAAAATAAATGAATTTTTAGTAGATAGTGAAATTATTAGTCGGAATAAAAAGCATCTACAGGATCCTTATTCATTTAGATGTATGCCCCAAGTTCATGGAGCAAGTAAGGACACTTTGAATTTTGTAAAAAAAACTATAGAAACAGAAATCAATTCAGTTACCGATAATCCAAATATTTTTGTCGAAGCAGATCAGATAATTTCTGGAGGCAATTTTCATGGACAACCATTGGCTTTAGGCTTTGACTTTTTAGGTATAGCTTTAGCGGAGTTAGGTAATATCTCTGAAAGACGGACATTTCAACTGGTTTCTGGTTTACGTGGTTTACCAGCATTTCTAGTTTCTAAACCCGGTTTAAATTCGGGATTAATGATTCCACAATATACCGCAGCTAGTATTGTAAGTCAGAATAAGCAATTGGCTACGCCGGCATCAATAGATTCAATTGTTTCAAGTAATGGACAGGAAGATCATGTAAGTATGGGGGCTAATGGAGCTACAAAAACCAAACGAATAGTTGATAATTTGGAAACTATTTTAGCCATAGAATTGCTCAATGCTTCTCAGGCTTTAGCGTTTAGAAAACCATTAAAAACATCAGCATTTTTGGAATCTTTTGTTGGTTTATTTAGAAATGATGTACCTTTTATAAAAGAAGATGGTGTTTTGCATGATGCCATAGTTAAGAGTATTTCATTTATTCAAAATGTGAGTATAGATAGTTTAGAGTTATTTGAATAGAGTAGTACCAATTTAACATCATAATGACGCATTGAAATTGTTTAACTTTCATACTATTTTCGTTAAAATAATTGACTATAACAATAGCTATTCTAAAATATTTTGTCTTTATCTTATAAAAGTTAATTCAATTGAATATACGACATTATAAAATTATATTGGTATAACAAAAAAAGTTGCCAAAATGACAACTTTTAAATTATTTAGTACAACAAATTATATGACTGAAACTAAAGACTATTATTCTTTTTCTTCCACTGGTTTTTTCGACTTTTTAATTTTTATCGTCAATTCCTCTTTATCCTCATCAAGGTCCATAAAAATAGTATCATTTTCTTTCAATTTTGAATTGACAATTTCTTCGGCCAATGCATCTTCAATATATTTTTGAATAGCACGTTTTAAAGGTCTGGCACCATATTGCCTGTCAAAACCTTTATCCGCAATATAGTCTTTCGCTTTATCACTAAGTACAAGTTTATAACCTAAACCATCAATTCGTTCCAATAATTTTTCAAGTTCAATATCAATAATTGCATGAATATCTTCTTTCTCCAAGGCATTGAATACAATTACATCATCAATTCTATTTAAAAACTCAGGAGCAAAACTTTTCTTTAATGCATTTTCAATCACACCTTTAGCATCTGCATCTGCTTGTTTTTTCTTTGAGGCAGTACCAAAACCAACACCTGCACCAAAATCTTTCAATTGTCTAGATCCAATATTTGAGGTCATAATGATAATAGTATGTCTAAAATCAATTTTTCTACCAAGACTGTCAGTGATATAACCATCATCCAAAATTTGCAATAGCATATTAAATACATCCGGATGTGCTTTTTCAATTTCATCTAACAATACAACTGCATAAGGCTTTCTTCTGATTTTTTCTGTTAATTGACCACCTTCTTCATAACCCACATATCCTGGAGGTGCACCAATTAGACGAGAAATGGCAAATTTTTCCATGTATTCGCTCATGTCTATACGTACTAATGCTTCTGGTGAATCAAATAGTTCCCTTGCCAATACTTTAGCCAATTGGGTTTTACCAACCCCGGTTTGACCTAAAAAGATAAAAGAACCGATAGGTTTATTAGGGTCTTTTAAACCAACTCTATTTCGTTGTATAGCCTTTACTACTTTAGAGACAGCCTCATTTTGTCCTATTACTTTACCTTTAATTAAGTTGGGTAAGTCTGCCAAGCGTGCACTTTCAGCTTCAGCTATTCTATTTACGGGTATACCTGTCATCATAGAAACTACTTCTGACACATTGTCCTCAGTTACAGTTTCTTTATTTAATTTGGATTGCTCTTCCCAAGCTTTTTGGGCAATTTCTAATTCTTTTTCCAATCGCTTTTCATCATCACGAAGCCTAGCAGCTTCTTCATATTTCTGACTCTTTACTACATTGTTTTTCAGCACCCTAACATCTTCTAGTTGTTTTTCTAATTCAAGTACTTGTTTAGGTACAACTATATTGGTAATATGAATTCTTGAGCCAGCTTCATCCAAAGCATCAATAGCTTTATCTGGTAAAAACCTGTCAGTCATATATCTGTTAGTCAATTTGACACAAGCTTCTATAGCCTCATCAGTGTAAATGACATTATGGTGATTTTCATATTTGTCTTTAATATTGTTTAATATTTGAATGGTTTCTTCAACAGAAGTAGGTTCTACCATTACTTTTTGAAAACGCCGCTCTAAAGCACCGTCTTTTTCAATATTTTGTCTAAATTCATCAAGCGTAGTAGCACCAATACATTGAATTTCTCCTCTAGCCAGTGCAGGTTTAAACATATTTGAAGCGTCTAGAGACCCTGTAGCTCCACCAGCACCTACAATAGTATGAATTTCATCAATAAACAAAATAATATCATCATTCTTTTCTAATTCATTCATTAACGCTTTCATACGCTCTTCAAATTGACCTCTATATTTTGTTCCGGCAACTAAACTTGCCAAATCTAGAGACACAATTCTCTTGTTAAATAAAATACGAGATACTTTTCGTTGAATGATACGCAAGGCCAAACCTTCAGCTATAGCAGATTTACCAACACCTGGCTCACCAATTAATATGGGATTATTTTTTTTACGACGACTTAGTATTTGGGAAATACGTTCAATTTCTTTTTTCCTCCCTACCACAGGATCTAACTTACCTTCTTCAGCTAAATGCGTTAAATCTCTACCAAAATTATCTAAAACGGGTGTTTTAGATTTAGCGTTTGATTTACTGGGCTTAGAACTTTCAAAAGGATTTTGTTTTGGTTCATCAAATTCATCATCTCTCGTACTTTCGGCTCTTGGGCTCTCAGTAATATCATCATCCACAAATAATTGGCTAAAAATTGATTTGACCTCATTATAATCAATATCAAACTTATTTAATAATTTGGTGGTGGGGTCATTTTCATTTCTCAAGACACATAAAAGTAAGTGGGCAGTGCTTACTGCTTTACTTTTGAATAATTTAGCCTCTAAAAATGTAGTTTTTAAAGCTTTTTCTGCTTGCTTTGTCAAATGCAAACTTTTTTTATCATTTGCAGCAGAAATATCAGAATTTGCAGGACTTAAACTTTCAATTTTTTTTCTCAGCATTACCAAATCAATATCCAATGCATTTAAAATATCAATAGCATCTCCATTGGCCTTACGTAGTAAGCCTAACATTAAATGTTCTGTACCAATAAAATCGTGTCCTAACCGTAGAGCTTCTTCTTTACTATAAGCAATTACGTCTTTAACTTTAGGTGAAAAATTATCATCCATTTCTATAAATTTATAAAGTAAAATTACTAGATTTTTTCTAAACAATAGGTCAAAAATTATACCGAACTTTTGTAAATAATGTAAATCTATGAAAAACAGTGTATTTACTGGTGCTTATTGTTAATAAAAAATGATAATAAAAGCTTTTATATATAACATCAAAAAAACAGATTTGTTGTATATTGCTCTCTTAATTTTTAAACTAATAAATCAATAGAATATATGGCAGAAGGCGAAAAATTAATTCCAATTAACATAGAAGATGAAATGAAATCATCTTACATTGATTATTCAATGTCAGTAATAGTTTCAAGAGCCTTACCGGATGTGCGTGATGGATTAAAACCAGTACATAGAAGAGTTTTGTTCGGTATGCATGAATTAGGAATTAAGGCAACAGGAGCACATAAAAAATCAGCTAGAGTAGTAGGTGAAGTATTGGGTAAATACCACCCACATGGAGACACCTCTGTTTATGATGCTATGGTGCGTATGGCACAAGATTGGAGCATGCGTTATGAAATGGTTGATGGACAAGGTAACTTTGGTTCTCCTGATGGTGACAGTCCGGCTGCAATGCGTTACACGGAAGTAAGAATGCAAAAGATTTCTGAAGAAATGTTAGCCGATATTGATAAGGATACGGTTGACCATCGTTTGAACTTTGACGATACTTTACAAGAACCAACGGTATTGCCTACTAGAATACCGAGTTTATTAGTTAATGGAGCTTCAGGTATTGCTGTAGGTATGGCAACAAATATGGCACCACATAACCTCTCTGAAGTTATTGATGGTACTGTTGCTTATATTGAAAATAATGATATTGAGATTGATGAATTAATGCAATATATTAAGGCTCCAGATTTTCCTACCGGAGGAACCATTTATGGTTACGAAGGAGTAAAGGACGCCTTTCATACAGGTAGAGGGCGTATTGTAATGCGTGCTAAGACTGTTTTTGAAGAAGTTAATGGTAGAGAGTGTATTGTGGTAACAGAATTGCCTTATCAAGTTAATGGAGCGGATTTAATGAAGAAGACGGCTGACCTGGTAAATGATAAAAAAATTGAAGGTATAGCTACTGTTAGAGATGAAACGAGTAGAAAAGGACGTCGTTTGGTTTACGTGTTAAAGCGGGATGCTATTCCTAATATTGTGCTAAATAAATTGTATAAATATACAGCATTACAAACTTCATTTAGTGTAAATAACATTGCTTTGGTCAATGGAAGACCTGAGATGTTGAATTTAAAACAACTCATCAAACATTTTGTAAATCACAGGCATGAAGTTGTTGTAAGAAGAACAAAATATGAATTAAAAAAGGCGGAAGCACGTGCTCATATCTTAGAAGGATTAATAATTGCTTCTGATAATATTGATGAAGTAATTAAGATTATTAGAGCTTCTAATAATGCTGATGAGGCTAGACAAAATTTGATAAAGAGATTTGAATTGTCTGAGATTCAATCTAAAGCAATTGTAGAGATGAGATTGCGTCAGCTTACTGGTTTAGAGCAAGATAAGCTTAGAGCTGAATATGAAGACATCATGAAGCTGATAGAAGATTTAAAAGATATTTTATCAAGTGAGTCCAGAAGAATGACAATAATAAAAGAAGAATTGCAAGAGATAAAAACTAAATATGGAGATGAGCGTCGTTCAATAATTGAATATGGCGGAGGTGATTTGAGTATTGAAGATATGATACCTGATTCTAAAGTAGTAGTTACTATTTCTCATGCAGGTTATGTAAAAAGAACCAATTTAGATGAATATAAGGTTCAAAATAGAGGTGGTAGGGGTCAAAAAGGTGTAGCAACTCGAAATGAAGATTTCTTAGAACACTTGTTTGTAGCCACCAACCATCAATATATGTTATATTTTACCAAAAAAGGAAAAGTATTTTGGATGCGTGTTTATGAAATACCTGAAGGAGGTAAAAATTCAAAGGGTAGGGCAATTCAGAACTTGATCAATATTGAAAATGATGATGTTGTTAAAGCATTTTTGGTGACACAGGATTTAAAAGACCAAGACTATATAGATAATAATTATGTAGTCATGGTAACAAAGAATGGACAGACCAAGAAAACGGTCTTAGAACAGTACTCAAGACCTAGAACTAATGGTATTGCGGCTATAACAATTAAGGAGGGTGATGAATTATTAGAAGCCAAATTGACTGATGGTAATAGTCAGATTATGATCGCTGTGAAATCCGGAAAATGTATTCGTTTTGAAGAGGCAAAAACCCGACCAATGGGAAGAAATGCTTCGGGAGTTAGAGGAATTAGATTAAAAGATGACACAGATGAAGTTATTGGAATGGTATCAGTAAACGATGAAGAAAGTAATATTTTAGTAGTTTCTGAAAATGGATATGGAAAACGTTCTAAACTAGAAGATTATAGAATTACCAATAGAGGAGGTAAAGGTGTGAAAACTATAAATGTTACTGAAAAAACAGGCAATTTAGTATCTATAAAGAATGTTACAGATGATGACGACTTAATGATTATAAATAAGTCGGGAATTACGATAAGAATGGCTGTTTCTGATTTACGAGTAATGGGTAGAGCTACTCAGGGAGTGCGTTTGATTAACATAAAAGATAACGATTCAATCGCAGCTGTTGCCAAAGTGATGCATGAAGAGGAAGAAGAAGATACTGGAAATGATCTTGGCACGGAAATTGAAAATACTGAAACTGATGAGACAACAAACAATCAAGAATAACAATTAATTAAGAACATTAAATTTAAAACAAAAATGAATTTTTCAAAGAAAAACCAAGAACCTAAAAAAGTGAGTTTATACTTTATTGGTAAAAAATCCTTTGTAATGATGTTGATCCTATTTATTGGACTCACAACTTATGCACAAAAAGATGAATTAAAAGCTGCGGATAAAGCTCTAAAAGCAGATGATTTATCTACAGCTAAGTCGGCAATAGATCAAGCAGAAGGGATGATTGCTAATGCAGATGCTAAACTTAAAGCTAAATATTATTTCTTAAGAGCCAAGACGTATTATGATATTGGTAAAAAGAAGCCCACTTTAGCGGAAAATGCTTATGACGAAGCGGCAAAATCTTTTCAAGATTTAATTGATTTTGAAAAGCAAAGTGGAAAAGTCAAATATACAGCTGAAGCTCAACCATTATTGAATGCTTTGGTTTCAGATGTTTCAAATAAAGGAATAAAGGAATACCAAGACAAGGATTATGCCGGAGCGAAAAAAACATTGTATCAAACATATAACTTAAGTAAAAAAGATACTGTGTTTTTAGAATATGCTGCAACAGCTGCTTATTTAGATAAAGATTTTGACGTATCCTTAGACTATTTTAATGTATTGAAAGAATTAGGATATACAGGTATCGCCACCACTTATTCTGCTACAAACATTGACAGTAATGCCTCTGAAAATTTTAGTTCTAAATCTCAAATGGACTTAATGGTGAAAACTGGTAAATATAAAGAACCAAAAGTAGAAGTATCAGAATCTAAAAGAGCTAATATAATAAAAAATATTGCACTTATTTTGGTCGAGAAAGGCGAAACTGAAAATGCAATTTCTGCAGTTCAAGAAGCAAGAAAGGCCAATCCCAAAGATGTAGATCTACTGTTTACTGAGGCGAATATTTTGTTGAAATTAGGAAAAAAGGATGAATTTGCTGTTTTAATGAAAGAGGCTATCAAAGAAGATCCTAGCAATCCAACATTGCATTTTAATGTTGGGGTAATAAGTCAAGAACAAGGAAATTTGGAAGAAGCAAAGTCATATTATGAGAAGGCAATAGAATTAGACCCTAATTATGCAGATGCTTATTTAAACATGGGAGCTTTAGTGCTTGAAAAGGATAAAGAATTGGTTGAAGAAATGAATGAAAATTTGAGTAATTTCAAAAAATACGATGCTATTAAAGCAAAACAATTAGATTTATATAAACAAGCTTTGCCCTTATTTGAAAAGGCTCATAGTCTTAAAAAAGACAATATAGATGTGGTTAGAACATTAATGAGTATGTATGAGAATCTTGAAATGGACGATAAGTTTAAAGAAATGAAAGCTATTTGGGATGCTTCTAAAGAATAGTTAAAATTAGATTATAAAAATAGAAAAAGCCTGTTATTCAATTATAACAGGCTTTTTTTATTTTAGAACGATTCAATTAACAGAACTCCAGTTAATATTCAAAAAATCTTTTTAATAACTCTTAATTTGTAGGTATGTTTTTTAAGATCTGTATTATAGATTCCACTATGATCGAGTCTATCTATGCGTACCTTGCCGCTGGAATGTATAATGTGATTGTTTGCTAATATAATGCCAACATGTATAATTTGACCTTCATTATCATCAAAAAAAGCCAAATCACCTGGTTCTGATTCTTCAATAAAACTTAAAACTTCTCCTTGAGTGGCTTGTTCTGATGCTTTTCTCAATAATTTATATCCATTAAGTTTATATACCATTTGTGTAAATCCTGAACTGTCTATACCAAATGGTGTTTTGCCACCCCATAAATAAGGGGAACTCAAATACATAAATGCTGATCTAATAAGTTCTTCTTTAGATAATATTTTCGCTGTAACCCTTCCTTCAAATGACCATTTTTCATCAATTAAATCGAATTGTTTTTTTTGATAGTACGGTAATCTACTTCCAAGAACTATGGCTAATAAATTACCTTTTGTGTCTTCTGCAAAATCAACCAACTCATATGATGAAATGTGCTTGTCCTTTGACAATTTCTCAAAATATTCTTTAGAAATTGTTGTATATTGTTCAATTGAAATCCATCCCTCACAGTTATCAAAAGCTATATTGACTTTTAACCAATATTTATTCTCCTGTATCACTTTATAATGATCTCCAAATAGTATTTGGGATACCATTTCACTAGAGTCATCAGGTGATTCCCTAAGTGGAATATTACTTAGATTGCAAATACCATATTTCATTAATCAAAGATGTCTTTTTAATTATTTTGAATAACTATAGCACTTGCACCACCACCGCCATTACAAATTGCAGCTGCACCGAGTTTGCCATTATTTTGTTTTAATACATTTATTAATGTGACCACTATTCGAGCTCCAGAACAACCCAATGGATGTCCAAGAGAAACTGCACCACCATTTACGTTAACTTTACTCGGGTCTAGATCTAAAAGCTTAGTGTTGGCCAATCCAACTACAGAAAATGCTTCGTTGAATTCAAAATAGTCAATTGCATCAATAGTTAAATCAGCTTTAGCCAATGCTTTTGGTAATGCTTTGGCAGGAGCAATGGTAAACCATTCCGGTTGAACAGAAGCGTCGGCATACCCTTTAATTGTAGCTAGAGGTTTTAAGCCTAATTCTAGTGCCTTTTCTTTGCTCATTAAAACCAAAGCGGCAGCTCCATCATTAAGTGTTGATGCATTCGCAGCGGTGACTGTACCATCTTTGTTAAATACAGGTCTTAAATTTGGAATTTTATCCACATTCACATTTCTAAATTCCTCATCTTCAGTAATCAATAATGGCTCTCCCTTTCTTTGAGGTACTTCAACGGGTATTACTTCTTCCTTAAATCTTCCACTTGACCAAGCTAAGGCAGATCTTTTATAAGACGCTATAGCAAAAGCATCTTGATCTTCTCTAGAGAATTTATATTCAGTTGCACATAAATCGCCACAAGTACCCATATGCTTTCCGTCATAAACGTTTGTCAAGCCATCTTTGAGTAAACCATCTTCTAAATTAATATTACCCATTTTTTTACCAGATCTCCCTTGAAGATAATGAGGGGTTAGCGACATGTTCTCCATACCACCGGCTACAACAATATCTGCATCTCCTAATTGAATAGCTTGCACGGCTTGCATGATTGCTTTCATACCAGAAGCACATACCTTATTTACAGTGGTACAAGGTACGGTTTCGGGAATACCTGCATATAAAGCAGCCTGTTTAGCAGGAGCTTGTCCTAAATTTGCTTGTAGTACTGAGCCCATTAAAACTTCATCTACTTTTTCAGGTTGTAAATCTATTTTTTCTAGAGCAGCTTTAATAGCGATAGCACCCAATTTTGTTGCCGTTATAGTTGATAAACTACCCATAAAACTACCAATTGGCGTTCTAACTGCTGATACAATTACTATATCTTTCATATCTATAAAATTTCTTTTGCGAATTTAGATAATTTTCATCAATCTTGGAATATTATGAGTGAGTTTATAAAGTGTAACAATTATTACATAGATAAGTTTGAGGTTTCTTATTTTGCATGATCAATCAAAAACTAAGTTTTATGTGTACTAATGAGGTGTTTAGAAAGCATTATGTTGCAGTAATTGGAGGTTCAATATCAGGTTCAGAAGCGGCAAGTCTATTAGCCCAAAATGGATTTAGAGTTGTTGTTTTCGATATGAATAAATTACCTTATGGAAAAATAGAGGATGGCTTACCAAACTGGCATATTAATCTAAGAAATAGACAAATAAAAGAAATTGATAAAAAGTTAAATCATCCAAATATTAGATTTGTACCATCTGCGAAAATTGGAAAAGACATAGCATTTTTAGACTTAGTTAAAAATTGGGGATTTTCAGCAATTATTTTAGCCAATGGTGCATGGCAAGACAGGCATTTGCCTATTTCTAATATCGATAAATTTATTGATAAGGAATTGATTTATCAAAATGCATTTATCAATTGGTTTAACCATAAACACGAACCTGATTTTAAAGGAAGAATATACTCAATTAAGAATGATACTATTGTCATAGGCGGTGGTTTATCTTCATTAGATGTTGTAAAAGTGATTATGATAGAAAAGGTAAAACAACATTTATTTTCTGAAAAAGGGATTGATATTGATTTGTTTAGGTTAGAAAAAGAGGGTGTTCAAAAGGTTTTAGATGAATTAAATATATCATTAGATGATATTAATGTTAAAAAGACAAAACTTATCTATAGGCGTACGGCTAAAGAAATGCCATTAAAATCTCCTAAAGATGACACTAAAGAAAGTGTTGAAGCTGCTAAGGCGGTATCTGAAAAATTATTGAATAAATATCTGAAAAAATATTTGTTCGAATTTATACCTTTAAGCATTCCTATTAACTTTATAGAGAAAGATAATAAATTAACAGGCATGATTTTTCAAAAAGTATCTTTAAAGGAGGGTAAAATAGAACCAATTGAACATAATTATTTTGAAATTAAGACCAGTATGGTTATTTCATCTATTGGTAGTATTCCTGAAAAAGTTGAAGGACTACAATATGAATATTCATCTTTAAAGATGAGACATGAGGCCGATTATCATGTTTTTGGATATGATAATGTTTTTGCGGTTGGTAATGCTGTAACAGGAAGAGGAAATATATTAGATTCAAAAATGCATGGTAAGCAAATGACTAGATTAATAATAGATAAACATTTAACAGAAGATGCATTTGAAAAATGGTTAATTAATCATAATAATCAAATTATAAATGATGTAAATGAACAACTAACTAATATAGTAAAAGAAATATCAGAATACAAAATACAACCAGAATCTATAATTCAAACAATTTTAGATAAAACTGATGGAATGCATAAAAAAATAAATTTCACAAACTATACAGATTGGGTTGCCAATAATTTACCTATAAGATTAGAAGATGTTTAAATGACATAGAATAAAATTCCTTACAAAATATCAATTTAGTAGTTCATTAACCTATTTTTTCTTCCTAACTTAAAATAAAACTTATACTTTATAGTTATTATCAAGTTCTAATGTGCAATTTTTTTTTACATTGCATCTAAGTTATAATATATACGACTAATGAAAAAAATTAATTTGAGTGATTTTTTAAATAAATTATATCAAAATCATGCCCTAATATATAAAATTGCTCTTTTTATTTTAACCACATTTGCCATTGTTTATTTATTTCCTAAAGGAGCTCATTTTAAATATGAATTTCAAAGAGGTAAACCTTGGCAATATGAAAACCTATATGCACCATTTGATTTTGCCATCCAAAAATCGGATCAAAAGTTAGAAGAAGAAAGACAAATTGTTATATCGAATAATAAATTATATTTTTCTTATAATGAAAACATTGTTAAGAGCATAAAAGAAAATGTCAATAATAAAATATCTCAAAATTTACAAGACTCTATTCTAAGAAAATATAATGGTAAAAAAATTATCAATTTTTCTGATAGATTAGTTGAACAAGTGTATATAAGGGGATATCTAAATAAGAATGATCTCAATAAATCCGGTAAAAAACAATTAGTTGCATTAAGAAAAGGCAATGTAATTACGGATGTAGTTTTTGATCGTTTTATAAATGATAATAACTTAAAAGGTTTTATAGAAAAACAAATCGACAATTCTAAATACCTATTATTAAAGAATTATTTTACTACTATTTTATTAAAAGAATTAGAACCTAATGTGTTTTATGATGAAGATCTGACAAAAAAAATTGTACAAGAAGAGTTAAATAAAATTTCGTCAACTGAAGGGTTGGTTTCTGAAAATGAGAGAATTATATCAAAAGGAGATGTGGTTGAAGGTCATAAATTTAGAATTTTAAATTCCTTACAGAATGAATCTGAATCTCAAGTTTGGAATCAAACTAATTATTATTGGATAGTTTTTGGATATATTATTTTGGTAGCATTAGCCTTGTTAATGCTATTATTATTTTTAAAAAAATACAGAGGATCAATATTTGAAAACAATACAAAAGTCACTTTTATTTTCTTTAATATTCTTTTAATTGTATTGATAGTTACTTTAGTAGTAAAATATAAAGTAGATTTTCTTTATGTAATTCCATTACCTATTTTACCTATAGTGTTGAAAGCTTTTTTTGATGCTCGTTTAGGTTTGTTTACACATGTTTTAACGGTTTTATTGTTGGGCTTTATTGTACCTAATAGTTTTGAGTTTATTTTTCTACAAATTATTGCAGGAATTATTACTATTCTTACTGTTTCTGAGTTGCATAGACGGGCCAATTTATTTATTTCAATAAGCCAAATTACATTGGTTTATACTGTAGCTTATTTTGCTTTTTATATAATTCAAGAAGGAAATATATTAAAAATTAATTGGCAGTATTTCATATTATTTGCACTGAATGGCGTTTTATCATTTCTATCATTATTTTTGATTTATGTATATGAAAAAACTTTCGGTTTGGTATCTGATGTGTCTTTATTAGAATTGTCTAATACCAATTCAAAATTATTGAGAGAATTGGCTGAGAAGGCTCCAGGAACTTTTCAACATTCTATGCAGGTTGCTAATTTGGCCGAAGCTTCAGCCAATGCTATTGGTGCCAATGCCATGTTAATTAGAACGGGTGCTTTATATCACGATATTGGTAAAATGTTAAATCCGAAATATTTTACAGAAAATCAATCGACAAATGTTAATCCACATAATGAATTACCGCCAAAAGACAGTGCTAAGATTATAATTGATCATGTAATAGATGGAATAGAATTGGCAAAAAAAAATAGATTACCTGATAGAATTATTGATTTTATTAGAACACATCATGGAACTTCATTGGTGTATTATTTTTATAAGCAACAAGAATTAGAAAACCCACAAGATTTAGATAGTAAAGATTTTTCTTATAAAGGTCCAATTCCTTTTTCAAAAGAAACCGCTATTTTAATGATGTGTGATGCTGCAGAGGCGGCCTCTAAAAGTTTAAAAGAACCTAGTGCACAACTTATTGATGATCTTATTGAGAAGATTGTAGCCGGTCAAATGGCTAATGGACAATTTATGAATGCCGATATTACTTTTAAAGAAATTCAAACCATTAAAAAAGTAATTAAAAAAAAATTAAATGGTATTTATCATTTGAGGATAGAATATCCCGAATAAAGATGATTTATACTTTCCATGAAAAAAGGAGTGAGTTTTAATGTTAAAACTTACTCCTTTTAAACTAAAAAAATCAACTGTATAAACTTATTAACTCTTATATGAAAAGAATACTCAAATGTAGATAGAAAATTAGAACTAGATAGTAACTTAGGTTACAGATTAGTTTAAAATTTGAAAGGTTTGTTTGGCTATTTCTAATTCTTCATTTGTAGGAACCACTAGTATTTTTACTTTAGCATTAGTTTTATGTATCGTTCTGATATTTTTATCCTTAAATTCATTTTTAGAATCATCTAATTCAATATTCAAATATTCCATTTCGTTACAAATCAACTGCCTTAGTTTACTTGAATTCTCACCTATACCGGCAGTAAAAACAATGGCATCCAATCCGTTCATGGCAGCGGTATATGCTCCAATATATTTTTTTATTCTATAGGCATTCATTGCTAATGCCAATAAACAATCTTTATTACCATTATCTGCTTCAGATTGAATATCTCTCAAATCACTATAACCTGTTAATCCTAACATACCACTTTTTTTATTCAAAATAGTATTGATTTTATCCAAATCATAGCCAAGACTATTTACCATGTGGAAAATAATAGAATGATCTATATCACCACTTCTAGAGCCCATAATGAGTCCATTAGATGGGCCAAAGCCTAAACTATGGTCTATACTCTTACCATCTTTAACAGCAGTAATACTACATCCGTTTCCTAAATGAATAGTAATTATTTTTGATGTTTTCAAGTGTAAAAAATCAATGGCTTTTTCAGAGACAAATTTATGACTGGTACCGTGAAACCCATAAACTTTAATTCCATATTGTGTGTAATACTCATTTGGAATGGCATATTTACTGGCTTTAATAGGAATGGATTGATGAAACGCGGTATCAAACACTGCTACTTGGCTGGCAGAAGGAAAAATTTGTTCTGCCAACAAAATACCTTCTAAATTATGAGGATTATGCAAGGGAGCTAATTCAGCATATAACTCAATTTTATCCTTTACCGCCTTGTTTATCAATGTAGTTTCAGAAAATGATTCTCCGCCATGAACCACTCTATGACCTACAGCATCAATTTCATTTACATCTTTTATAACACCAATTTCCGCATCTAGTAAATATTCTGATATTTTTATTAGACCCTCTTTATGGTTTTCAATTTCTTGAAGCTTCTTTAATTCGGTAGTGGTTGATTGGAATTGTAGCAGGGCATCTTTAGTACCAATTCTTTCAATAATACCTTGACAAATTACTGCTTCTTGAGGCATTTGTATCAATTGGTATTTTATAGAAGAGCTACCCGAATTTATAATTAAAATTTTCATTTATGACATATAAGAATTACTTTTTATCTTCAGCTTGGATAGCCGTAATGATTACAGTATTATAAATATCTTCAACTGTACAACCTCTACTTAAATCGTTAACTGGTTTATTGAGTCCTTGTAACATTGGCCCAATGGCTAATGCCTTTGTCTCTCTTTGAACAGCCTTATAGGTATTATTTCCTGTATTTAAATCTGGAAAAATAAATACACTTGCTTGACCGGCAACTTCCGAATGTGGTAATTTACTTTTACCTACATTAATATCAACAGCAGCATCATATTGAATAGGGCCTTCAATTTTTAAATCAGGTCGCATTTTTTTAACCAACTCAGTTGCTTTTCTCACACGTTCAACATCTTCTCCAACACCAGAAGTTCCTGAGGAATAAGATAACATTGCTATTTTTGGTTCAATGCCAAAAGCGGCACTTGTATCGGCAGAAGAGATAGCTATTTCTGCCAATTGTTCTGCAGTAGGGTTTGGGTTAATGGCACAATCACCAAAAACAGAAACTCTATCGTCTAAACACATAAAAAACACTGATGACACCACAGAGACACCTGGTTTGGTTTTAATAAATTGGAGGGCAGGTCTAATGGTATGTTGCGTAGTGTGAACAGCACCGGAAACCATACCATCTGCATGGCCTTTATATACCATCATAGTGCCAAAATAGGACACATCTTCCATTAAATCATGAGCCATGGCTAAATTTACATTTTTATGCTTTCGTAATTCATATAATGTAACTGCATATTCTTCAAAATGAGAAGATTTTGTTGGGTCTATAATAGAGATCTTTTCTAGATCTAATATAATATCACATTGTGATAATTTCTTCTCAATCTGACTTCTATCACCCAGTAATGTAATTTCTACTGCATTAGTATTTATTAATTGTTTGGCAGCCATCAAAATGCGTTCATCAGTCCCTTCAGGTAATACAATATGTTTTTTATTTAATTTCGCTCTTTTCAGCAAATTGTATTGAAACATTCTTGGAGAAATGCCATCTGCCTTAAAAGTAATTAATCTTTCTTCTAATGCATCAACCGGTATGAATTTTTCAAAGTCGCTTATTGAAGTTTTTATTTTATTTATATTTTCCGCATACATTCTTGGTTGTATAGCCCCAATTTTATTAGTAATACTATAGGTGCCTTCTTTAACTAAAACTATAGGTACAACGTCAGATAATCCTTTAATAAGTTTTATAATTGATGCTTCAGGCATTAATCCTCCAGTAAGAATAATTCCAGATATGGCTGGGTAATTTGCCGATATATTGGCTTGTAATGCCCCTAAGATTAAATCGGCTCGATCACCTGGAGTAATTACCAAACTATTTTCTTCTAAATAAGTAAGATAATGCCTTAACTGCATAGCACCTACACTATAAGCTCCTGCTTGGTTATTAATATAAGTTTTACCAAATAAAACTTTACCATTTAGTACTTCAACTATTTCTTTAACCGTTGGGTTTGCCAACTTAACATTTAACGGAATTACTCCTTTAAGCACATTAGTTGGTAAATTTTTCTCTAATTCTTTTTGGACCAAGGCAACATTTTTAGCTTCTACTTTATTTGCAGTAACCATCAGTACATCTGCACCCTTATCCTTATACAAATCATAAGCCAAATATAAATTACTAACCAATTCATCTAAAGTTTTGCCAACACCACTTGTAATAATGATTGTGGGTATGCCTAAGTTTTTTGCAATAAGCACATTAATATCCCATTCTATAATAGAACCTTCACCAGAAAAATCAGTTCCTTCTACCAATATGAAGTCAAAACGATCCTCAATGGCCTTATATTTATCAATAATGGTAGTTATAATTTCATCATCCTTATTTTGATTTTTCTTATGTATAACTTCGCTTATTGTAAAAGCATAAGCCTCTTCATATTTAATTTTTAAATCAAAGTAATTTATAATAGTATTGATATGATTATCTACTTTACCTTCTTCATAGTCACTAATTATCGGCCTAAAATATCCAACTTTGGCTGTTTTACCTAATAACATTTGCATAAGCCCAATAGAAACAATGGATTTACCGCTTTTAGATTCTGTTGTTGCAATATATACAGCTTTATTCATTTAATTTTTCAAATTTTAAGCTGCAAATTTACATAATCTTTTGTCCTTTTATATTGAAAATGACTTTAAAATATTCTTAATTTAGTTAAAATTTTGTAAGCATTTTTAAAATGCATTATTATTTATAGAAAATTTGTTTTGGTGTATTACCATATAAATTTAAATAAAGGAAAAAAGGGAAAATTAAAAATGATGAGATTAAAAATTTATTGTATTTTGCTTCAAATTGTACTTGTCAGTACGATTTTTGTATTTAAAAAACTATTTTAATTAATATAGAATTATGAATTGGATAGATTACAGCATCATTTTGGCTTATATTTTATTTTTCTTAGGAATCGGTTTCTTTTTCAAAGAAAATAAAAATTCAAAAGATTATTTTTTAGGTGGAAGAAGTATGGGCTGGTTTCCACTAAGTCTTTCAACAATGGCAACACAATTATCGGCCATTAGTTTTATATCAGCACCAGCTTTTGTAGGATTAAAATTGGGCGGTGGTATGAAGTGGTTAACCTTCGAATTTGCTGTTCCTTTAGCTATGATCTTTATTATGATCGTTATCATTCCTCCGTTATTTCGCTCTGGAGTAGTAAGTATTTATGAGTTTGTTGAAAAGAGATTTAGTGTTTCAACAAGACTAATTTTAAGTATAGTCTTTCAATTAAGCCGTGCATTAGGAACAGGAGTAATGGTCTATACTATTGCTATAATTCTACAGGCGGTATTAGATATTGATTATGTCTACACTATACTAATTATTAGTGTAATTACTATTATTTATTCTTGGCAAGGAGGTATGAAAGCAGTAGTTTGGGGAGATGCCATCCAGATGATTATCTTATTTGGCGGCTTAGTCATCTGTCTTTATTATGGTTGGAATCTTCTACAAGAACATGGTGGATTGGCCCAAGGTTTTGATCCAGAACGTTTAAAAGTTATTGATTATAATCTGGGTATTGGAGAAGGGAATGAATATGGTTTTTTTCCAATGCTTATAGGAGGGTTCTTTTTATATGTTTCTTATTATGGTTGTGATCAAACACAAGCCCAACGTCTTTTGTCTGCAAAAGATGAAAAAACTATACGTACTTTATTACTCGCAAATGGACTTTTGCGTTTTCCAGTAGTATTGGTTTATTCTATTATGGGATTAGTTCTGGGAGGATTGATAACTTTAGCACCAGATTTTTTAAATGATATTGCCCTAGCAACGCAAAAACATTTTCCTGCTGAGTTTGAAAAAAATGGTATGAAGGCAGACCTAATGGTACCTATATTTATTGTAAAGTATTTACCCCATGGATTTATAGGTATATTAATGGTTGGAATTCTTTCTGCTGCCATGTCATCTCTAAGTTCTACTGTTAATTCTTTATCAGCAGTTACTGTTGAAGATTTTTTTAATAGAGGAAAAAAGAAATTAAATGATAAACAGTACATGTATATCTCTAAAGCCGCAGTGGTTTTTTGGGGCGTAATTTGTATTGCTGCTTCTTTTCTATTTGGAGGAAGTAAAAGTGCTGTTATTGAAATTATTAATGCCATTGGTTCTGTCTTTTATGGTCCTGTTTTGGTAACTTTTATATTAGCTTTTTTCTCAAAAAAAGTAAATCATATTGGCATGAATGCAGGAATAATAATAGCTGTATTCATTAATTTAATTTTTTCGAAAACCATGCAAGAAATGTTTCATATTGACTTGGGTTTTGAAGTATTTTGGATTTGGCTGAACTTTACTGGTGTTATTATAGCCTTAGTTGTAGCATATATAGTTAGTATCTTTACAAAACATGTTGCTGTGAAAAAGATTTCAAAAGTCAAATTTTCATTAAAAGCATCGGACTTTTTAATCAAAGAAGTATATATTTTGGTAATGTTTTTTATAGCAATCTTGGTGTTTAGTTTTTACTTACCTTCCATTTTACAATAAATTTTAAAAAATATAATAATATATTGAAATAGATATGATTAATACTTTAAAGGATCTCTATGGCAATCGAGCAGAATGGATTGTAAATAATATTGAGAAATTAGTCGATGATTATATAGATAAGATTAATAATCAAGAACATTCTCTCTCAGAAAAAGATATATTGCTAATTACTTATGGTGATAATATTCAAAAACAAAATCAAACTCATTTGAAGACATTAAAAGATTTTGTAGATAATTATTGTTTGCCTGAAATCAACAGTACACATATTCTTCCTTTTTTTCCTTATACATCTGATGATGGTTTTTCAATAACTGATTATTTTAAGGTTGATCCAAAATTAGGTACATGGGATGATATTTCAAATTTATCTGATACTAGTAATTTAATGTTTGATGCTGTGGTAAATCACATGTCGAAGTCATCTCATTGGTTTAAGTCGTTTTTGGCGGAGGCACCTAGGTTTCAAGATTTTTTTAAATCTGTAGACCCCAATATAGATTTGTCTAAAGTGGTTAGACCTAGAGCATTACCATTATTAACTCCATTTAAGGATAAAAATGATAAAGAAAAGCTTATTTGGACAACTTTTAGTGAAGACCAGGTAGATTTAAATTATGAATCTCCTGAGGTTTTTATTGCTATTTTAGAAGTATTATTATTCTATATATCTAAAGGGTCAAAACTGATTAGATTAGATGCCATTGCCTTTATTTGGAAAGAAATAGGAACAACATGTATTCATCTTCCAGAAACACATACTATTATTAAGTTGTATAGAAAAGTTCTAGCCTCTGTTAGTCCTAATCTTATTTTTATTACAGAAACTAATGTTCCTCATCAAGAAAATATATCTTATTTTGGTAATGGGTATGATGAAGCTCAAATGG